>ERZ773099.617-NODE-617-length-29469-cov-4.788400_pt1 | contig 29469 bp, 27 predicted proteins | sample MGYA00511120_ERZ773099 | MGnify/ENA primary metagenome ERZ773099 (study PRJEB29015, sample SAMEA2738012) | human oral metagenome | biome: human oral; feature: human-associated habitat; material: dental | place: China | collected 2104 ... | reverse complement strand
GATCAGAGCATCCACGCCCGCCTTTGCCATATCCAGAGGGTCACAGAGAAACGAGCTGATCGCGTCCACGACCAAATACATCCCTTTTTCCCGACACAGCGCAGAGAGCATACCCATGTCATAGAGCTGCCCCGTCGAAGTCTCGTCGATATTCACCAGAAGCGCCGTGTACTTTTTCGTAAACGACACAAAATGCTCTAGGCAAAGCGTTTCACCGTAGGGAAGAACAACGACATCGTGAGGGATTCCATGGATCTCTGCAATACGAACAAACCGTTCGCCGAATGTCCCGCCATTTACGATGAGGAGCCGATCCTCCTTCGTAAACGCATTCAGAACGACAGACTCCATCGCCGCCGTACCGGACGCCGTAAGGTAAACTGTCCGAGTCCCCTCTTCTGCATGGGCGAAAGCGCGAAGATATGCGTCGCTTTCGAGCATCATCTCCGAAAACTCCTGCGTACGGAAATACGGGACACTGTCTGCCCCCTCCCGTGCCGCACGCACTTCCTCCGTCATAGAGACCGGTCCGATGGTAAATAGCTTCACTTCGCTGCCGCCTTTGCATTCCGCTCGTAAATATACGCCATAATCCGCTCATAGTCCTCGATGTAATCGACCTCTGCCCAGAAATGCCCCGCCACATCGCGCACAAAGACATCGTAATCTGTGCTCAGCTGATAAAGTACATCCTCCCACCATGAAGTGTACTGTTCCGCCTCCATCAATGTATGAAGCATCTTGCGGAAGTGTGGGAGAAAGGCGGGGCGGATGCGACCGACGCCCACATACTCATGGGTACGGATTTCCCGTGCAAGCTCCTTGCCGTATTTCACAATCTTGTTATCAGCGACACCGAAGAAATAATCGCCGCCCTCGAGCCGCGCGATGGAGGAATCCGCGAGGAGAAGAACATCCCTCTCCTCTTCTTTGAGAATGTCAAAAATATCCTGCTGCCAGAACACATCGGCATTCATCAGATAGAGTTCCTCATCGTCGCGAATGTAGTCCCGCGCAAACCAAAGAGAGCCAAGACTGTTCGTTACACGGAAGAATGGATTGTTGAGCAGCGTCACATCAACGCCTTTCAGGTTCTCCTCAATCAGCGCATGCTGATACCCCGTCACAACGATCGACTGCACGCCATTGTGTGCAAGCATCTCGACTGTTCTCCGCAGAATCGACTTTCCCTCAATCTCAAGCAGGCACTTCGGCTTATCGACATGACGGCTGATACGGCTGCCGACTCCGGCTGCCATGATAATCGCTGGCATATGCATCCCCCTTATTCCGGCGGCAGTTTGCCGCTCTCATCTCTTCACCGGCTTCTCCATCGTGACGCATCGTCTTCATCGACAATGCTTTCCATGCGAAAATGTCACAATCATCTGCCCGGCTTTTATCCATTATACCGATACACAAAGAAGTAGTCCAGCGTTTCCTTTCTTCTATCCTTTCATGCATCGAGTGGTAAAAACGCTTCTAAAAAGCGTTGCATCGCCTCCTTTGATCCTACACTAATTCGCAAGAACTTGCGCAAAAGACCATTTCCATAGGTTTTGACAAGGATCTTATGCCTGTCTTCCAAAGCTTTGGCAAGATCGTGCGTATCCTTGCGCGGTTCTACAAAGATATAATTCCCCTTGCAATCCCGCACGGAATACCCCTGCTTTTTGAGCTCTTCCATAGCATACGCCTTGCCTTCTTTTTCCTGCCGTATAAGCTCTGCCTCCACCTCCGGATGGTCAAGAAGCCGTTCTCCAAAAAGAAGTGCGATCGAGTTGACATCAAACGTCAGCTTTGCGTTTTTCGTGTAGTGTATAATCTCTTTTGAACCGATAATCACGCCCAATCTGCAAGCGGCAATGGAAAAGAGCTTAGAAAAGGTTCGTAAAATAGCGACATTATCATATTTTTGCAAAAGATCAAGGAACGTCCCCTCATAAAAATAATGATATGCCTCGTCGATGATAACGAGCGCCCCCACCTCCTTTGCTTTTTGGATCACGGATTCCGCTTCTTCTCGTGTATAGGTATTGCCAACCGGATTGTTGGGGTTTAAAAGAACAACAATCCGCGTATTTTCACTGATTGCATGAAGAATATTTTCCACTTTCATCGTCAGGTCGTTTTCGTAAGCAACGGGAACGTGACGATAACCCAAGATCTTACAGTTGACCCAGTACATCTCAAAAGACGGTGCAACCGTTACGACCTCTTTGCCTCGCTCGCCAAACGTCTCTAACAGATACCGTATCGCCATATCCGATCCATTGGTCGCCAGAATCTGATCCTCTTTCACCCCAACGTAGGAAGCATACTTTTTCGTAAATGCACCAGGCTCCGGATACACAGATAAAAATTCCGGCGTAATTTCTTTTTTCACCATTTCCACAAAAGATACCGGCAATCCTTCCGGATTCTCATTCATATCGTAACGAAGATATGCTCGTCTTCCCTCTTGTGGAAATACACGCTCCGTATCCTTGATAAATTCATTTACATACATCGTTTTCACCTTTATATCTTCCCACGGGACTATTCGTCCCGCTGCCATATCGTGCCATCCGAAAATTCAATATAGACAAAATCCGCATTGCCATAGCGCTTCTCCTCCGGTGGCAAGACCCAATAATCATAATACTTTGTCTTTAAAATTCCATCCGCACCAACAGGAATCGGAAGCATGTGCCCCTCAAAACTTACCTCTCGCACATCCTTATACCACTCCCTACGATAGGCATACCCGTGCTTTGATGTGCTCGCTGTATTGAAGATTCCTATCCATTCCGTTTCCTTTCCTCGATACCAGCCCGACACCCAGTGATGGAGCGCCAATGCCGCATTACGAGGAAGCAGATGCAAAAGGAAGAATCCCGCTTTTTCAAAAGGATTTTGAAGTATATGCCACCCAATTGGTGCCCATAAAATTTTCCTCGCCACTGCCGTAAGAAAATACATGATGCTTTGCACCGGACGTGTAGATGGCATCACGTCCATAGGGAATACATCCATAAAGATGCCGTCACGCTTCAACATGCCTTTTTGATTGGGACGAACCCCACGTGTCCCTGCCTTCCGAAACTTCCCATACGGCCAGTTATAGTCCGGATCAGTCGTGCTATCTTGGAAATAGTACCTTCCATGTTCGTCCCACTCTTTTTTCGCCACCTCACGAAAACGTTCATATTCAGGACGGAAGATTTCAATATCCACATCGTCATCCCAGGGGATAAACCCTTGATGACGCACAGCACCCAACAGTGTTCCATCGGAAAGATAATAGCGAATATTGTACTTCTTACAAATGCGATCAAATTCCAATAAAATATCCAGAAGTTCCTGCTGTAACTTTTTTAATATTTCCGGAGGTATCCCCTTTTTCCTCATAGGGCTTTTCTCCCCTCTTCTCAAATCGATACGTTTCATAAAAGCAACAATTTATGTCGACGTAACCCATGCGGGAAGAGGCGCTTCCTGCATGATTTTATTCTCCACAAAACAGATTTTTTCCTCCGGTATTCCCTTCTGAATCATATCAAAGGCGATCTCTCTGCACAAGGATTCATTCAAAAGCGCAAGGACAAGCACATCAAACTCAGCCTTGTAAAGGTCAGACAAGGGATTAAGTGTAAGCTGCTGCAGTGCTTCTGACTGCCATGCCCGATCCGTCCACCCTGCGAGGGACAAATCTGCATGTCTCATAATCGCTCGATGCACCATACGTCCAAAAAGACCAGCGCCATAAAGGAAAACACGACAGCCCTTCGACACCTTTGAAAACGGAAACAATATGCCATAGGAGGAAAAGGCTTCATACTCCTGCTCCAAGAGAAGCATCTTCATATACGCATCTAGGCACTTCTTCCTCTCTACGGATCCATCCACCACTGTTTCTAAAAGCTGATAGATGGATCGATACATTCCTTTGGGAAAGCCTCTCTGCTGCCTTGCCGCAGAGCCATCACGGTGAATATAATGATACCACGCTCCCGGAATCGATAAGAGACCGTTGCACGAAGCGCAGACCAAAAGCACCGCAACGACATCCTCTCCGTACACCATAGAAAGCGGAAGCTTTCTATGCACTTCTTGTATAAGCTTCGTACGAATCAGCTTTGTACACAGACTGCCGATGATTGGTTCCCGAAACGTCGTATAGGAAAAAAACCAATCCTCTGGATGCTCCCGTAAATAAGCCGGGGCGTAATACCCTGCCTCTACTCCATTAAAAATTGCATTGGAAGCATCTCCCTGCTCCTTCCAAAAGCCACACGCCACCACATCCGCTTGATACACGCGATTTGCCGCAACCATTTCCATAATGGCATCCGGCTCAATCCAGTCGTCCGCATCGACAAACGTCGTATATTCCCCCTTGGCGATACGCAGTCCCGCTTCACGTGCGCTGACAACGCCGCCATTTTCCTTGTCGATGATACGAACGCGCGAATCCTGTGCTTCATATCGGAGAAGCACGGCAAGACTGTTGTCTGTCGAACCGTCGTTGATACAGATGACATCAAGTTCCCGATACGTCTGTCCCAGCACACTGTCCAAGCACTTTTCTATATATTGTTCCACATTGTACACAGGGATGATGATGGAAACAAGCACTGCGGTATCCTCCAGAAAATCAGATATCTAACCTTGCAATCTTCTATCCGTCGATTTCAAACAGTATATGTGCCAATGAGGAAATCGGATACCCAACATACCTCCGTATATCCTCCCATATCTCCGCATACAACCCGTGCACGGTCACAACAATCAGATCCACGGACGGAAGCTGCTCAGAAAGCTGGTACGTGGGGCAATCCACATCGCGAGCGGAAACGGAGCGGTCGATGATGTAGTCGACCGTTACAACAGACCCCTGCAGCTCCTTTTTCAAACGTATGCCCAAGTCGCCATAGCCGTAAATAGCAATGTTCCTTACGTTCTGTGCTATGAGGTAATCCGCCACACGCTTGCCGGCGTCTCGGATCTCCAGCCAGCGACAGAGCGTACGCGCTTCTTCCGTGCTCCTCACAGCCTCATAGGAAACGGTTGAGAGGCGCGGATCTTCCTCCGCAGCATCGGATGCTTCTCCTTCGAACATTTCTTCCTCACGCATGACTTGGCGTATCGCCTCAAGGTACGCATATGCATATTCTTCATCCGGTTCCAGGATCATTCCTTCGCCCCACTCATTCCAAGCGTTGTAAAAGAGGAACGGGTGCCCTTGATTGGCTGCCATGCGGACCGTCTTTCGCATCTGCTCTTGAAAATCGTTTGGCGATAGCTTTGGCACAACGACACCGGCCTCCCCTCTGCGCGGTGTATCATCATATCCATTCATGACAGAGGCATAGATATGCTTCCCGTTTCTATCTTTGGGTGCCTCCAATCGGAAAAACGCATCCCAGTATACCGCCGCATCATGATAGCGTATACCCCCTGCCAGAATCTTTGACGGAAGATATTGCCAAAGCGGCGCAGGATCTGCCATGTAATAGGCATCGCAAGCACTCTTTAAGCCTGCAAACGGAACTGCGCTATCATGTACCCCTGTAATCAGGTAAATCTCCTTATCACCATGATCCCGCAAATATACATTCCAGCAGGAAATCATATCCGAGAGGCAATAGACGGTCTCCGGATGATAAATCATGAACACGGGGCGTCCATCCATGCGAATATATCGGGCGTCCTGAAAAAACGGAAAGAGATACCGAATATGCTCTTGCCATGCAGATTCGTTTCCGTACTTTTGCTCCATGAGCATCCCTGAATCGTCATCTTGCTCATCCGTCTCATATTGATCCGCCCAAGGAGATGCGTGTGCAATAGCACTCCACGTACGCGCCCATGATTCATTTGCCCAGTTAAAGCAAAACGGCATATCAATCTCTTTCCACCGCAGCAGATTTTCTGCCGGCTTTTCCAAGACCTGCCGTCCGTCCTTGAACCAGTAATGATAAAATGAAAAACCGTCGATGCCGTACTTCTTTGCCAAATCCGCCTGCCACTGCATCGTTTCTTTTTCGAGTAAATTGTAATACCGTTTGCCGAGCGGCACGATCGGCTGCTTATGCCCTTCAAAAAGAGACTTAGCCCCACGAGCAGCCGTCCATTCCGTAAACCCCTTCCCCCACCACCTGTCATTTTCAGGAGTGGCATGGAACTGCGGCAAATAAAATGCGATTAAGGACGGCTTCTTCATCATACCTGTCTCCTATGGCTTTCCTTCATATCTGCTACATCCCGCCGGAATCACCCGTTTGTATATAGGTCAAAAAAGCTTCCGGGGCAAAGAATAATTCGATATGTTCCTCAATTTTTTCCTGTGACCATTCCCACCATGCAGACGCTAGGAGTGCTTCACGCACTACTTGTGGGAAGCGATAGCGAAGTTTTTTTGCAGGTACCCCCCCCACAATGGCATACGGTTCGACATCCTTCGTGACGATCGCTCCTGCTGCCAGTATCGCCCCATCACCGACGGTGACGCCCGGTAGGATAACAACGTTCGCACCAATCCACACATCATTTCCGATCACCACGGGGCGGTTGTCGCGAATCGGACTGTCTTCAAAACTCGCGTTCTCACGGTGCTTCCCATATTGCAAGAGGAGATTCTTTCGCCCGCTATAATATTCCCAGTCGTATACGCCGGGGTAGTCCAGCAGCGGACTTGTCGTAATGCACTCCAAGGAATGATTGTTCCATATGCGTGCAGTGCCATTGATGGAACAATACCGTCCAATCGACTCTGCCAACGGATAATCCGCAAGCAAATCCTCATATCCATAGGTAAAGCGTCCTACCCTGCATCCACGATAGACAATATCCTCCGTGTGTACCAGCTGATATACATAGCAAAAATCACTGTCCGTAAAGCCACGCGCTGTCAGTTCGTCAACGACCTCGGGGCAGGAGCTAAGCATATCAATCAAAACGTAATGCGTTCCTGCGGACAGGACACTCGGATGCTGCACATGATATCTATGAAACGGCGCGGAAATTTCCCCCGCATTTTTGTCTACAATACCATCGACGGAAATACCGGCTTCTTGCAGCAAAGGCAGCAGAACCGCTGCCCCCGTCCCAGCCCCCCACAGAAAAAGTGCTTTTCCGCATCGGTTCTCTTGAATCTGTGGCAGCTTGCGAAGAAAAGCCTCACGATACCGCATTCTGACCGTATCTTGCAGTGTCCTCACCTCACCTTGTCAGCCATAGGTTCTGTCGCAGGAAGTCTCGCCCAATGCGTACGTCATAGAAAAGCACTTCGGGACGTACCTTTAGATACGTATGCAGGATAGCTTGAAACTTTTCCTGCAGGAGCTGATCCTCCTCACTATAGATTGCTGTTCCCTGCAGGCGCTCTTCCATCTCCTGCGTGACTGCCAGAATCTCATCCTCAGTATTTGCAATCGGCACAATGTCGTTTTCATGGTACTTCATCATGACGTTGATATTGCCGCTGTATATCGGAGGCTCATGTGAGCAGTCCTCGATGGCAAGAATCTCACTCAAATTCAGCAAACGATTCTCCCGCTTAGACCAAAACTTATGGTATATGCCGAGATCTCTTCTCCTGTCGAACGGAAACGTACCATCATAGTATCCTGTGATGTTCGGAAGATTGACCATGACCATCGGGCGATCCCAATACACCGTAAAAAACATCGCGCCGCTATGATCGCCAACGTAGAATTTACAGTGCTTCGCAAGGTAAAAATCCATGGCATCCGTGTGGAATTCCCCCGCATAGTCGATGATGCTCCCCATATCCTGATGCGGCAGGGGTGTCGCACCGATGCGCACAGCAGAGATTTCTTTCTCGCTAAGATAATCCGCCATCTTTTTCATCGACGCAATATCGGAGTTTCGATACTTATCCATAATGCGTAGCGACGTATCTTGGATGTCATGTCTGCTCTTTTTATAATATACCGAATCCCGCACAAAAAGAAGTACATATTCCTTCCTTACGCCCATGTCCCGCAAGCTCTGTGCGCCAAGCTCCTCCACGCGCGAGATGTCCAGTGCAGTCATCCCGTTCCCCACGAAATCACCATCGTGCATCTTGTGAATGGAGTCCAGCATGATATCCACGTAGCCCCATGTACCGTTGATATCAATATTATCCATGTGATGCGCAAAGACATATTTCCAAAAGTCGAGATTCTCTCGGTTGACAGCACAGAATTGCTCCCCATGAAAAACCTCATACAGAAAGGCGTTCGGCTTCTCAAACGGATTTGCCCAAGGCTCTACCCCCCAGCCGAAAAAGGCGAACAGATGATATGTATCCGCGCTCTGAAACCCGTAACGCTTATAGTAGAAGAGTTCATGGAGAATCGGCCCGACTGCGCCGCTACCGACCATGTGCACTTCGATTCGTGCGAACTTTGCCATTAGTTTTTGATAGTGTTCTTCATATCGTTCCGCATTGTCCGGCGTGGGCTGTTTTCCCGATTGGTTGAGCACAATGCTTTCCCAAATGCGTATGATATTTACTTCACGCTCGGTCAATCGGTAGATCTGCGAAGCGCAGATACCTTTTTGCTGCAAGGCTTCCGCTAGCACGTCATGCCACTTTTCAGCAAGCGCAAGAACGATTCCAACATCCGCTCCTAATTCCGTATCGGAAAGCGCCGTGATGGGCACCCCCTCACACGATGCCGCCGCGCTTTCTCCATCGGACACAATGCAGCCTAAGGGTTTCCTGTGCTGCTCCGCGAGAAAATGAACCAGTGCGGCAGCATATTCCCCCGCGCCATAGCAGTATATCTTTTCATGCCCCTGTATGAAGTCTGCCATTCGTTGTACAAATTGCATAGAGTGCTCATCTCGTCCATGTAGAAATGAAATCGAAGTGCTTGCCCATGTTGATAGGATCACACCACCGGCAAGGGATGACATCACGTCATTGTAGTGGATCTTACGTCAGATACGCACAATGGCGATGGATGTCGCATCTCCAATCGGCATCTTCGCAAGCTTCATCCCGCGTTCCTGTTCAAAGTCTTCCACCGCCTTCTGCACGCCGTGCGCCAACTCCGGAAGGAAGTAATCGTGACACGTGATGACACCACCCGGTACAAGCTTGTCGTAGAACACGCGAAGTCCCGCCAGCATGGGCTGGTACAGATCCATGTCCAAGTCGACAAACACAAACTTCTCCTCCAGTCCCTCTGCCGTCTCAGGAAAATATCCCTTCTTAAAGATAATGTTCTCCGGATGGCTCATCTTGGCGAGGACAATCTCCTGCCAGTCCTCTCCCTTGAGGTCGTCAAAGTGCTCGTCGTGATTAAATATGCCCTGCAAAAATGATGCTGCCTGAAGCGTCCGTTCCGCTTCCAAGTCTCTGGCGTCAAATCCTTCAAATGTATCGAAGAGATAGAGCTTCCGATCCGGAAAGTACTTGTTGATGTAATGCGCATATCCCCCTGTATAGACCCCCGCCTCGGCAACATTGCCCTGCAGATGGTGCAACTCTGCATAGCGTGCAAAGTCTTTCAGCCAAAGGGACCGCGGATTTTTATCTTCATTTCCGGAGAGCCAGTTCTTTTTCATGTCCAGAAAGAATTCGCGGTTCTGCGCGTTCGCCATGAGAATCTTATCTTCCGAAACACCATATGTATCCTTGAGCATCTGCACAATCTCTGCAGCCGCGTTATCATTTGCGATGACGATCTTATCATACGTAAAAGAAGGAATCTTATCCGGCGTCACAACGGGATGATTTCGAACCATTCTGCCGGACGGATTTCTGTCAATATAGGAAATTATATTGATATCCGCTCTCCCCTCGGTATAGATTTCATAATATCTCCCGTTACCGCCTGCGCCATAGACCAAAACATCCATGCCCATCCCTCTTTCTCCATTCATTCCATTATACGACTTTTTGCTCTCTCTTGATAAATTCTTCGAATACCCAGTCTACCGAATGAAAGGACAGCTCCGGAATCGCTTTTTGCAGTTTCGCGATCGACATGCGCGTGTCGAGCGGTCTGCCTTCCTTGAAGTTGAAGTATTCCACAGGTACAGCTTCGACCGTTGCCTCCGAGCCGAGTGCCTTCAGGAACCGACGAACAAAGTCCGCGCGCTCCATATACTCGGGATTTGCACAGTGATAGATGCCGGACAAATGTCGCTTCAGCCCTTCCAACGCCCATTTTGCGGTATCCCCGATATACGTTGGCGAGATGATCTGTCCCTTGATGGAACGGAAATGACGCTCCGTCTTCTGCCGTTCATATACCTCGGAGAGAATCTGGATGCCGACAGGGTGAACATCTATGTTCTGACTGAGGCGATAGATGAGCATCTCCGGCATATTTTCCCTGATGTAACACTCGATTTCCGCCTTGTGTCTGCCATAGGCGAAGACGGGGCACGATAAGGCTTCCTCCGTATAGGGGGCAAGCCCGTCTCTTCCGCTGAAGATGTGCTCCGTCGAAAACCACAGCGTATGGATGCCAAGCGCATGAAAACGATCCAGCATGCGCTGTGTGCCCCAAAGATTGATGCGTTCCGCCAGCGGGAGGTTCGTCACCGTCCGTTCATTGCCGCAGTAGAATGCGGTAACGACAGCCTGTACCTCTTCCCCGCGCCTCAGCGCATCCATCAGTCCACTGACGGCAATGACATCGGTGATATCATCTTCTGCCAGATCAAAGGGAAACCATGCGGGATTCTGCGGTCTTGTCGCCGTGCCAATGACGTGAATCCCCTGCTCCTCTGCCTGACGATAGATCTCTCCACCGATAAAGCTCGATGCACCGACGACCAATAAATGCTTCATTCCTACTGCTCCATCATGTTCCATAACAGGCGAATCACATCTTCCTTGCTGATATGATTGAGCGCCCGTATTTCATCCCGATTGCCGCACCCCGTCGCGCAGCCGTGCAGTCCCAAGCGGCAAAACCGCGTTGCTATCCCCGATTCTGCCAAGACTTCGGCAACCGCACTCCCAAGTCCGCCTTCGACGGCATGTTCTTCCATCGTCAATATCCCTTTTGTCTCTTTGGCAGCAGATTTGATGAGTTTTGCATCGATCGGCTTCAGCGTGGGCATATTGAGGACACGAACCGACAGCCCTCTTTGCTTTGCTTCCTCTGCCGCCTGTATTGCCGCATCGAGAATCGCGCCCATCGTGATCAGCGTAACATCACGCCCCGCACGAATCTCCTGTCCCTTGCCCACTGCGAACATATAGTCCTCCGGCAGGTACTCCGGCTCTCCCGATGCTTCCAGTCGGATGTATACGGGGCCGTCGTGCTCATAGGCGAACCGTGTCGCCTCACGCGCCTCAATGGGGGTAGCGGGTGTGATGACGACGAGATTGGGCAGACAGCGCAAAAGAGCGACCTCTTCCGTTCCCTGATGCGTCGCCCCCCAGCCGCCTCGAGAAAGTCCTGAGAAAATGCCGAGGAACTTCACGTTGTAATTCGGAATTGCCACATCATTGCGGATGAATTCGAATGCACGCATGGCAATGAAATTCGTCGTACCAAACAGAAAGGGAATCATGCCGCCGGCAGCAAGCCCTGCGGCAGAAGATACCATATTTGCCTCCGCAATACCATAATCCATGTATTGCGCAGGAAACTCAGCCCGGATTCGCTCATAAATACCGTTTCTGCCGTCTGCGGTGAGCGCCATGACGCGCGCGTCGTTCTTGACAAATTCATAGACAAGATTCGTACTCGCCTCTCTCATATCCGCTCCAGCTCCTCTACACGTATGCCCAGTTCCTCACAGGCACGCGCCCACTCCTCGCCCCTTGGCGCGCGGCTGTGCCAGTCCTCCTTCGCCTCGGCAAAGGAAATCCCCTTTCCCTTTGTCGTATGCGCAATGATAAGCGACGGCCTTCCCGCATACTCTTTTGCAGCAGAAAAGGATCGCAAAAGCGCAGGGAAATCATGACCTTCACACTCCTCTACACGCCAACCGAACGCCTCCCAGCGTTCTCTTATGGGCGTATCCTGTGTGATGTTTTCTACCCGGTCACTCGCCTGCAGACCGTTGCGATCCAATATGACGCAGAGGTTATCCAACCCATGCGCTCCGGCAAACATGGCAGCCTCCCATACAGAGCCCTCCTGCGACTCCCCATCGCCGAGCAGGACATAGGTGCGGGCTGCATTCTCCTTGCGTTTTGCTGCCAGTGCCGTTCCTGTGGCAAAACATATACCGTGTCCCAAAGAGCCCGTCGGCAAAGGAACGCCATTCACGCCGGAGCTTGCGAGTCCAACCAGCTTTGACCCTGCCTGATAAAACCCATTGAGATCTTCATGGGGGAAATAGCCTGTCCGCGAAAGACAGGAATACCACGTCGCACACCCATGCCCCTTACTCATAATGACCCAGTCATGATCATGTTCAAAGCGCCGTTCCATACGCATGACGCCGCCGAAATAAAGCGCCGTGAAAATCTCGACACAGGACAGCGCCGGCGTCATATGACCCCAGCCGGCACGATAGTACATCTTTAGAATGTCAATCCGTATCTCATGCGCGATACGCTCCAGTTCCTTTACAGATGCCATGATGCCCCCTCGTCAAATAAAGTTCACATGCCGCATATCGACATCGAAATACGACCGAATTGCCTCGTTGCGGTCCTGATATACACAGCTGTTCCTGCAATCCACCTGTGGTCGCAGTGCAACCAATCGTGCCGCAGTCTCCTTGGAAAACCACATCGTACGGAAGCTCTGCTCCTTCAGACTGCCGACAACGGCGTTCGAATCATACGCTCTTGTGTGGCAGAGATATACTCTTTGATCCGCAGCGATGACAGTCACCAGACGGCAGGTGTAGCAAACGGGGAATGATTGCCCCTCATCGTTCTTTTTGCTCCAATCCTGTTCATAATTGTTGATGATCCGAAATCCCTCGTCTTCAAAATCGGTCTTCGCACGGTGAATCTGTGCAATCACATCGTCCTTGATCGCAATATGATCCTCCCCCTCGACTCCGATGACCGCCGCAAACTTGATATTGTCTGCGCCAAGCTCTTTCAAAAGTTTTGCAGCATCGTACACCTGTGTAGCGTTCGTCTTGCTGATGACAAAATTCACGCCCAATACGCAATCCGCATCCTTCATACGCGCAAAGTCCCGAATGTTCTCGATGACGCGTCGGAACATGGCGGGGTTGACGCCGCGCAGCTTGCAGTAGGTCTCCTCATACGGCGAATCGAAAGAGATACGTACCCACTTCGCATGAGAAAACACTTTTGCGGTATCGCCCCGCAAAAGGCTGCCATTCGATATCAGGGACAAATCCATGCCTTGATCCAGAATCATCTGCGCCGCCTCTGCAATATACGGATAGAAAAGCGGTTCTCCGCCGCCTGAGAACGTAACTGCGCGTACACCCATCTGCCCCATATCCTGTATAATTTCCTGCATCTTCTCCCAAGGAATGACATCCAGATGGTTGATGTCGTCGCGATTTTCCGTCTTCTCTTCTGTATCACCGGAACCATACGTACAATAGGCGCAGTGCTGATTACAGATATTGGTTGGCTTCAATCGTATATAAAAAGGGGCAATGTGCTCGCCCCGACCAATCGCCTCCAACTCCTTCATGTGGTGAAAAATCTTCAGCGAACTGTACGGATTACTCCCCAATGTCGATTCCCTCCATGGATATTCTATGTGTACTATTTATCTTCTCTTTCCCGCACTCCGCACCCCATCGCCATGATATAACTTGCCATCGGATACATCCCCGTATGGAGTACCTCATCGTTCATGCCGAAGATAAATACATTCTCAAAATACTTGCTCATCGCTTCATAGAGCCGCGTTTGACTGTAATTATTGATGTGGGCAATCTTGTTCCACGGACTGGAATACGGAACCATTGTGACATTCGGCGTACCAATGATGGCAATACCGTTCTTCTTCAAGTTTTTGCAGATGGTCGAAAAATACTCATCCTCGCGCTCGACAGGGATATGTTCTATCACATCTAACGAGATAACCGCGTCCCCCCCCCGCGGATAAACGTCCATCCCCATAAAATCACCGGCAATAAACGACAGCCCCTCGCACGCAATATTCGCATTTGCCCAAGCGATGGCATCCGCATCAAAATCCACGCCGACGACCTGCTCACAATCGCAGTCCTGAAAAATCATCAGATCTCCCAAGCCGTCGTTACATCCAAGATCCAAAACTTTCAGGTGCTTTCGCGGCAACAGCATTTTCAAGGGAAATTTATAGCGCGCCAAGATAAAGAGCAATCCATGCTCCGTATTTCGTATCGTATGGGAAATCTTCGGACTCAAGGTCAGAGGCTCTGCACGCATCTCCTCTTTGACATAGTCCCAACGTTCCTTGTCGTTCATGTGCCTCACCATCCATTCATATGATCTTCCATGCAGACGCCTCACACGTTGAGCACAGTCCCTAAGAACTTTAACAAATCCACCTTCTGCACTGCTTCTTTGTTTCCGACAACGTTTGTCTTTAGTGCCCCCGACGTATTTGCCAGCAAAGTTGCCATATCAATCGGCACATTTTTGACCGCAGAAAGCGCGGCCAGTGCGTAAAAAGCATCGCCTGCGCCGATGGTGTCCTTAACCTTATGCACAAGTGCAGGGATACGCACTTCCTCCCCGTCTTTTTGCCCGATGGCACCGTCCGCGCCGATCGTTCCCCACGCCATCGCAGAATGCAGACGTTCCCTCAGTTTGTTCAGGAGATGATGTCTTGGGGTAAGTGCCTGACCGAACGCGAGACGCAATTCTCGTTCATCGACAACAAAGGCATCCGCACGCTGATATTTTGTGATGATATTCGTTCCATAATTCGAGCTGTTCGTCTGACAGTTGACTGTGAGGAATTTTGCGTTGCGTTCCAAAATCCGAATCGACGTTTCATCCAAAAGACCATGACCGTAATCGCAGACGACGACAACATCATATTTGCCTGCTTCCTGTTCCAGTCTTGCATGAAAAGCCCTATAGTCAAACCGCTTCCTCTGCCCGCGCTTCAGCAAATAATTCACAGCGAAAAGTTTGGTAAACTCCTGTCGAACGGCGTTATGCTTCAAATACCGTCGCTTCAAAGGCGTAACAAAATGTGCATCCTCAAGAAGCTCCAAATGAACTCCCTGCATTTTTTCCGCGATAAAGTCACGATACCCCGCCTCTTTTCCCATCATGGAAAGAAGTGTAACACGGTCGGAAAAGTTTGCAAGGTGACGCGCAATGGCAAGGCTGCCGCCTGCATACATCTCTTCGCCGTCACAAAAAGCGGAAAGCGTCGCATCTTTCATCGTCACGCCTTGCACGTTGCAGAAAATATAATTGTCCAGTATTACATCCCCGACCACAAGCACACGCACATCGCGAAAAGATTCAACGATCTGACGCATCTGCCCATATACATCTTCCCCATAGCGTGACTTTATCGCAAGTGCTGCCTCTCGTGCCTCCTCCGGCATCGTAGAAAAAAAGGTATTCAAAAGCTTTGTCGAGCTGTAGACAGCGCCCTGTGTAAAGTAAATCCGTCCGCCATAGCGCTCGACAATTTCCTGCTCAGAGCCGATGTTCCCGGTAACATCGTTCGCAGCTGTCGCATATTCCTGTCCCTTGGCATAGACATCCGGCTGAACGCAGCGAACAATGTCATGCACCGTCACGCTCTCGGAGAGCAGTACATAGTCCACGACCGCAAGACTTGCAAGGAACGCCATTCGCTGTGCATCACTGAAATATGGGCGTCCGGGTCCCTTGTTGACAAAACGTCCCGCAGTTACCGATACCACAAGGACATCGCCCTGACGCTTCGCATCTTCCAAATGTTCAACGTGACCATAGTGAAGAAGATCGAACACACCATGGCAGAGAACAACCGTCTTTCCTTGTGTGCGCAGTGTCTCACGTACTTTGGCAAAGGTTTCACTCGTCACGATCTTACCCGCCGTCATACTTCCCTCCTTTGCTGTAGTCATCATGTCTTGCCAAGATAGCGGAACCAGTCCTTCGTCGCCGTTTCGATCGTTTCCGCTGTCCAAACAGGTGCTTTTCTCCAATAGTCGATATTCGCTAAAATGTGCTTGACGCCCTCTTCCAACGTAACCTTCGGATGCCAGTCGAGCATCTTGGCGATCTTTGTCGTATCTGCCCATGTACAATCCGGTTCTCCGGGACGTTTCGGGATATGGACAACCTCTGCCTCTTTTCCGCCGAGGAGTTCCACCAACCGATTCACAGAGTAGGTGTGCTCACTTCCGACGTTAAACCGCTCTCCGACAATATCGGACTGCGCCGCCGTATAGAACGCATCGACAATGTCCGTCACGTATGTGAAATCGCGCGTCTGCTCCCCCGTCCCAACGACCGTGTAAGGCTTTCCGGCAAGTTTCTGCCCGAGGAACACGCCAAACACCGCGCCATATGTCCCCGATGTGCGTGAGCGCGGCCCATAGACATTGAAGAGGCAAAGAGAAACGACGGGCAGTTGATACACCTTTGCCCAATGAAGGGCAAGCTCTTCACCGAGACGCTTCGTCAGTGCATACGGATATTCGGGGCGGATCTCCGCCTGCTCATCCGTGGGGAAATGGTCGGGGATGCCGTAGCAGGAAGAGGATGCCGTGTAGAGAAACCGCTTGACATTTGCCGCCTTCGCCGCCTGCAGGACGGCAAATGTGCCGTCCACATTGGCATGAAAATAGTCCTCCGGTCGCTGAATGGATGGAACGATATCAGCGAGTGCCGCGAAATGGAAGACCCAGTCCGCACCGGAAAAAAGCGGCATGATTCGCGCAGAATCGCAAATATCCGCCTCAATCACGGTAAGGCGTGCATCTCCCTCATGATGTGCAAGGTTTTCACGCCGCCCCGTCGAGCAGTTATCAATGACAACGACCTCATGCCCCTCTGCAAGAAGCCTATCTACCATGTGCGACCCGATAAAGCCGCACCCTCCCGTTACGATTGATTTCATAGCATTTCTCACTTCATTCCCATGCCATCCCGCGCCACGATGTCATCAACAAGCTGTTGCAGTATCATGTTGTGGATGGATTCGACTGGACCATACTCCATGCACGGAATGTATACGTTGATATCGCCCATGCCGCGCAGTTTGTTGTCGCTCTTGAACCCCGTAAATGTCACAATCCGGCATCCCTTTTCCCGCGCCACCTGCGCCGCATTTACGATATTGGGGGAGTTGCCGGAGCTGGATATGGCAACGAGCAGATCGCCTTCGTCCGCAATGATTTCGAGCTGTCTGCTAAAGACGAAAGCATAGCCGAAATCATTTCCAAGACATGTAAGGGTTGTCGGTTCGAGCATACTATGTGTCCGCATCCCACCATTTTTGAGAAAATCTGCGGACATATGCGTAGCAATGCCGGCACTGCCGCCATTGCCGATAAAATACACCATGCGCCGCTCACGTTTTGCCAGAAATAACTGCTCCAAAAGCGCAGCATACGATGCACCTTCGCCTCCTGCCAGCGTATACTCCGTTTGGTCAAGATGCGTAAAAATCTGTTTCATGGTATCCCTCCCCAGAACAATGCTTCCTGCTGTTTGTTATTTCTACGAAGTTTTAATACAGCTCAGGATAGTAAAGATCGCCGAACACGCTGCGGCAGCCATGCTCTTCCAATAACTGTCGCACACTTTCATGATGTACGTAGTCCAATCCCAAAATGACAGACGTATCGCTCCAATCCTCTATGCGGCAGACAGGAAGCACCGGCCGGTCATGCAGGGACGATATTTCCGGCGTTGTTGACACAAGGAAGCCCTCGATCTCTATGCCGAGATGCTGCAAATACAAAAAGACCTTCTCTCCATATTTTCCTGCACCATAGCAGTAAACTTTTTTCTCGCGACAAAACTCCTTGACGGCAGTATCCACCGACGCGATCCACTGCCACGAAACAGATTTTTTCATGTCGGCATAGTATTGACTCTGACACACGGCATTCTCATTAAATATATTGGGAACTACTCCCCCATTCTCCGTATAAGATTGGTACTCTTTTCGTTTTGCTTCGTAGATTCTTTTTTCTTCTGCAGAAAGTGACTCAATGGCGTCCTTGAAGATCTGCTCTTCCTGTTCCGGCGGGGCATCATTCGGATCATACATATCTTTTTGCAGACTTATTCCAATCAAGGCATTTAATCGATTGGTACGCTTTCCATGGAGTTCCTCGCATCGGTCGATCAGATACTCATGTTCCCCCGTAACCAAATTCAGATTGGTCGCATGATACCCTGGCAAGACGGCATGTTTCCAACAATCATGCGTCATGTTTGCTGTGAAGTCTCGTATACAGGAGTATTTTTGTGTGCATCTTACTCCGTTTGACTTCTCCGGATCAATGATGTGTATGACGGACAGGTTGTCGTAAAGAGCAAGATGTTTTTCTCCCACCGCTGCTGTTATGAGATTCTGACCAAAATCGGGGACATCGGAAAGGAAAAATGTGCCATATTTGTTCCCAATGGAATCAATGACGTTACGGTGTACAATGCCTCCCATTATGGAGGCGTAGGCAAGCCAATATAGTTCATTCCCGCAGGCATCCCACTGTATAATAAAATCCACCATTTCTTCCGAGGAAAAGATTCGTGTCCGCCCGGTTCGCTCTTTCCGCCGAAGAATAAAACCGCTTCCCTCATACTGATCTGATTGATGACACAAATACGCAAAATCCGCACCTGAAAACACCGTAGCAGGAAAATGATGCGCTTGTATTTGGTCATAAAAAATTTGCAGGGAGTCTGTGTAATAATACATCTTATCCTGTATGAATCCAACATATTCTCCCCGCGCAAACGATATTCCATACCGCCAATTATCAGCCATAGACAAGTCTTTGGGGGTATGATAATATCGAATTCGCTCGTCCGAAAATGCTTGAACGCTCTTTTTGCAATCAAGTACGGAATCATTATCGCTTACAATAATTTCAAAATCTCGAAAGCTCTGCGCGAGCAGAGAGTGAATCGTCATCCACACCATCTGCGGCCTTGCCTTCGTCGGTATGACAATCGAAAAAAATGGACGTTTCATCAGTCGTGTCTCCCAATTTATACATCACACGTGCAACGTGTGAAATACAATCGTTCCTTTCGTACAAATACTTTCGCATTGCCTCTCGATTTCTTGTCGATATTGTTCGTTCATAACAATAACGACAACTTCTTCGGGACATGTTCGCAGAACTTCCGGGGATACAATCCGATGACCGGTTCCGACAAGAAAGTGTCCTTGTTTCTGTGGATTGATGTCAATAACAGCCTTAACAAGATGAGCCGAAGGGTCAAGCAAATTCAAAAAAGCAACGCCTTTTGCACCGGCTCCCCAGACAAAAACGGATCGCTCCTGTCGATTCCATGCCCGCAGACGATCCTGCCACTCCGCACTGAACCGATTTTCCTCCTGTGCATACCGCTCAGTACTGTCCTGGACAGAGCGTATTTTCTTCGCCTCGATACACATATACTGACCACCGAACGTATTCGTGAAATAGGTCGGTGTAAAGTCATGTTCCTTCAAAAGTTCAACAAGGGATTCCGGCGAAAAAAAGCTGCAATGCTCGTAGACGATATCCTCAAATGCGACATTCTCAAGAATCCAGTGGACATTTGGTGTCTCCAAAAACAATCGGACGTCCTCGGCATCGACAGCAGCGCACTCCCGCACGAGCATATGCGGATCTGGTATATGTTCTATGGTATGACGTGAAACAAGCAGAATATGTTGATAGGGATGATTGATATAGGACTTTATTACCCCCCCCTACAAAATATTCTGAAACATATCGTACGCGTCTATCCGTCGCAGTACCACGATATGCGGGGTCAAAGCCCAGCCCATCGCACTCTTTTTTCATGTAATGCAAAATACGCTGCAGAAACGTGCCCTGTCCGCAGCCGATTTCTACGATGAGGGTGCTGCCTGACAACGTATCAGCACAATCCGCAATACGTTTGGCTCGGGTATCCATATATTCTGAGAACGAGCGAGAGCATCCTTGATAGTTCTCGTAATCCTCACCGTAGGCAACTTGATCAAATACTGCATTTGTTACGAATTTACATGATGCACATTGGAAAAGCTGAATCTTTCCTACGGGAAAGGCTTTTGCTTTTGCATCCGTCTTACAAATGACGTTTTGAAGAACCGGCACATTCTCTCTCACAGCAATCAAATGCATCTCTGTACTGCTGCATAAAGGGCATCTCATAAAGTCTGCTCCGATCTTCTCTCTATTTTTTCCAATGCATTCATATAGTGATTATATGCAGCAAAGTTGATGTAGTATAGTTCCCCCTCAACGCCGGCATCATTTAACTGCTTCACCATATCCGGCTGCACATCATCAGGAGTTAGAAGATAGATGCTCGGCACATGAGGTTCCGCAAGATAGTCAACGGCATATTGAACTTCTACACCATCTATGATTGTTCCACGTATGGATTCATTATTATCAATGCAGACACTTGATATATTCTCATGCCGAAGCATCTTGATGGCTTTCCGCCCATTCTCACCCGCGCCACATATCACAACAGGATACGCAAGTTTCCTAATGGAGTCGAGCATCATATCCGTCGTTGGGAATGCCTCCACGTACAGGCCGTGTGAAAAACACGCCGCATCTACGTTGTCGCGATATACACTTGGCAGCTGCAATACATGATTTTCGTCATACTCCGCATGCCAAAGAAACGCGTATTCGCTTACCGTTGTACGAAAACCAAGTTCTCTTGCCTTATTATACAAATAATGTGCCGCCTCGAATTCCTTTTTTCTGAAATAAAACGGTCCCACATTCTTTTCCTTTTGGTAGGAATTTGCCTCGCCTTCTACGCTGACACGAAGTACACCGGATTTTTTACACATGTCAAGAAATGCATCCATCTCTTCCTTGTCAGAGTTATAGTTGCATATATTGTACTTGATTTCTACCTCTTCGGGATTTGCTTCGCAATATTTCTCAATATTCGTCCATACGGCATGGAAGCTGTCATTCCCCTTCATACGCCGAAAAACGGCAGGAGTACCGGAGTCTGGAGAAACGCGAACCGTCCCCATCCCCTCCTTCAGCATTTCCATCGTAGCTTGCGATAAAACAATGGCATTCGTATTCACACGCTGTCGATACCCCTTCTTCATCAAGTACCGCACGGCATCTTCATAATGCGTATGCTGCGTCGGTTCTCCGCCCCCCCAGTCAAACCACGCATCTTTCGCAAACATCCCCTCCCTGTCACACCGTTTCAAGACGGGGATAATATCGTGATCTTCACCATACTCATCCGTATGCCCTGCACAATAAATACAACGACTGTTACAATACAAAGAAAGCCCGAGTATGACATGCGGTATTGGGGTAAAATGAAATATTTTCTTCCGGCATGCCTCGCATTTTCTGCAGGGGAAATCAGGGGACTGCATCTTTTTCATCAAATCATAAATGCGCTCATAATAGGTCTCCGATCCAATCGTATCCCAGGAAGCAAGAGATCGCACCTCCTGCGGTTTCCAAGCAACGTGTTCGTGGCAAAGGGATACATTTCCCTGATCGAAGTTGATCCGTTTTCCATCAGTACCGGATATATCACAGATATAGATCTCTCTTCCCTCAAATTCCTCTTTTATCTTATCTATATAATTCATAATGTCTTACCTCATTCCACATCCAACATATCGCATATTCCGGAAGCTAATGTGTGTCGACAGAAAATCCCGTATTTCCTCGCTTTTTCTGTACTTCCAACAATTCGTGTATCCTCGCCCTCATTGGAGAATGAGAGCATTTTCTCACAACCGGATGCCTGTGCAAGCGTTTGCAACATCTTACGAACAGACGCTCCTTTGCCGGCTGATACATTAACGATGCCCTGTATCTGCTCATTTTGCAAAAAAGCCGTAAAGTGTCGCGCTACATCTTCGATGTGAATATAGTCCAAGACGCTGTCCGGCGATTTACAGACAAACGTTTCTCCTTTTCGCCACGTCGTAAGCACTGATGAGAAAAGTTTGCGCGGCTCCTCTCCACGTCCATAGGGGTAAAAAATTCTCCCCCAGACAAAACGGGCATCATGTCGCTCGGATAATTCCGAAACAATTCGCATTGTTTCGAGTTTGCATTCCCCATAAAGGGTCAAAGGATGACAGACTTCGTCCTCCACATGATCTCCACGATATGCAAGATCGTATTCAAAGCAGGTGCCGCTTCCGACAAAAATACGCCCGCCCTGCTGAAAGAACGTTTGTGCAAGATTTTTTGTCCAATCAACCCACAAGCGGTTTTCCTCAGCGCAGGCATACCGTTCGCCCTTCACGTTCCACGCAAGATGTAAAAGCATATCCGGTCTTGACGTTTTCATCGCACGTTCAACATCTCTCGCATTTGCTATATCTCCAAAAAGATATGTAACGCGTTCATCCGATAACAGCTTCTTGCGCGTAAGTATGCTGATCTGTATATCGTGTGGAAGGTATTTTAAGACATGACGCCCAACAAATCCGGTTCCGCCTGTGATAAGGAGGCTTTTCATACCGAAACTCCCACCGGATGCTCTTTGTCTCTATTCGAGAGTATTTTCTCCTCTAAAGGCCATTGAATGGCATAGCGGGGGTCGTCGTATCGAATGCCTCGCGCTGCCTTCGGTTCGTAATATGCTCCAATCTGATAATACACAAATGTATCATCCTCAAGGGTTTGAAATCCATGCGCAATGCCTTTGGGAAGATAAAGCATCTCGTGATTGTCTTCATTCAACTCACGAGAAATCCATTTGCCAAACGTTGGTGAATTACTCCGAATATCAAGTGCAACATCGTAAACTGCGCCCTTCGGACAGGAAACAATTTTCACTTCCTCATACGGTGCCGCCTGATAATGCATCCCGCGGAGTGTTCCTTTTTTCACATTATAGGAAAGATTGCATTGTACGAAGGATGTGCATAGTCCAATCTCCCGGAATTCCCGTTCGCAAAACGTACGTGCAAAAAAACCACGCTCGTCTTCATTTTTCACAGGCGTAATAAGATATACTCCCGCAATCTCCAATTCTTGAAAGATCATCGCATTTTCCTTATAGAACCTTCACAGACGGGATTGGAACGATAAAATGTCCCCCCCATTCTCTGATGCACGCCATTTCCTCTACGATTTCATCGGTAAGATTCCACGGAAGTATGAGAACGTAATCCGCTTTCACTTTCTCTATCTCACTTGGCGCAAGCACAGGAATCCTGGAACCGGGAAGCAGCGTATTTTGTTTGTATGGGTTTTTATCCACAATAAAATCCAAGAACTCTGTCCCAATCCCACAGAAGTTCAGGAGTGTATTTCCCTTTGCTGCTGCACCATAACCGACAATGCGCTTCCCTGCGCGTTTGCACTCTATCAGCAGATCCAAAAGGTCATATTTGATTTTCCTTGCTTTCTCACTGAACGAAGTATACGTTCCAAGCTTCTGCAATCCGTGTGCCTCTTCCTCCGCAAGGATCGCGTCAACCGAAGGACACAAGTCGTGCCGACTGCTCGTCTCCCGACAGGCGTAGACGCGAATCGATCCTCCATGCGTTGGGAGCGTTTCGACATGAAAAACACGTAGTCCATGTGCCGCGAAAATCTGTCGTACCGTGTACAGCGAGAGATAAGAAAAATGCTCGTGGTAAATGGTGTCGAACTCGGCTTTTTCAATGAGATGAAGGACATGCGGAAATTCCATCGTGAGAATCCCATCATCCGCGAGAATAATACGCATTCCTTCCACAAAATCATTGATGTTCGGAACGTGTGCCAGCACATTATTACCCAGAAGCAGATCTGCCTTTTTTTCCTCTTTCACGAGCTGTTTCGCAAGGCGCGTGCCGAAAAAATCGATGACGGTCTCAATCCCTTTTCCAACGGCAATTTTCGCCACATTCGCAGCAGGCTCAATGCCCAGTACAGGGACCCCCTTCTCCTTGAAGTATTGCAGGAGATATCCATCATTGCTCGCGATTTCGATAACACGCGTATCTGCCCCTATGTCATAGTGCTCCATCATGTGTTCTGTGTATTTCTTGGCGTGAGCAAGCCAGCCCTGCGAATAGGAGCTAAAATAGGCGTACTCCTCAAAGATATCCTGTGGAGATTCGAATTCATCAAGCTGAACGAGAAAACACTGTTTGCATACACGAACATGAAGCGGATACGTCATTTGTCCCATATCTTCATTTTCTTTGGAGATATAGGAGTTTGCAAGAGGCGACATCCCTAAGTCGATCATCGTGTCGTCCAAGCGCGACTTACAAAATCTACAGCAATGCTCCCTCATCTGGTTGGATTCCTTTCCTTTCATAACTGCCCATCCCTTGCCCACCGATAAATACGACTTCCTGCCGTCTTGCCCCCCACATGAACGCTGTTGGTACAGACCGTTTCCAGAAGCGACGGCATCATGGAAAGAGGAAGAACATTCACGAACGTATGATTTTCTGTTCCCTCACACACCACCGGAACTTCGTTATGCAGGAATTCATGCGTCAAAGGATAGACGCGTCTCTCTTCCGGCAGGTCCAATACAATAGAATCTATATCATCTTCCACAACATGACGCAGATATTGATTCGATCCAATCTTTTGCTTATAGTACGTTATTCCGGGTTCATCTGTAAGCAAATGTGCTTCTCCGCTTTCTTTGTGAATGGAAATTGAACTACCTGTATTTACACTCAGCAGACGAAGCTCTTCTCCGATACATTCAAAAAAGTAAAAAGGGACAAAGTCCGGCAATCCACTCATCAGAGGCAGGTGCGCATCATATTCACGCAGTTCCCCCCTTTCCCTGTCCCAACGGATGACGGGCGCATGCGTTCGTCCCATGAGATAGTAAAAGCGTCCGTCAAAATCGATATCCTGCCATAACTGATCCGCTGCTCCGACCGCATGAAAACGCCATGTATCTGTTTCCATATCAAGTTCGAAGACAAGGTTTGAGCGCGCTATGACAGCCATGAGGATGTTGTCATGAACCGCAAGTGCAACAAACATGTCCCATTCTGCATCATGACTGTGCGCTATGCCAAAATACTCTTGAAGAGGTGAAAACCACTCCGTCAAGCGGGTCAATGTCCGTGTGCTGAAATCATACTTCAAGATTTCATTACTCCGTACACCAAAGCCGTATACAGAGTTCCTATATCGAACAACGCGAAACGCAGTCCCCGACCCGTCTGCCACATAGGTATTATTTACCCTGCCAATCTCCTGCATTTGGCGCGTATGCAGATCAAAGGTGCATATACGCTGCCCTGCATACGGAAAGAGCACAAGCAGATCGCCGCTACGCGCAAACGCCCCGAACTCAACACGTGTCTGCCAATATGTGCGCGGGATCGGAATCGCAGATGTCCGTCTCCCAGTCTCCATGTCCAACGTATAGAAAATCCCGCGGAAGTGATCCAGAAAGAACAATTCATTGTCCTCTACGTCAATATGCCACGTATCCATCTTAGGATACGCGGGGTCATAACATTGCAGGACGACGGGTTTTCCCGTTTCTTCAAAAAGGGTACACATCGAACTGTCGTCCCCAAAATAGGCATCTGCCCAAGCGATTGCCCGTTCCACATCCGCACTGGTATCGAAGATCCCCCATGCCGCCTTCCGGTATTCGTCCTCGATCTGACAATATGCTTCATATACGCTGCTTTCACGCATGGCTTTCAAGGTGGACCGCAGGAGCGGGTGCGGACGCCACCACAGGGCAATATCCGGTTGTGCCTCAAAAAAAGCGAGGATTTCCTTTGTTTTCTCGCAAAAGTGTTCGGTGTTTTCAAGGATTGGCGTAAGGGTTGTGCCAAACAGCACAACCTTCTTCCCTCGCACAATGCGCTCCCATTCTTCCGGCAGCGCATGATCTTCTCTGCGTGCAACAAGTACCGCATCGATCTTCGGAGAGCCCAGCGGAAGGATTTTTTGCTCGTCGATCCCCGCCTTTCTCGCATAAGCTGCATACTGCGCCCGCATACGCTCGTTCTCCACAATAACATAGTCTGCATTCTGCACACCGGGCGCTATCGTAAGAACTTCAGTAACCGTCGTGCCCGATACAAAATACGGCACGTATACTAGGCAGTCCGTACACTCCTTCAAAGATCTGCTGTAATACTGCGGATGAACCGATGTGACGCGGTTGCAGTCATCATAGGGATTGTGGATAAAGATGGCATCCGGGCGCAGTTCTTTGAGCTTTTCGAGGGTAAAGGTTGTCCATGACTGTATGGGAACGTAGGAGGGGAAGTCCTCAACCTCGCAGTGCCACGCGGCAGGACTGCCGTCGGGATTGCGGTCGGCATAGGGAATCGGGACGACGTACGACTCGGTACGCTCGCTGTCCTCCGCCGCAGCTTTCCATATGCTCTCAAGGCTGTCCCACATGGATGCCTTATAGGGAAGAAAGACAAAGATCTTCTTGACTTCCCGTTCCTCCTGCAAGGCGCGTATGGCTGCTGCCAAAATGTCTGTAAGAAGCTGCCGAATCTGCCGCTCCGTATCCGCTGTCATCTCATTCCAGCCCACTACAGAGACAGCGTCTATCATGCCGCCAAAAACATCATGGTAGTATGTGGCACGACCTACGGAGAGTTTACTGTTGCAGAGCGTGTCTGCAGATACAAGACAATCAACGAAAAGCTGACGAGGTTCTTCTTCTGCCAGTGCGATGCCCGGCAGAATCTCCGAAAGATTCGCAAGCACCTCCAAAAGATTGCGCTGCTCGTTCCTTGTCATCACGCCTACCACACTCCACCCAAGATTATTCCATATATATGTATCGAAAAGTTTATAAAAAAATTAAGCGGAGGGGACAAGACACTCCCCCCCTTGGCAGTACACATAGATTACAGGTTCTTTTTCAGCTTTTCAAGATCGGGGAAAAGTTCACCGATGGAGTCGGAGAGCCTCTCGCTCGGCTCTAGGATCTCAAGCACGGGGCGCATGGTCTCGCGAAACTTCGCATCGTCCTGCATGAGTGCGAGGACGGCGCTCGTGTTGATGGCGTCGGCGAGTGCGGAGTGCTGACTGCCCTCGAAGCTGCGCCCCATCGCGCCGAGCGCGTGCTTCAGCGCGAGGCTGTTGTGGAGACCTAGGCGATCGTCGAACGCCTGCTGCAGGTCGACCCAGCGCGTATCGAGCCAGCTCACGTCGAACGTCGGGAGCTTCAGACGACACTCCTTGCGCAGCTGCTTGATGTCGGACATGCTCCACGAGTAGATCTTCGTCTCTGCCGCGCCGATCCAATCGACAAACGCATGAAAACTCTCGGAGAACACGGGACGCCCCTCGACTTTCTCCTGCGTGATGCCCGTGAGCTCGGTGATGTGCTTCTTGACCATACCGTACTCGGGACAAACGTAACACTGAAACTCGTCTTCCTGCTCAAAGTCCTCATTCAGACGCACAGCACCGATCTCGATGATCTCTCCGTTGAGTTTTCTGCGGATGTCCCTGTGTTCCTTCGCGACAGGGTTCATCTCCAAGTCTACGACGATGTGTTTCATGAGCAATCCTTACTTTCGAAAAAATCTGCCGTAAATGACGCATGGCAGACAGTGTTGCAGTGTTCTATGGCGCCGCCGATTGGCGCGTGTTTCGGACAGGAAACGTCTTGTGTTGCACACATCATAGCATAAAATTTTCAGAAAATCAACGTCTAGGTATTTTGTCCCATATCTTTTTCTGTTTCTTTTCTCAAAAACGTGATAGAATACAGAGTATGGGAAAGGGGTCTGCGCATGAATTGGAAAGTAATACTCGCTCTGCTCACGTGCAATGTACTCTTCATGTCAGCGAGCTATACGATGATCATTCCGTTCCTGCCGATGTATCTGACCATCGAACTCGGCGTGGACGATTCCTCGGTCAATCTCTGGGCGGGGCTGGCGTTCTCCGTGACCTTCCTCATCTCAGCGGTGATGGCGCCGATCTGGGGACGCATCGCCGACCGTAAGGGAAAGCGGCTCATGGCGATGCGCGCAAGTCTCCTGATCTCGATCAGCTATCTCCTCGGCGGCATCGTCACCTCGCCCGAGCAGCTTGTGATTGTCCGCTTCTTTCAAGGCTTTGCCTCGGGGCTATGGCCGATGGATCTCGCGATCATGACACTCTATGCACCGCGCGAGCGCCTCGGCTTCTCCCTCGGCATACTGCAGGGCACACTGACGGCGGGCGGCGTGGTCGGTCCTCTGCTCGGCGGCGTGCTCGCGGAGGCGTTCGGGATGCGCGCCAGCTTCTACATCGGTGGACTCGCGCTCTTCATCAATTTCCTCGCGTTCACCTTCATCATCAAGGAGCCGCCGATGCCGACAGATGCCACGCCGCTCACGGCGGAGGAGCAAAATCCATGTCATCTCTGGCACATTCCCATCCTGCGCACGATGATGGTCGTGAGCACGCTCGCGCAGATGGTAAACTTCGTCCTGATGCCCGTCATCACGACGTACATCAAGTATCTCGCGGGCGATATGGAGAACATCGTGTTTGTTGCGGGACTTGTGTTCTCGCTCGGCGGGATTGCGGGCGCGATCGCGGCACCATTCTGGGGCATCCTCGGGACGCGGCGCAGCTACTTTACGGCAATGTGTCTCGCGATGTCCTGCGCCGGCATAATGCTTACACTGCAGGGGATTCCCGATACACTTGTACCGTTCGCTGTCATGCAGTTCGGCGTAGGACTCTTCCTCGCCGGCGTACAGCCCTCGCTGAACGCCGTGATTGCGCAGCATACCCCCGCGCGGCTGAAGGGCAGCGTGTTTGGCATGCTCTTCGCCGCACAGCAAGTCGGCGGCTTCACAGGGCCGCTGCTCGGCGGCGCGGTCGCGACCTATCTCGGCATGCACTATCTCTTCCCCACAGTGGGCGCTCTCCTGCTCGTCCTTGCGCTCTTTGTGTGGTGGAGGTATATACACAAAAGAGGCACAGTAAAATAGGGCTGTTGCACGAAGCTAAAAAACTTCGTGCAACAGCCCTGTTTTCGTTGATGTGATCAAGGCGTTCCTTACAAATGAGCAAGCACAGCATCGGTCATTTCCGCTGTGCCGACCTTCGTGCAGCCGCTTCCCTCGATGTAGATGTCCGCCGTGCGCTTGCCGTCCGCAAGTGCCGCATCCACCGCAGCCTCGACCGCGTCCGCCGCCGCCTCCTCATGGAGGGCGTAGCGCAGGAGCATCGCCGCCGAAAGGATCGTACCGAGCGGATTTGCAATCCCCTGCCCCGCGATGTCGGGCGCACTGCCGTGAATCGGCTCAAAGAGGCTCGTGCCCGTACCGATCGATGCGGATGGCATCAGCCCGATCGAGCCACCGATCACCGCCGCCTCATCCGAGAGGATGTCGCCGAAGAGGTTGCCCGTCACGATCACATCGAACTGCGTCGGACGCACGGCAAGCTGCATGGCGCAGTTGTCCACATAGAGATGGT
>ERZ773099.616-NODE-616-length-29489-cov-10.080757_pt1 | contig 29489 bp, 48 predicted proteins | sample MGYA00511120_ERZ773099 | MGnify/ENA primary metagenome ERZ773099 (study PRJEB29015, sample SAMEA2738012) | human oral metagenome | biome: human oral; feature: human-associated habitat; material: dental | place: China | collected 2104 ... | reverse complement strand
AGGGTCGCGGACTGTCACCGCCGGTTCGGACTTTCACCGACCCCGGATGCGTCGGCAACACCTTATCCCATCCCGGACGGGGCCGCGAGCTCACTCCTCGGGCATCTCGTCCCAGAACACCCGGTTGACCACCTTGGACGCGCGTCGCATGACCCGGATCGTGTCGTCGACGAGCCTGGAGCGCTGACCCGGGCCGTATCCGGCCAGTTCGGCGACGGCCGACTGCTCCCGGTAGTCGACGGGCAGGGCATCGCCGGGCCGGCCACGCACCAGCATGATGGCGTTGCGAACCCGGCTGACGTGCAGCCATCCCTCTCTCAGGTCGGCGGCCTGTTCGGCGGTCAGCAGCTCGAGTCCCTCCGCCGCGTCAATGGCCTGGAGTGTGGAGGGCGTGCGCAACGCGGACCGGGTGCCGGCGTGCTGCAGCTGGAGCAGCTGCACAGCCCACTCCACATCCGACAGCCCGCCTGATCCGAGCTTGAGGTGACGCTCCTTGTCCATGCCCCGGGGAATGCGTTCGTTTTCCATCCGTGATTTCAACCGACGAATCTCGGCCACCTGCGCGGTGGTGAGACCCCCGTCCGGGTACCGCAGCCCTCCCAGTTCCCCGAGTACGGCGGATGCCAGTTCCTGCTCGCCGGCCGCGGGACGGGCCCGCAGCAGTGCCTGCGCCTCCCAGACGGAGGACCACTTCGCGTAGTAGGTGAGGTAGGAAGACACGGTTCGTACGAGCGGCCCGCCCTTCCCCTCGGGACGCAGACCGGCGTCCACCACCATCGCCGGCTCGGGTCCGGGTTTTCCGACGAGATCGCAGGCCAGGCGGACGAGCCGGGTCGCTGCCGCCTGCTCCTCGGGCCCGGAACCGTCGGGAATGACAAACATCGCGTCCGTGTCGGAGGCGTAGCCGAGTTCGCAGCCGCTCCAGCGGCCCATGCCGATCACCCCGACGGGTGGCGCCTCCACCTCTCGTCGGGCAAGTTCCAGCGCTGCGTCCAGCGTGGCTCCCGCCAGGTCGCTGAGTGCCAGACCCACCGTGGTGACGTCCGCGGCTCCCAGCACGTCGGCCAACGCTATCCGGCACAGTTCGGACCGGCGCAGCGCCCGGACCGACGCCACCGCTGCGGCCCTGTCCGAGGCCCGCTCGATGTCCCGGCTCATGGACCTGGAGAGCAAATCGCGTGGCCGGAGCTCCAGATTCTCGCTGTGGGCAAGCATCTGCACCATCTCGGGAGCCCGCATCAGCAGATTGACCACGTAACGGCTGGAGGATGCGATGTGGGCCAGCCGCTGAGCCATCCATCCCTCGTCACGCAGCGCCCGCAGATACCAGGAGCTAGTGCCTAACGCTTCGGAAAGTTGTCTGAAGGCAAGCAGGCCGTAATCGGGGTTCGGCCCCTCGGCGAACCAACCCAGCATGGCGGGCATGAGTTGCCGCTGGATCTCAACCGCCCTCGTGGAACCGTTCGTAAGTGCCTGGATGTGCCCCAGGGCCGACCGGGCATCCTCGAAACCGAGTACTCGCAGGCGCTCCTGGGCCGCATCCGTGGAGAGCCGCAGTTCTGCCGTGGGAATGGCGGAGACTGCGTCGAGCAAGGGGGAGAAAAAGATGCGTTGCTGGAGTTTCTCCACCGCGCGGGTGCTGGCGCGCCACATGTCCTTGACCTCATCGGGGGTTTTCCCGATGGCACGGGCGAGATGGGTCCACCCCGGTTCGTCATCCGGCACAAGGTGGGTGCGACGCATTCTACGGAGCTGAACCCGGTGTTCCAGAACTCTCTGGAACCGGTAGGCCCGGGCCATGTCAGCACCGTCATCGCGCCCGATGTAACCGAAGGCGACCAAAGCACGCAGCGCATCGAAGGTGCCACGGGCACGCACCCGTTCGTCCCCCCGACCGTGGACGAGCTGCAGGAGTTGCACGGTGAACTCGGTGTCCCTCAGCCCCCCGACACCGAGTTTGATTTCCCGATCGGCCTCCTTGGCAGGGATCAGGGAGATGACCCGGTTCCTCATGGCTCGCACGTCCGGCAGGAATCCCGGGCGCTGCGCCGCCTCCCACACCAACGGGGACACCATGTCGCAGAATGCCTGCCCCAACTCCCGGTCCCCCGCTGCGGGGCGCGCCTTCAGAAGGGCCTGGAACTCCCAGTTCTTCGCCCACTTGCCGTAGTAGATGGCGCAGGAAGCGAGGCTGCGCACCAAGGGACCGGCGTTGCCCTCGGGACGCAGGGCGGCGTCAATCGGCCAGATGGTGCCCTCAGATGTGTGTGCCGAACAGATCCGGGCCATGGCAGCGCACACTTTCGTCCCCACCCTCATGGCCTCGTCGTGATCACCGCCATCGGTGGGTTCTGCGACGTAGATCACGTCGACGTCCGAGATGTAGTTGAGTTCCTCGGCCCCGGCCTTTCCCATAGCGACCACCGCTATCCGCACCGAGGAGGATCCGGGCACCTCGGCCCGCGCACATTCAAGAGCACATTCAAGAACCGCATCCGTGACGTGACTCAGTTCAGCCGCGATGCCATCCACCAGTGACAGAGGATCCTCGCTGGCCAGATCCCTGGACGCGACCTGCACCAAGGCGGCATGATTCGCCCGGCGGAGCAGATCCGCGTCGACCTGGCCGGATTCGTCCGTGGCCCGCGACCGGATGTATTTCTTCCAGCCGTCTCTCCGCGGCCCACGAGCGGTTGCGAGTGCTTCGAGCTCCCCGGGATTCTTAACCAGAAAACGCGCGAGCACGGAGGATCCTCCGAGCACGAGCAGCACCCGGTCCAGCCACTCCGGGGTGACCGCGATTCGCGCGAGCACAGCGGGTTCCCGCTCACCGATACCGACCATGCATTCCAGGGCCTGGTCCCTGTCAGCGGCCCGACTGAACGCGTGAAGGGGCACCGGGGGTTCGGATTCCAGCCGGGCGCGCCAGTCCTGCCACGTCCTCGCAGCATTCCCGGGATGTTCGAAGCCACGTCTCGCGAACTCCCCCACCGTGGTACTGACCCTGTTCACATTTCCACCCTAACGGCCCTCACCACACAGATCCTGTCTAGGATTACCGCATGTTCAGCGCCGACGAGAAGACCATCGCAGAGTTGCGGGATCTCCGCGAGTGCCTGGCTGCGGTTGACCCCACCGAAGCCACCGCCCTGGACCTGTCCCTTGACGGCGAATTGAATCGACGCACCCCAGATCTGACAGGGGTGTTGTTGAGGGCAGCAGATTCCGCGGGCAGACATGGCCTGGCTCTGGGACGCACCTTGATGGCGGCCTGCTGTCGTGCTTTCTGCGCGAGGCTGGGCGAACTTCATCCAGGAGCCTCGATCGAGGTTCGGGTTCCACCCTGGGCCGCAGTCCAGGTTGGTTTCGGGGATGGCCCGAAACACACCCGGGGAACACCTCCGAACGTGGTGGAGATGGAACCTTCAACCCTCCTGGGCCTGGCGACGGGGCGGCTCTGCTGGGCAGAGGCCGAGGTGAAGATTTCCGGCTCCCAGGCGGAGCGAGTGGCCGCGATATTCCCGATCACAGCACCTTGATGTGCCTCTCCACCTCCCACGGGGTGACCTGCCTCCGGTAGGATTCAAATTCTGCACGTTTGTTCCGCATGAAGTAGTCGAAAACGTGCTCCCCCAGCGTCTCCGCCACCAACTCTGAGCCCTCCATCAGCCGCAATGCCTCGTCAAGGCTGCGTGGTAGGGAACTCACCCCCAGCGACCGGCGTTCCTTCTCGGTCAACCGCCACACGGCGTCCTCGGTTTCCTCCGGCAGCGGGTACTCGTTCTCGATACCTGCGATACCGGCGTTCAGCATGAGGGCGAAGGCCAGGTAAGGGTTGCAGGCCGGATCCGGAGCACGGTACTCGATACGAGCCGAGCTGGCCTTGCCCGGCGAGAATTGGGGAATCCGGATCAGTGCAGATCGGTTGGCCCGCCCCCAGCAGACGCAGGTGGGAGCTTCGGAACCACCCATCAGGCGTTTGTAGGAGTTGACCCATTGATTTGTCACCGCAGTGATTTCCGGGGCGTGCCGCAACAGGCCTGCGACGAACTGCCTGGCGGTCTTCGACAACCGGTACTCGTCGGCGCCGTCGTGGAAGATGTTGGTGTCCCCCTCGAACAGCGACATGTGGGTGTGCATGCCGGACCCTGCATGCTCTGAGAAAGGTTTCGGCATGAACGTCGCGCGAATGCCCTGGGAGACGGCCACCTCCCGGATCACCACCCGGAAGGTCATGATGTTGTCCGCCATGGTCAGGGCATCCGCGTAGCGAAGATCGATCTCGTGCTGTCCCGGTGACCCCTCATGATGGCTGAACTCCACGGAGATGCCCATCTGCTCCAACATCGTGATGGCGTCGCGCCTGAAATCGGTTCCGTCGCCGAGGGTGGTGTGATCGAAGTAGCCGCCGTCGTCGAGGGGAACCGGTGGATTGAGCTGGCCGAGCAGGAAGAACTCGATCTCCGGATGGATGTAGAAGGTGAACCCCAGGTCAGCCGCCTTCTTCAGGGCGCGTTTCAGCACGTGCCGGGGATCGGCGAAGCTCGGGGACCCATCGGGCAACTGGATGTCGCACAGCATCCGGGCAGTGCCACGATCCGTCTGCCGCCAGGGCAGCACCTGGAAGGTCGACGGATCCGGACGAACGACCATGTCCGATTCGTAGACTCGGGCGAACCCCTCGATGGCCGAGCCGTCAAAACCAACTCCCTCTGCTATGGCCCCCTCGACCTCGGCGGGCGCGATGGCCACCGACTTCAGCGATCCCAGCACATCGGTGAACCAGAGGCGCACGAAACGGATGCCTCGTTCCTCCATCGAGCGCAGCACGAACTCTGTCTGCCTGTCCATGGCACTAGTGTGCCGCAGCCTTCCCCTCCTCAGGCGCCACGCCCTGCCGGAAACCCCGAATGAACGTACTCAACCGGAGCCCCATAATGGGTTTCATGGCGACGCCCGGATGGTACCCCGATCCCGACGGTTCCGAGACCCCCCGTTACTGGAACGGGGAAAGCTGGGAGGACACCGCCGCGGCGAAAACCGATGAACGCACCCTGCTCCGCAGCAGCGCGTGGGCTCTCGGAGCAGGGATTCTCGTGGTCCTGATCGTGGTTTCCGTCGTCCTCTGGCAACCCTGGAAGAACAACCCCTGGAGCGCCCCCACGGACACGAACTCGGCCCGCCCATCCGGTCGCCAATGGGACGAGACCGCGCCGTCAGAGACTCCAACATCTCCCCAGCCGACCGACGGTCAGGGACGCCCCACCGCATGCCCCATAGTTCGGGGGACCAGCCCGAACACATCCCAGAACGGCTGGTTCTCCTCCGGAGGTGTGAAGTACCAGGGGGTTCCCGGCTGGCGGGAGAACGGAGGACAGTTCATTGACTTCACCTCGGAGCGTTCCGGACAGGACGACCCGGTGACAGGTTCCTGGGTGGCTGTGACCGCAATCGGGCAGTTGTCGAAGAAGGACTACAGCGCGGACACCAGAACCGCTGCCAAGCAACTCACCAGCTGCCTGTCGACCTCCTACTATTACCGCCACCTGGATCGGGTCGAGGTCCTGGAGGACAAGTCCTTCCGCACCGCGGACGGCGTGGAGGGATGGCTGATCCGGGCCAACTTCTGGAATGAACCCGGCTACTACGAAGTGCTCGGCGACGAGGTGGTGGTGGTCATCCTGGACCAAGGAGCCGCCGACACCGTCACGCTGTTCCACACCCAGGCACCCATCGGCGATTCTTCTCGAAAAGAGCTGGTCGGGAGGAGCCTGGATTCCCTGAGCCGTTCCTGAAAGAGTCAGGCGGCGAAACATCTTTCACGGGTTTGCCCGGCAGCATCCAACGCGCCCTCTACCATGGACCCCATGGCTGCTCCCCCCGGTTGGTATCCAGATCCGCAGAATCCGCACCGCAAACGCTACTGGGACGGCGTCCGCTGGACCGTGCACGTGCAGAACCCGCCAACCGTGCCAGCAACTTCAGCAGCCACGCCGCCCGAGCCCCAGTCGGGTTACCCGACGCAACCGCAGACGTCCGGTTACCCGCAGGGCCAGCTTCAGTCGGCCGCCGTGTCCTCGTCGCCCAGAAACTCCCGGCACATCGTGTTGTGGATGGCAGTGGGCATGGTCATCACCCTGCTCATCGGGGGCGGTTTGTTGCTGCTGGTGAACAGGCCACAGTCCACGAGCCAGCCCAGCTCTCCCGCATCACAGAACACGGCGTCGGGGGCCTCCGCCGGCGCCCCGACGGCCCCCGACGCCTCGGGAAGTTCCAGCGTGGGAATCAAGGTGGGCGATGTGTTGCGCGGGGAGAGCAATTGTCCGGCAACTGCCAACGATGCCCAAGGGGAGCTGACCGAGGGGCGCATCATGTCACCAGGGGGCCTCAGCTATCCGGCGATACAGGGCTTCTCCCCATCACCGGTCAGCTACGGTTTCATCCACCAGTCGAATTCGATGACGAAGACCTATCCGGGTCGCGACGGACAGGCCGTCGTCACCGTCGGCGTCCTCAAGAAGGAGGATGGCTTCGACAGCGCCACGAGCAGCGCCGTACGGGTCGTTCAATGTGTGATAGCAAGCCCGACGTTTTACAACAACAAACCCGCCGCCGAGGTGACTCGGATCACGGAGAACCGGGATGACGGCACCGTCGTGCTCCAGGTTCACATCCCGGTCGAGGGTGGCGCGGGCGACACGCTTGCCGTGGCGCTTTATCCGGAGAAGTCGCGCAAGCAGGTGGTCCTCTCCCTCGTTCCCCAGGATGACTCCGCGACCTTGGCGGCTGTCAACGCCGCGCTGGCCGAGCTCAGCCTGAACTCGTAAACACACCTCGCCGTCCCGGGGTGGTGACTGCCCCAACTCATAGGATGATGACCATGTCAGAACCAGGTTGGTACCCAGACCCACAGGACGATTCCCAAGAACGCTTCTGGAACGGCACCGAGTGGACGGAGCAGGTCAAGGCGGAGGAGGACGCCGCGGAGCGTCCCGTCATAGTCCCATCGCCGCACAGGAGGCAGAACAACGCGGTGTTATGGGGCGTCCTGGTGTTAGTGCTCTGTCTGCTGGTCGGAAGCGGTTGGTGGTTGTCGACGAACGTCAGCCAGAACAGTTCCGCCCCGGAACCAACGTCTCCAGCCACCGGGCAGGCAACTTCATCGGCAGCCGGGAATGCAGCACCGAATGACCCGGCCCCCTCGCCGGTGGCTGACTCAACTTCCCCCGCCCCCTCCACCCCCTCAACAGCGCTGGGAGATGGACGCCCCCGCGGATCGGATGAGATCGAGAAGGATCTGATCAGCGCCCAGAATCCTTTGGGTCTTCGGGCAGGTGGCTTCATAGCCGTCATCCCCGACTGCCCCAAGACTGCGACGGCTGAGGACTCCGCTGGAAATCTCGGATCTGATGGGCGTATCACATCCGGCGCTGGCCTCAGCATTCCAGAGATCACCGGGCTCAAAGTCAATCCCCAAAAGAACCTGAGCGAGGCGTTTATTCATCAAGCAAATACGACCGCGAGAGACTACTCTGGATTCGTGTCAAACGGCGACGATATATTCGCCGTGGCAACGGTCGGAACTTTGAGCGAGAGCGACGGGTTCCAAGATGTGCTTCCTTCAGCACAGCGGGTCGTCGGTTGCATAGCAGGAAAGAACCCTGAGTACAACACCTCTCCCGCTGAAATCATCGACATCCAATACAGGCCCGAAATCAATGCAGTATGGCTGACCGCCAAATTTTCCATACAAGGCCTCCCCAACATAAATGCCGAGCAGATCTCGGTGTTCACATGCCTGCGCGACGGAGTCATGCATATGGCATTGATTGATGTGACGGACTACACGTTGGAACACCATCCAGAAGATTATGACGCGATCTGGAATGCATTCAAGGACATGAGGCTGCCCTCCTGACCATTCGCTCACGGGAAGCTGGGTTCCACGGTCAGGTCACTATACTGTGACCGCGTGAGTCGAGTAACCCCCCATCAGATCACCCCCCGCCTAGAGGTTCCGGCAGCGATCGCCCGCCCACCGTACGTCGGGAAGCGAGCCCCGAAGCGCTACGAGGGCGATGATGTCCAGCCCCCGGAGATCATCGAGGCGATGCGGGAGGCCGGGGCCATCGCCTGCGAGGCGATGCACGAGGCGGGCAGGGCAGTGCGACCCGGGGTCACCACCGATGAACTGGATCGCATAGTCCACACCTACATCCTGGATCACGGCGCCTACCCGTCCACCCTCGGCTATCGGGGCTTCCCGAAATCCTGCTGCACATCGGTGAACGAGGTGATCTGCCACGGCATCCCCGATCTGCGTCCCCTCGAGGACGGCGACATCGTGAAAATCGACGTGACCGCCTACAAGAACGGGGTTCACGGCGACAACTGTCACACCTTCCTCTGCGGCGACGTGGACGAGGAATCGCGGCTTCTCACACAACGCACCCAAGAAGCCATGAACCGCGCCATCAAAGCGGTCAAACCGGGACGATCCACATCGGTGATAGGACGCGTCATCGAGTCCTACGCGAAACGATTCGGTTACGGCGTGGTGCGCGAGTACACCGGGCACGGCGTCCACACCGCCTTCCACTCGGGACTGGTGATCCTCCACTACGACGAGCCGCGCTATTCCACCAGGATCCGTCCCGGGATGACCTTCACCATCGAACCGATGCTGACCCTGGGTTCCCCCGAATCCGAGGTCTGGAAGGACGACTGGACCGTCGTCACCCTCGACGGCTCCCGCTGCGCCCAGTTCGAGCAGACCCTGGTGGTGACCGAGACCGGGGCCGAGATCATCACGGTTCCCCGCAGCTGACCACCCGGGTCAGTCGTCCGGGCCTCTCCGGAAGGTGTGCACGAGCTGAGCCACTCCCGCCAGTCCCAGAAGAATCCCGGTCGCGATCAGGAGGAGAGGCGGGGCGTCCTTGAGCAAGGAGGGTGTCTTGGCGCCGTATTCGCTCTGCACCTTGCCCGCGCTGATTCCCATGAGGGTCAGCAGAATCCCGGCACAGACCTGGGCAGCGCCCACCAGCGCTCGATGAACCCTGCCGGCATCCCATCTGCCGGGGTCCCCGCGCTCCCTCCTGTAATCTCCCGCATCGAATCCAAACGATCCGGAAGGCTGGCTGGGGGGTATGGGTGGCAACAGGGTCATGTTCTCTCCAAGGCCAGCGCCCAGGGCGACGGTCACACAGCTTCCAGTAACGCTAGTGCACGCATCCCGGCGAAACCAAGGTGTTCACGCCCCTCGAAAACAGGCTACCCGCCACGACGACGAGTGCGAAAAAGACGGTTCCGTAAACCTGACTTGCCCCATAGCCCGGCCTTTCGGGGACGAACCGGCCTTGCAACCCGGGGACCGCCGACGAGTCACCGAGCCCCTTGGTCAGCCCCGGTTTCGCCCCCGTTCCCGGGGCATGGTGGGGCCTCGGATTCCGCGCGACCGCGGTATGCAGCGACCAAGCGAGGGTCTCTCCTGGGGCATCGAGGGGAAAACCGACGGGCCACATCCGCGTCAACAGCGGCCTCTTCCCGTGCAGTGAGCCAGAGTGGGAACGGGCCACGCTCGGCATGCACGATCTTGTGCCCAATCGTGCAGCGTTTCTCGACCCTGCGCGGTTCATCAATGCGCAATTCACTCACGGGCGTGGAGAATAGCTGTCCCCAAGGAATACCCGAATTGCCCGAGCTTGACGGTTCAGCAGGTCGAGGCGCGCCCGCGGTCGGCGGCGGGCGATTCAGCACCGCCGCAGGCCGAAAGGCCCGCCACTGCGGCGAGAAGAATGAACGATGCAATGCATGATTCCTCCTGCCAACTACTTTGCTTTCCAGCCGCCGCAGTTCTGCGACTGGAAGTACTTGTCGCTCGCTTTGATCGTGACGATGGTCGGCCCGTTGCCGTTGGCGATGATGCTGTCGAGTTCACCGCTGGCATTGTTGAGCCGTGCCCAGTAGCAGAGGTTGCCACTCGCTTGGTAGGTGCCCGGCTGGATATCCTTCCCCACCTCGAACATGCCATCCTCAAACGCGGCCGACGGGGCGGGAGGCTCTGCGGTGACGGTGGTCACGACGGTCTCCGTTGCAGTGGGCGCAGGGGCGGCTGCCTCCGGCTGCTCGGTTATGGTTGCGGTGACGGTGGATGTTGCAGTCGGTGTCGCAGTTGTCGTTCCACCGCCTTTGCTTCCGGCCTGCCCCATAGCGACCCCCACGACGAGACATGCAGCGCCGATGAACCAGCGGGTCTTCCACCATGCGCCGCGGATCTTCGGGGTCGGCGGCATCTGGGCAGGGGCGGGTTGGGGTGCTGCGGGCGCGGTCATGGCATCCTCCAGAAAGATACATAAAGACGATTATCATGTCGTCCTATTGGCTGACAATATCCCCAGCCAAGGCCGCGCGCCACGACACGCCGACGATTTGCGGCAAACGACCTAGTGGCGTGGCGTTTAAATAGCTTTACGGTTTGGTGGGATAATGAAGCATGGCGAACAAACCAGCCCCGGCCCTGCCGCTTCGTGATGGTGACCAAGCGATACTTGAGAAGGTGGTGCGTTCAAGCGCCACAACCGCAGGGGCAGCGCAGCGGGCGAGGATCGTGTTGCTGGCCTCCCAGGGAGTCGCGAATGCGTTGATCTCTGAGTTGGTGGGGGTGTCTCGACCGACGGTGAATCTGTGGCGGGGCCGCTACCTGGAACACGGTCTGGAGGGGCTGGTTGACATCCCACGTCCAGGCCGCCCGAAGGTGGTTGATGATGCAGCGATCATCACCGCAACGCCCAGGCCTTCCCCCGAAGCGTCTGGGGGTGACTCACTGGTCGAGTCGGCTGCTGGCTGCCCGCCTGGGGGTGTACCAAGTCCACGGTCACCAAGGCCTGGAAGAAGTACAGGGGTCCGGCCATGGAAGGCCGACACGTTCAAGTTCTCCACCGACCCGGAACTGGAGGCCAAGGTCACCGACGTTGTAGGCCTGTATCTGAACCCGCCGGCTGACGCGATCGTGTTGTGCGTCGATGAGAAGTCCCAGATCCAGGCGTTGAACCGCACCCAGAAAGTGCTTGTGATGCAACCTGGCCACAACGAGCAACGCAGCCACGACTACGTCCGCCATGGCACCACCACCTTGTTCGCCGCCCTGGAAATCGCCACCGGGAAGGTGACCGGGCTCTGCAAGGACCGGCACCGCCACCAAGAGTTCCTCGGTTTCCTCAAGCATGTGGCCCGTGCCTACCCGGAAGCTGGAACTACACCTGGTGATGGACAACTACGCCGCGCACAAGCGAGTCGAGGTCCGCAACTGGCTTACAGCAAACCCACGCATCAAGGTCCACTTCACCCCGACGTCGGGGTCATGGTTGAACCTGGTCGAGGTCTGGTTCGGCATCATCGAACGCCAGGCCATCCGACGCGGTACCTTCGTCTCAGTCCGCGAGTTGATCGGCAAGATCCGCGAATTCATCAACAGCTGGAACAACCGGAAACACCCGTTCATCTGGACCAAAACCCCAGACGAAATCCTCGCCAAAATCAACCGCAAACGTAAACTCACCTCAACGCCACGCCACTAGAAGGGAGTCCGATTAGGTGTCAGCGATCGTAGGCGGTCAGGGATCGTTTAGGTTTTCCAGTTGCGCCAGATCGCGGCGGCCATTACGAGGAACCGGGTTGCGATGCGGGTGTGGACACCCGAGAGAGTGCATGCGCAGTACTCTTCGAAAGTGAGTTGTCCTTTCAGGGTGTCGATGATGGCCTCGATCCATTGCCCTCACTGGGCGAGTTTCCCGAACCGGGGTTTCTCGTTCCTGTGGTCGGGCCGCGGCTTCAGGACACCGAACCGCTGGGTGAGGAAGCCCTCAAATTCGCGTCCGGCGAAACCCTTGCCGCCTAGGACGACCTGCAGTTGTGGATTAGTTGGTTGTCGTGTTCAAGGAGTGCCTGAACCACCTCGCGTTCCCCGATTCCGGAATGAGCCAATCCCCAGATGATCGGCGTCCCCGTCATGGGTGATGATTAGTAGAGCCGTAGTCCCCAGAACCAGCGGGAATGAGAAGCGCAGCACCTGTAACCGGCAAGATCGGAGTGTTTCACGGTTTCTCGTGATGTCCCGCAAGGCAGGGGCGTGGAGTCGACCAGAGACAGGCAGTCGCGCCAAGGGCCCCACGTCACGGGCCAGTTCGGTGATCACCGCCGAGCTCAGGCCGCTTTAGTAGCGGAGTTGCTTACCGTATCCCGAAGCGCCGATCAGGTCAGAAAACATCCTGGTTGAAGTATTTGTGGGTGTAGTGGATCCAGCGCCGGTTACTGGCTACGCTGAGGAGCTACGGAGCACTGTGAGCACCACTTCGCCATGCCTACTTCGCCTACGGCAAGGAGCGTGGGGGTGTCTGCTGTGACCGGCCTCGAACCCACCGCCCGGGCCGCGGAAGTGATCGACACACTGCCAAAAACCTCGCCACCCTGTATCACGCCGGGGATGGAGCTCAGAAAGTATGCCCTCCGTCCCCGTCCTGGCTCCCGCGTGTACAAGATCCGTATCTACACCGACTCGGTCGTCGCCTACCAGAAGCGCGCCGAACAAAACAACCCGCTGAAGAGAGACCTACCTGCCATGACATAGGCTTTTGGTCCTTCGCCTTGATCGCCGCCGCTGAAGCTGTCGCGAGCGCGTACTTCGCACTCCAAACGTTCACGCCCTCGGAATTCGCACGTGAAGAGGATCGGGATGAGAGTTGACACGCAATATCAGCGTTGCTGGGATGGGCTTGCCCAAAGCTCCCACACACACCACCTCGATCGCTTCGTACGGGGCGAGTTCCAAGGTATGTTCCAAGGTGTGTTCCGGGGCGTCGAAACGGAGCCTTATGAAATCGTCCGCGTTTACAATCTCCTCGATCACGACGCGCTCGTCGCGTTTGTTGGCCAAGTGCCACCTGTTTTCGCCGATGAGGAACATCTCCAATGGTGGCCCTTGAAAGAGCGTCCGCATCTCTCGAAGTTCTGCGACCTGCTGGGACAGCTCGGCGGCTTGCTCTTTCGCGGCGTCGGCCTGTTCTTCGGCGGCTTCGACCTGTCGTTTTGCCAGCTGCGCCTGCTCCTCGGCCTTCTTGCGGGCTTCCTCGGCTTGCTGTTTCGCCTTTGCTGACAGGTTCGACCTGTACCAAGCAATGCCAGCGCCAAGCAGGGAGAGGGCCGCGCAAATCGCCGAAATCCATTCCGCCATGCAGACAGTCTCCCACCCTGCTGCTGGCTGTACCCGCGGAAGTCATGAACGTGTCCGAAGTCGAAACCCGCGAACTGCTGGCTGCCGTCAGGAAGGCGAGCGAGCAGGCTCGTTCCACCCACGAGACCATGACGGCTGCTGCGGCTGCCCGCGCCGATGCCGTCCTGGTGGCAATGGATGCCGGGCTGCCTCGGGAACAGATCGCGGAGACCTCAAGTACGCACCGGAACAGGCTGTAACAGGATCACCAGACAGATCTCCCACTAAACGCACCGCAATCCACCGACTTGTATCCTTGCAAGTCCTCAGCAAGGCCCGACAAGGCTCTTCGCCGAGCCTTTCGGGGACGAGCCGGCCTGTAAGCCGGAGACCGACAACAAGTCAGCTAAACACCTAGTCAAACTGGTTTTCATCGCGAATCCTGGGGCCTGGCGGGGCCTCAGATTCCGTGAGAGCCGCCAAAGTGGCCACCGCAGCAGCCTCCATCCTGGCCTCATCCGTGGCCCACAGATGCCCATACGTCTGCAACGTCTCCGTCGCATCAGCATGCCCCAGGCGTGCCGCAACCGCCACCGGCGACAACCCTGCCGCGATCAGCCGGGACGCATGATAGTGCCGCAGCGCATGCCATCCCTGCCCCTTGCCGCCACCGATGACGTCCCGATACCTCCGCCACGTCTCCGATCGTCGCTGACGGGTCAACAATCCCCCGCGTGGCGCGGTGAACAGCAGCCCCTCCGGGCCCTCCCCATGTTCCTCCCGATGCTTTCGCAGCAGCTCCACGAGGCCTTCCCCGACGCCGACGGTCCGCACGCCGGCCCGGGACTTCGGCGGCCCCCACTCGGGCGGTTTCGTCGCAGCCGTCGACGTGAGCTGCCGATCCACACGCAACGCGCCGGCGGAGACGCGATCCCAGGTCAGGCCCGCCAGCTCTGCGGGGCGGAGCCCGGAGGCGGCCCCGGTCAGCACCATGGCGCGCAGGCATGCCGGCACGGCATCTGCCAGGGCCCGGACCTGGTCGTCGCTGAGTGGCCGGACCGGGTCGCGTGGCTTTGCGGGCAGTCGCACCCCCTCCGCGGGATTGCCGGTGAGCAGTCCGTCCAGACGGGCCTGTCGCAGGATGCTGGTCACGTGCGACCATGCGACCCGCACCGTCGCCGGAGCCAGCCGGCGGGACCACTCCGCCACCATCGATTGCAGACGGCCGCGGGTCAGGTCCGTGAGCAGCACCCCTTGCAGGGCGGGTTTGATCACGGATTCGAGTCGCGTCCCGGTGGCGGCGGCCGTTGAGGGTCGGTAGTGCAGCTGCCCTTCCAGCCATTGGTCGGCGTAGGCGTTGAAGGCGATTCGCGGCGCGACCAGCTGCGGTTCCGTCGTAGCTCGGGCGAGCCACAGTTCCGCGGCCTCCCGGGTGGAGAAGGCCTTCGTGGCGGCGCTGCCGTCGGGGCGGATCGTGCGGGCCTGCCAGCGCAGACCTCTGCCCCAGCGTTCGTTGCGCACCTTCCGCCCCGTCTCCGGGTTCCGGCTCATCCATCTGTCCCTGACGTGCCCCACCGCACTCCCCTCTCCTCGAGGGACAGCATGCCACCGGGCACCGACAGTTCCACCACCTTGAGGCGGATTCAGGGGCTCTCGAGGTGATGTCCGAGGCGGCGACGGAGTGCCTCGACCTCGGCCTCCGCCAGATCCCGCAGCAAAGCCTCCAGCATCGGCGGGTCGACGTCGAGCTCCTCCGCAGCAACTGCGGGGTGCAGCGACCATGCGAGAGCCTCCCCCAGGGCGTCGAGCGGGATCAGGCGACGGGCCGCCTCCGCATTGACGGCAGCCTCCTCCCTCGCGGTCGCCCAGCGCGGGAACGGGCCACGCTCGGCGTGCACGAGTTCATGCGTGAGCGTGCAGCGCTCTTCGACCCCGCTCAGCCTGATGCCGAGCAGGATCGATCTCCTCGACCACCGGCACATTCCTCGTACCGGCATCACCGCAAAATCCACCGACCATCCGGCCGGGACCTCCCCCCATGGGTCATAAGCCATGCGGGAAAGTGTGGCGGCTGGGGGTGACAATTTCCAGAGGTCAGCGATTGCCCTTCCCGAAGACCTCGTAGCAGCGGCGCAGCCGACGCAGGCAATGCATCACGGCCAGCGCGAAGTTGATCACGAGCGCGCAGATCACCCAGTTGGAGATTGCCCGCGCCCACGCGGGAAGCGGGTCCCAAACCTGTTCCTGCACGAGCAGGAGGCCTGCGGCAAGGAAGCCGGTGGCGATCGCGTAGCTGGTGGCGTAGTAGGCGTAATCAAGGTTGAGGCAGTCGCGGTCCCCTGGGGCGGCGCGCTTGTCCTCCCCGCGTCGCACACGTCCCCGGAGATCGATGAGTAGAACCAGCATGGAGAACAGGAGGCCCGCCAGGATCGAGACGACGCTGATCACCTGCGACTTCGCCACTGGGAAATCGGCCAACAAGGCGACGGCACCTAGGGCGACTGGTAAAACAACATGCCCCGCGACGATCTTCCATGCATTGCGCCCGTCCGTCAGGGCCAGCCAGTAGTCGGAAAAGAAACCGGCCATGATTTACCTCACTCCTGAAGTCGGGAAACCCATTCGGGCTGATAGGTCAATCCTACCTGATCGCACACCCTCTGAGCATTCTCAATGCAGCACTTTATGAAATCATTGTCATCCAGTTGATCATCTAGTACCGCCTGCGCTCTGGGAAGTTTTCCATCCCCGATGGCAAATTTCGCAACACGCCCATCCAGAGAGACTTCTAGAAATAACCGGTCGCCATCCTCATGGTCGATGCCTATCAGCTCGTTTGCTTTTCTCGCATCCTTGAGAACCTCTTCGAGAACCTTCTTCTTGAAGGACTTTCCCCTCTGGGCGCGCATTGCGTATTCGAATGCGCCGAGATTCTCCACGTCAGGAGAGGTCGTCCCGGAAGGGCCGCGATATCTCTTGACCTGAATCACCTTGAGATCGCCGGACTCGAGCCAGGGGTCGGCGTCCTGCATCCACGTCTGCTTCCAGGTCGCCCCCGTACCCTTCTTCTGCCAGGTCTGCTTCAGCTGCCCCACCAGGTCCAGGCCGGCGGATCCCCGCCCGGTGGAGCGCTCGATGAACGCGAAGGCGTGCAGGCCGACATCCGGCACCAGGACCAGCATCCGAGTGGCGGCCGTGGTCGCATGATCCGGCTCCAGCGTGAACGCCACGGAGGAATCGCGGCGATCCACAACCTCCCCGGACTCGCCATAGGCCCCCGCCGTGGCCTTCACCAGCAGACTCCGCCTCCCCGCCCTGCGCACGTCATCCACACGCACCCATCGTTGCTTCTCCTTCTTGTCGAACGACGCCCTGACCGGAAGGGCCTTCTCCGCGAAATCCAGCACGTCAATTCCCAGGACATTGCTCGGCTGGTAGTCCTGACGGTTCTTTTTATGGACCCGGGCGGTGTGATACGTCCAGTCATCGATCAGCAGCGTCCTCGCCACAATCCCTCCCCCTTCATTTTGTTGCCATCATTCCGCTCGTCAGACGGATCCCGGGAGCATTGCCCCGCCATTGGCCGAATGGGTCACGTCTCCAATCACGGAACATTCACCCGGGCCTCGCCACTGCCTGCGGCGAGCTCCAGCCCCCGCCGATATTGCTCAGCCTCAGGCTCCTCCCGGAACTCCAGCAAGTTGCCCGCAATGTCAGCCAACTGCTCCCGCACCTGGGCCGGGGTGACGCGGAAAAACTCCCGTCGCAGATTGATTTTATTCACCCGCTGTTCGGCGAAGCGGCGGTGCAGTTCCGCCTCAACTCCGACGGCATCATCGGAGAAGAAGAGCGCGTGCACGTCGAACCCGAAGGGGACCGACGCGTCGCCCAGTTCCCGCACCCGATCCATCGGGTCGAGTCGACGCGTCATGCCGATCTTGACCATGTTGGGGCCGAAGGCGCCGAGGTTGGAGATCACGTAGACATATCCGGCGCGGATGTTGGCCTCGCGTTCTGCGACATCATTGATACCCTTCTCGATTTCGACCAGCCGCTCCCGGAGACGCTGGACCTCCTGCTCGTCGCCTGCCGCCTCCACAGTCTGGAGGACGTTGAGATAATGCTGTTTCTCCTTCTCCAGGCGTTTGCGCTCGGCCTCCAGCTCACGCTCCACGCGGGCCTCTTCTCGCAACGCCGCCTTTCGTTCGCGTTCCAGCTCTTTTTCCAGCTGCTTGGTCTTGAGGTGGTCGACGGCCAGTTTCAGTTCGCGCGCTCTGAGTTCGACGAATTCCGGGTCCAGTTTTACCTCGGCCACCTTGCCCAGATTTTCGAGAGATTCGGCCGCCTTGAAGATCTTCGTCAGCGAGGCGTCGAGGTTGTTTGCGGTGGCGGAGGAAAGGATGTTCTCAACCTCAGCATTGAAGGCGCGCAATGCCAGTTTCGCGGTATCCCTCCCCAGTTTTTCTCTTCCGCTCTTGGTGGTCGGTGGGGCAAAGTCTGGGGCTGCATGGGCCGCGTGGTGGCCGCGGATGTGTGCGCTGATCTTCTTGCGGATGTCGGCCAGCTGGCCTTGGAGGGCGATGCTGTCCTGGGCGGGGTGGTCGTAGTTGGTCAGGCCGGCTTCGGCGAGATGGCGTTGCGCGCGCACCAGGGACATTTCCTCCAGGGCGGCGGCCTTCTTCTCCTCCAGGTCGGCCAGTTCTTGGCGGATTGCCGTGATGGCTGCGTCCTTCTCCCAGGCCTCCTTGCCGCCGTGTTTGTCGACGAAGGTTTGAAGTTCTTGGTGTTTCTGTTGCTGTTCTTGGAGTTGCTGTTCCAGCCTCCGGCCTTGGTCGTTGCTCTGCTCCAGCAGCACCCTGGTCCGTTCCAGGGTTCTCCGGAGGGTGTTCACCTCCATCAGTAACGCTTGGTGCTCTTTCTTGCCGGGTCCGAAGATTCCCATGACTCTGCCCTGTCGCTCGCCTCGATGCTGCGCGTCATACTAACGGACGACAGCGGGGCCGCGGTAGCGGGGGCGGGTTCGCGCGCGGTCCTTCGCGGTGCCGCTCAGCGAGGCTCCCAGTCGTCGTCCGGCTCCATCAATGGGCGGTCGTCGGCAGCCCACGTCGCGGGCTGCGCCTGCTCCAGGAGTCGCCGCTGCTTCACTTCCTGCATCGACAAGGGCGGTTCTGGGGCGGTAATCGGCTCCGACGCCGAGCCGGAAGACATCCGTAGCCAGACCTCACGGGCCAGGTCTTCATCGCTCGCGTCCCCCAGGGCAGCCCTGTGTGCGTAAGCGGTCACTTCCTCATCTGTCAGGAAGCCAACGGCCACGAGTGCACTGAGCGGATCGCTCTGATAGGCACGCGCGATGGCGACCACGCTCTGTGGGGTGAGCTCACCCTTCCTGACCTGGGCCGCGAGGGTCGTCTGAACGAGCCCCGCTCGTTTTGCGACCGCGTTCACGCTGTCCTCCTGGGTCACGGCCCGATACCAGCTCAAGTTCTTGCTCATGGGCCCACCGTACCATCTAGCTAAGCGATACGCATAGCTTCCCAAGCGTCTCGCTTGACAGCCGTTTGGAGGACCCTTACGCTAGGTGATGCACATGAAAACTCATGCGAAACGCCTGAAAGGAGGGATATGCGCCCCTCGGCTCGACTCACGACAGACTTCCGCGAGCGATGCGCCCGCACCGGCCTTACCGACGCCGCGCTGGCAGCCGCAATCGGTGTCAGTCGCCAATTCTTCAATCGCGTGAAGAACGGCCACGAGCCCCCCAGCGTGGCCTTCATGGCCGGCGCCGTCCATGCCGGGTTGGCCGCCACCTTCGCCGAAGTCGCGGAACCGGTCCCGATCAACGCCCCCGAATGAAAAGCGCCCCCGCTGCGGCAACAGCGGGGGCGAAAGCCCAACTGAAAGGACGAGACAAGTGTCTCACACATCACAGGCTGAGCGTCGACGCTCAAAGCCCCAACACGTCCGACGAGCTGTAACCCTTCTTCATCTCGTAGGAGCCTGGCTTCCCGAGGGAACTGACCCACTTAACGCGGAGGACCAGTGTCCATGTGATCTCAAGACAGAAGCCGCCCGCCAGTGGGTTCCTCCGCTGTCTGGCTCGCGCTTCGGAGACCTCACGTACGTCGCGGATGCACTTCTTCGCGAGGCCGTCGAAGCGGAGGGCAATCCCGGCTCCTGGCGAGACGACTGCCTCCGATCCTCGGGCCTCGTAGTCGCCCACCTCGACCAGGGCAAGCACATCGTGGGCGGGGTCCTCGCCAACGTTCTTCAGGGTCAGGGTCCCCTCTCCCTCCCATGTCAGGTTCCACAGGACATGCTCTCGTTCTACGGCGACCAGTGCCGTTTCCCGAGCCATGAGGTTCGCCTCCTCAGCCAGCTTGTTGCCGTCTACGGCAATGCAGTTCGCCTCAACCGCCAGCTGGTTTCCCTCAACGGCAATCCGGTTCGCCTCAACAGCGATCTCGTTCGCAGCTGCCGACTTCTCGTTGGCCTCCTGGGCGATGCGATTCGCCTTGCGGGAATCGAGACGCGACAGGACGGCGACGAGAAGGGCAGCCCCGGCGATGCCCAGTGACAACCACTCCACCATGACCGAATCATCCCACCTTGGCGAAAGAGCCCATCAAATGACCGCCAACATCACCCCCAACCTGACCACTTTCACCTACAGCAGCAGCGTCGAGTTGCGCACCGCCACCGATGAGCAGGGCGAGACCATTGTCTGCCTCGCCGACCTGGCCCACGGCCTCGGCATCAAGAACCCAAGCGACCTGCACAAGCGCGTCCCGGATGGGGTAGTTCGGATCTACCCCATCGTCGATCGCCTTGGCCGCACCCAGCGCGCCAAGTTCGTCACCGAAGCCGGGATGAACATGGTGATCTGGCGTTCGGACAAGCCCGAAGCCATCGCCTACGCCCAGTGGTGCGCCGAACGTATCGCGGAGCTTCGCCGCACCGGCACCTACGCCCCCCATCCACAGCCCCAACTGTCGGAGGACGAGATCGTCCACCAGGCGTTGCAGATCACCGCGCGCCGCGTCGAGCAGCTCGGAGCCGACCTCGCCAAGGCCTTGCCGAAGGCCAACACGTGGGACGCGCTCTGCTCTGGACGTGGCGACCACTCCATCACCGACGCCGCCAAACTCCTCTCCAGCGCGGGAATCACCACCGGGCCGCGCAAGCTTCACAAACAGCTTCAGGATCTGGGCTGGATCCACAAGAACCAGCGCGACAAGTGGGCGGCCAACCGGGACAAGCTCAACACCGGACTCCTGGCGGAGAAGGTCCGCCACTACATCGACGACGACGGCGTCTCCGTGCTCGCCACCCCGCAGGTCAGGGTGACCCCGAAGGGGTTGGAGAAGCTGCGCGAACTCCTCACTCCTGCCGGCCTTCAGGAGGCGCTGGCATGAACCTCTTTCAGATCCCCGCGACCGACCTCGGCGAGTACGACCCCCGCCGGCTCGAAATCAGCAACGACGAGGCCGTGGAACGCCTCCAAGAGGCCGTCGGCGAAGTGTCCGACGCCCTCACCCGCCACCGGGCCGTCGACCTGGAATGGCTGACGAACATCCTCGAATCCTGCCAGGTGCTGCTGTCCGCGGCACAGGACCGCGCCCTCCCTGAGGCGGGTCTCGTCGCAATGGCGAACGACCACCTCGGCGACACCCTCACCCTCCTCGACAGGTGCATCGACAACCTCCAGCAGGAGCCCGCCCAGAAGTCCAACCAGGAAGCCGCACAGGAGACCCTGATATGAGCCACGACATCGACATCGCCGACCTGATCGGCATCACCACCCCCCAGTCCTGCCCCCAATGCCGGCATCCCCACACCGCCACCCTGCTGGACCAGAGCGAACCCCCCAAGACCCTGGCCATCTACTGCCGGCACTGCATGTGGGCGCAGGGCAACCATCTCCTGGTGCGTGAGTACATGGAGCACTGCGGGCACGACTTTGGCATCGTCTGTGCCGCGTGCGGACTGGAAACTGACAACGACTGGCGCGATGCGAGCGCGTTCGGCTGGAAACGAATCGGGTGGGCGTGGATCTGCCCGAGCCATCTTGGCGGCCTCTGCAGGGTCGCCCTGAACGAACTCCTCGACGCCCTCGAGGAAGGGCACCTGCCGTGACCGCCGACAAGAACCTGCTGACGAAGGAGCAGGTCGCCGAGCTGATCGGCATCACCCCCGGTCAGGTCCTGAAACTCCGCCGACTCCACCCCTCCCCGCTTCCCGGGATCAACGTCTCCGCCGGCGCCCGCCCCTCGTGGCGGTGGCGCCCCTCGACCGTCCAAACCTTCCTCCGGAACAGGAGCGCATCATGACCGTTCTGCAGGTCACTACCTTGGCTGGATTGGCCGTCACCATGGTCTTCACGGTCGCAACAGCCGTCACGTTGCATCGCCAAAACAGGGAGTTCGAGAAGCGCGAGCTGACGGCGTTCGTCCGGGCAGCCGAGGAGGCTAGAGCTGAACGTGAAGCTCGTTCCCGTCACCAAGACGCAGATGCAGCGTCGGCGGCACAGGCTTCCCCAGGGCTCCGATCGCGCGAAGCTCTCGCGCCTCGCCGGGGGCAAGAATGAACGGCGTCTCCAGTCCGTCGATGCGCACGAAGGCGTCACGGTTCAGCAATTCCTCCACCCGCACTTCCCTTTGGGACGTGTTGACCAGACGGAGAGAGGAGTTCATTCGCGGGCCTCGTGCGACCTTCAGTGCGGGCCCCTGCGCCTGTTTGACCTGCTGTTCAAACGCTTCCGCGAGGCGCTTGAGGGAGTCGGTCTGCTCCTGCATCTGTCGCAGTTCTTCGCAAGCCTGCCGCTCGGCGGCCTCGGCCCGCTCCCTGGCCTTGCCGGACAGGTTCGCCTGCCACCACGCCCAGGCCGCTCCGATACCCGACAGGACGGCCATCGCGGTCGAAATCCATTCCGCCATGCAGACAGTATCCCAGTCCACCCTGTTCGCCCTGCCGGCTCCTGCCCGGGAGGTGCTGGCATGAGCACCCGCGACGCACGCATCGCGCACTGGCGAATTGCCCGCAATCCTGCGGGCAAGGAGATCGAACTGCATCCGTGGTTGCCCAACGGCGCCACGGCCCTCAAGACCGCGACCATCCGCCACTGCGCGGGGTGTACGGCCTGCGGCGACGCCGTCGAGGTCGACCCGCCCTGCGACGATCCCCGCTGGTGCAGCTCGAAGCGCCCCTGCGAAGGCCTGCGCACCGCCCAGGAGTGGGCACGCCGGCACATCGGAGGGGCGGCGCCCGCGGTCGTCGCAACCCCGGTGGGCCCCGAGGAGGGGGCCCCTGCGCAGCACTACCGCAGATGGACCGCCGAGGAGGACGCCTGGGTCGTCACCCACCCCGACGCCCCGGCCAAGGAGATCGCGGAAGACCTGGGGCGCGGAGTGGCCGCGATCCAGGAACGGCGCCGCACCCTCGGGATCGCCTCGCCGCCCGCGGCACCGTGGAGCGACCACGAGGACCGGCTGCTGCGCGGCTGCACCACCATGCGCAACGCCATGGCAATGCTGCCCGCCCGCAGCAAGGCCGCCATTGAGAAACGCGCCAGACGCATCGGACACTCCTTCCGGGCGGTGGCGGCGTGAAGCTCCAGCCCGATCCCCTCGGATACGACCTGTTCGACCTGGCCGTCATCATCGCCGGCTCCCTGGCCACCGCGGCCCTCGTCGCCGTCATCGTCGGCGGCGCGCTCCTCGGGTGGTGGTCATGACCACCGCCCTCCACAACCACCGCACCCAACGAAGGAAGTCAGTCATGACAACCGCAACCATCCCATCCCCCGCGCCACGCCGCGCCATGCTCCACACCCTCGACCCCCTCGGCCCGGAGTCGGCGGAAAGCCCTCGACGCGGTCTCTACGTCGCCTTCGAGCGCATCGGCCTCGGGTGGCGTTGGCGCTGCCTGCACTGCGGCGCGGCCGGCACCGGCCACACCGATGAACTCGCCCTGGCGGCTGCCGTCGCCCACCCCTGCGCCGGCGAGGAGGTGCAGGCATGACTCCCACCAACAGGGACCTCCGGCTCGTCGAGCTGCTGCCCGGCGGCGAACGGATCACCTCCCGGTCGCTTCGTTTCGTGGCCAGCCTCGACGACTGCGGCGACATCGCGGTTCGTGCCCTCGACCTGGGCACCGCCACGGATCTGATCCCCCTGCTGTCCGCGGCGATTGCCACCGTGGCGGCAGCGACCGGGATACCGGCAACGATCCTCGGCTCCGCCGTCGGGCAGGCCGCCGAGGATGCGCTGCGCCGCGGGGGTGCGGCATGAGCGACGAAAGCGCCACCTTCGCTATCGACTGCGACGGATGCCGCTACAGCGTCGAATGGCCGCGCCTGTCCGGAGATGATTCCCGACAGGATCCTGACCATGCGGCCGTCTACACGACAATGGGCGACCTCCTGGGCCACATCGAACCGTTGACGGCAAACGGCTTCCAGACCGAGGCCGACGTGATCGCCGCAGCCTGGGCATTCCTCCAAGCTGCGGCCAAGGAGGTCGACGGTGAGTGACATGCAGGACCGGATCACCCGTCTCGCAGCAGAGGCCCAGCAGCGGGCCGACGTGGCCGGAGTGCAAGCGACATGGCAGGAGGGCCGCGCCCACGGCCTGCGTGAGGCCGCAGCCATCACCGCAGCCAGTCGGGATGTCCGGACTCTCCGGAGCGACGTCTGCGACTACGTCGAGACGCTAGAGAAGCGGATCGCCGACAAGGAGGAAGTGCTCCAAAAGTTGGCCGCCAGAGGCTCCGGATACAGCGTGGGTTACTACGAGGGAAGCCGCTGTGCGCTCTTCCAAGCCGCCGAGGATCTCCGCACCCTCCTCGACGCCGACGAACCCGAGGAGGGCGGCGATGAGTGACCCCGCTGAAGAGTACGGCCGGATCCACGCCTCGGAACCGCATCACCCCTCCGCCGTGACCTGGGACGACCCCGGTCTGCCCGGCTACCGCTACTGCACCACCTGCTGCCAGACGTGGCCGTGCGAAACCGCCGAAGCCGCCCTGGATGCCCTCGAGGAATGGAAGGAAGAGCCGTGACCGAGTTCACCCCCGACGAACTTGCCGCCCTGCTGTCAGGGGAGGCTGTGCGCGGCTTGAAGATCGCTGATGCTCGAATCAGTCTAGCCCCCGAAATTCCGTTCCGAACACTCCCGGCGCGCGACGGCGGACTCCGACGCGTCGTCACGTCTGGCGGCACGCTGGAATTCCAGGAATGGTTCGGCTGGACCGCGCATGGCGCATCAGCCAACTGGGTCCGTGGCCCATGGAACGACTACGACGGCCCCATCCATGCGGCCCGCCGAATGGAGGGGGCGCCCATGGCCGAGCTGGCCGGGATGCTCGCCGACGAAATCAGAGAGGTCTCTGCGGCCCTGGCGCGGGAGGCGGGCGCGGAATGACAACAATCACCGAGCCGGGCATCTACTCGCTGCCTCCGGATGTCTATCACGGCGACCCCGTCCCCGACGGTTCCCTGTCGCCGACACGGGCCCGGGTGTTGCTGTCAGAAGGCGGGCCGCTCCGCTACCGCTGGCAGCAGGCCCACCCCCAGCATCGGGCGGCCTTCGACATCGGCCACGCCCTGCACGCCATGGTCCTGGGTGCAGGTGGCCCCGTCGTGGCAATCGACGCTCAGGATTGGCGCACCAAGGCGGCGCGGGACGCCCGGACCGCCGCCCACGAGCAGGGGGCGGTTCCACTGCTGCGCTCCGACTATGAGCGCGTCGCGGAACTGGCCAGTCATGTGGCAACTCATCCGCTGGCGTCGGAACTCCTGTCCGTCGGCGAGCCCGAGCAGGCCATGTTCTGGCAGCATCCGTCGGGCCTGTGGCTGCGAGGTCAGGTCGACTGGCTGCGCCCCGACGGCATCGTCGACCTGAAGACCACATCCCGCATCGGCCCGCGAGCGTGGGGGCGTCACGCCTACGACCTCGGCTATCACATGCAGGCCGCATGGTATCGCCACCTCGCCCGACAGCTCGGACTCGGGGACCTGCCGTTCTGGCACGTCGTGGTCGAACTCGAAGGTCCCGGCCTGGTCTACGTGGCCCGTTTCGACGACGACCTCCTGGCCATCGGCGAAGCCGACATGCAGCAAGCCATCGACATCTACAACCACGCCCGACAGGCGGGTCGCTGGGAAGGCTACCCCGCCGATCAGGCAATCACCATCGCCCCGCCCGCGTGGGCGTTGAAGCAGCGCCAGGCCGGCGAAGCCGCGGCGCTGGCAGACGCAATCGACAACCTCCTGGAGAACTCATGACCACCAACACCCCGGCAGTCCGCAACAGCGGAGCCGGCACGATCGCCAAGACCGCCCCCGACCAGCTCATCGCCACCCTCAACAGCATGGTCGGGGAGATCCGCAAGGCACTCCCGGCCCACATGTCCGCCGACCGTATCGCGCGAATCGTGTCCACCCAGATCCGCACCACCCCAAAGCTGGCGCAGTGCAGCCAGGGCAGCTTCTTCGGCGCCCTGCTCACCGCCTCCGCGCTCGGCCTGGAGCCCGGCATCGCCGGGGAATGCTACCTCATTCCCTACGGCAGGGAATGCCAGCTCGTGATCGGCTACCAGGGCGTGACGAAACTGTTCTGGCAGCACCCCCTGGCGAAGCGTCTCGCCGCCGAATACGTGTGCGAGCACGACGAATTCGACTACGACAAAGGCCTGGAACTCAAACTCCACCACAGGCCCGCCACGGGCGACCGCGGCCCCGTTGTCGCCTACTACGCCATTGCGGAGCTGACCACAGGGGCGCTCGCCCTGGATGTGTTCACCCCCGAGCAAATCAAGAAGCTGCGCGGAGGCAAGGTCGGGACCTCCGGCATCGACGACCCCGAGCACTGGATGGAACGCAAGACCGCCCTGAAGCAGGTGCTGAAGCTCATGCCGCGTGCATCCGAGCTGTCCGCAACGCTGCGCATCGACGAGCAGGTGGGGTCGATGGCCACCGCCAAGGCCGTCGCCGCAGGAACGATCCCCCACATCGACGACGCCACCGGCGAAGTCCTGGACGCGGAGATCGAGGCATGAGTGAAGACGACCTCTACGCGCGACACGCCCCGGGATCCTTCTCCGACTGGCCCGGCGTCACTCTGCGCTGGTGCGACATCTGCGGCGAAGGGTGGCCCTGCCATGTCGTCGAAGCCGCGTGGCTCGACCACGGGGACGGTGAGCGGTGAGCATGCACAACCAGCGCTTCTCCAGTCCCCTCGGGGCTACGTCTCGGGACATGATCGATGTCGGCCCGGTGCCGACCGTCACGGCAGAGCAGCGCGCCAAAGCTTGGGCCCTGCTCAACGCTCGCGGGGCCGCCGACCTGGCCGACATGCTCGGCCTCACGGACGAGGAGACGGCCCGATGAGCGCCCGACGCGTACGGGTCCGGATCATGAGAGAGCGCACCCGCTTCGGCGACTTGGTCGCAGAAGTCGCCTGCCCGGGGTGCGGGACCCGGGCTGAGTTCATCGGCTGGCCTGAGGTGGTCGAGATCGCCGACGGGCATGCCCGCTGCTGCCAACCCCTACAGGACGGCCTCACCGTGCACCGCTGCCCGGCCTGTCAGGGCCACGGAGGATTCCCCGTCGCAATGGGCCTCGGCCCCGGCGAGAAGATCGCGTGCCCCTGCTGCCGCGGCTCAGGACGGGAGGCGGTGGCATGACCGGGCGTCTAGTGGGGTGCCGGGGCGCCACCCCCCCGAGCGTCCTGCTGAAGGCCTACGACCAGATCGGTGACGAGATTGTCGTTACCGAGAAGGTGGCGCGCGAAACCCCCGACCCCGGTCTGGAGAACTACTGCCGCGGCAAAATCTCCGGCCTCGTCGCGGCCCGCAACCTCCTGGCCGGCGCAGCCGAGGCCGCATTGGAGCGGAGAACGTGACAACCGCAGTCGCCGATCGCTGTTCGTGGTGCGGGCACCGCCACGAACTCAACCTCCCCTGCAAGGGAGAGATCCAGGTCGGAAGCAGCAGGCAGGGTCGCGTCATGCGGCCCTGCCCCTGCCGTCGACACGTAAAATCGAACACGAAAGAATCTCATGGATGAGATAGTTTTCTTTGCCGCCGGGGCGCCGGCGCCGCAGGGATCGAAGACCCATGTCGGCCATGGGGTCATGGTCGAATCGTCGAAGCGCGTCAAGCCTTGGCGCGGCACCGTCCGCACGGCAGCCATCAAAGCGTTGGATGGGCAGCAGCCACGCACCGGGCCGCTGGAGGTGTATCTGCGCTTCATCATGCCCCGCCCCAAAAGCCACCTGCGCAAGGGCAAGGCGCAGACAGACGGATGGAGACTCCTCCCGTTCGCGCCCCGCAAGCACACGAGCAAACCGGACGTGGACAAGCTCGCCAGGGCTGTTCTGGATGCCCTGACGGGGGTGTGCTGGTGCGACGACGCCCAGGTCGTCGCCGTGCATGCCGAGAAGACCTACGCCTATCGCGCCACCCCCACCCCCGGCGTTCATGCCATCATCCGCACCGCCGCCACCCCGCTGTGCGTCGGCTGTGGTCGTAACGCCTACAGCTACCGCCAGACCGTCGACGGCCCCCTCTGCGTCGACTGCGCCTCGGGGGATGAGCTGGCGGATGAGGATGAGGAGCCGTGATGGCCCGCAAAATCCCCGGGGAGTTCGTCCCGCTAAGTAGTCATTTCTCGGACGATCCGGCGGTCCTGGAGGTCGGGCCGGACGCCGAGCTGCTGTACCTCCGGGGGCTCCAATACGCGAAGCGTCAGCGCACGGATGGGCATATCCCCAAGGTCGCTCTGTCGACGGTTGGGCGCGATATCAGGCGCTACACAACTTTGCCTCAGCGGCTCGTGGCTGCCGGCCTGTGGGTGGCGGTGGACGGCGGCTGGAACATCCGCGGCTGGGATGGCTGGAATCCGACCCGGGCGGAGCGTGAGGAACGCTCCGCAGTTCGACGGCAAGCCGCTCAGAAGCGATGGGCGGCCCGCACGAAAGGCGACCCGCAATGACCCGTCACGCGATGCAAAGTGCATGCAAGATGCAATGCAAAGTGCATGCGGGTTGGACTGCAAGGTGCAATGCAAAAGCAATGCAAGTGCAATGCAGAGTAAGAGTAAGAGTTACTCCTACCGGAGTCTGTAGGAACGGTTACTTCTGCTTCCCTGTAGTTGATTTTTTGCATTGCATGAAAGTCCCTAACGCGGGCGCGAGTCGCCTGCCGGGTCGGGTTCATGCAATGCCCGGAGAAAATTTCGGGAGCATCTCGTGACCGGGCCGAGTCGCGACGACGCCATCCGCGCGATCGCCTACCTGACCGCCATCGTCCGGCCCGACTGGGACCGCCCCGGCATCGAGGCCGTGCTGCGACGCATCGACCCCGCCGTCGGCATCGCCGCCATGACCCACGCGGCCATGACCTGCGCCGAGCTGCGCCGCGACCAGCGCACCCCCGCCGTCATCGCCACCGCCGGAGCCCACTGGCAGCACACCGCCGCCGCCACCCCGCCCAGGCCGCCACGCGACGCCGGAGCAGCCCGGCAGGCCATGCAGGAGCGCGCCACGATCCGGCGCCCCTCCCCGCAGCGCATGGCCGAGATGCGCGCCCTGGTGCGCGCCGGCATCGCCCCCTCCAGCCCCGAGGCCACCACCTGGCTGGCCGACAACCCCGTCACCCCCGAGGAGAAACCATGACCACCCCCACCCCCGAGATCACCGCCACCTGGACCGACACCGGAGTCACCCTCCGCATCCGCCACCTCGACGCCCTCGGCCCCGACGGGCTCGCCGTGATGGCCGCCGAGCTTCACCGCCTCGCCGCAGCCCTCGACCAGCAGGCCAGCTATGTCACCGCCGCCACCCAGCCGAGAACATGCCCTGAGACGCCCGCCGTGGCACCTAGGACGGCCTAGCAGGCCCGGGCCGGCACTCGGGGGGCTACCCCCGAGCCCTGAAAGGCCCGCAAAATCCCGCCCCTACATCAATCACGACCACCCACCCGAAAGGAACCCGAAACCATGACCTGGACCTGCCGCACCTGCCACGCCACGATCCGCGGCCGCAAATCCGAGCACTGCGCCTGCTGCCACGAGACCTTCACCGGCACCCGCCCCGGAGACATGCACCGCGTCGGCAAGCACGGCGTCACCGACGGCCCCGCCCGGCGTCGCTGCCTCACCCCGGCCGAGATGCTCAACAAGGGCATGACCCGCGATGCACGCGGCTACTGGACCACCGGAGAGCGCTGGGACGGCCCGGAAAGCTCACGGGGCGAGAATCTGGCGGCCTAGCAGCCCCCCCCCCCC
>ERZ773099.614-NODE-614-length-29534-cov-7.515757_pt1 | contig 29534 bp, 29 predicted proteins | sample MGYA00511120_ERZ773099 | MGnify/ENA primary metagenome ERZ773099 (study PRJEB29015, sample SAMEA2738012) | human oral metagenome | biome: human oral; feature: human-associated habitat; material: dental | place: China | collected 2104 ... | reverse complement strand
CTCTCGGATGCGAACCGAACGCTCTCCCAGCTGAGCTACGTCCCCATGTCGTACTCAAATAGTATACTGCAAATTTTTAGGAAATGCAAGAGAGAAAATGTAAAAAAATCAGCAGGAATATTTCGGAAGAGGGCGAACATTAAAATCAAGGATAAGTATGTTTTTATAGTAATTAGAAGAAACGGTTTATTCCTTAAACCACCCCCGAACGGGGAAAAGGGAGGCAGTAATGTGGATAAGCGGGAAAGCATGTGGGAGCGTTATCTCCGCAATGGTCTGAGCCGCCGCGACTTTCTCAAGGGTTGCGTCGCGTTGACATCTCTGATGGGGCTCAGCACCGACATGGTATCCAAGGTGGTCGAGGCGGCGGAACAAAAGCCGCTGCCGGTTGTAATCTGGCTGCACGGCCACGAGTGTACGGGATGTGATGAGTCGTTCATCCGGTCGGCCGCGCCGCTGGCGTCGGATGTTGTGCTGAACACGATCGCGCTTGAGTATGACCATCTCTTGAGTGCAGCTTCGGGTGAGCCTTTTGAGGCGCATCTGGAGGAAACCGTCAAGAAGTACAAGGGGCAGTATATCCTCGCCGTTGAGGGCGCTGTCGCGACGAAGGACAACGGCGTCTACTGCATGTCGGGGGGGCATCCCTTCATCGACACGTTCCAGCGTGTGGCGAAGGATGCGGCAGCGATCATCGCCTATGGCACCTGCGCCGCATCGGGCGGCATCCAGGCGGCGTCTCCGAACCCGACGGGATCTGCCGGCATCAGCCACTATGCGGGCGGCAAGGCGGTCGTCAATGTGCCGGGCTGTCCACCGATTCCGGAGGTCATGACGGGCGTCATCATGCACGTCGCGCTCTTCGGCACGATTCCGGAACTCGATATCGAGAACCGTCCCAAGCAGTTCTTTGGCAACCGCGTACACGATACCTGCTACCGCCGCCCCTTCTTCGATGCGGGCATGTTTGCCGAGCGCTTCGATGATGCGGGCTCCAAGGCGGGCTGGTGTCTTTACAAGCTCGGCTGCCGCGGCCCCGAGACGTACAGCTCCTGCGGCAATCTGCGCTGGTTCCAGGGCATGAGCTATCCCATTCAGTCGGGTGCGCCCTGCATTGGCTGTACGAACACGAATTTCTGGGACGATGCGCCGTTTTCGCAGCGCCTGCCGAAATACGGCCCCTTGGGCAGCATAGACAAGATCGGCGTCGGGCTTGCCGTCGGTACGGCGGCCGGCGTTGCCGTACACGGAGCCATGAGCCTCGCGCAGCGTGCGAAGGCAGACAAGGCCATCGAAAAAGAGGAGCAGGAGAAGAGAGAGCAGGTGCATAAATGAAACATGTAACGGTCGATCCGGTAACAAGAATTGAAGGGCACCTGCGCGTCGAGGTGCAGGTCGACGAGGCCACGGGCAAGGTCACCGACGCTCTTTCGAGCGGCACGGCCTGGCGCGGTCTGGAACTCGTCATGAACGGCCGCGATCCGCGCGATGCCTGGGCGTATATCCAGCGCATCTGCGGCGTCTGTACGACGGCTCATGCCTTGGCGTCCGTGCGCGCCGTGGAGGATGCGCTCGGCATCCGCATACCGCCGAATGCGAACTATATCCGCAACATCATGGCGGCCTGTCTCACGGTGCAGGATCATATCGTGCATTTCTATCACCTGCACGCGCTCGACTGGGTGAGCCCTGTCGAGGCTCTGGCGGCCGATCCTGCCGCTGCGGCGAAGCTGCAGTCGACGCTTCTGACCATGCGCCTGCCGTTCGCCGGTCCCGCGGGTCTCGATACGGAAGCGTATCCGAAGGATTTCCCGAACGCGACGCCCGAATACTTTGCGGCGTTCAAGAAAAAGATCGAGCAGATCGTCCAGAGCGGCCAGCTCGGCATCTTCTCGGCAAACTGGTGGGATCACCCCGATTACAAGCTGCTGCCGCCTGAGGTTCATCTCATCGCGGTTGTCCATTACCTCGAATTACTTGACAAGCATCGCGAGATTGTCACGCCGCATGTCGTATTCGGCGGCAAGAATCCGCACCCGCATTATGTCGTGGGCGGCATGCCCTGCGCCATCTCGCTGGACGACGGCAATGCGCCCGTCAACACGGCGCGGCTTGCCATCGTCGACCGTGCCGTGAATCTCACGCGCACGCTTGTCAATGAGTACTATATACCGGACGTCCTCGCCATCGGTGCCGCCTATGTCAAGGCGGGCAAGGTCGACGGCGGCGGCCTTGCGAAGCACTGCGTCCTGGCCTTCGGGCAGTTCCCCGAAGAGGGCTATACGGGTACGAGAAACGGCGATTTCATGCGGCGTCTTTTGATTCGCTCGAACGGCGTCGTGGAGAACTTCGGCGCAGGACTGGATGCCGCTACCTTCACACCGATTCGGGCGGAGGATTTGGCCGATCCTGTTGCCGTCACCGAGGGCATCGAGCACTCCTGGTACGAGTACGAGGGAGAAGAGGGCGACCTCCATCCTTGGGCCGGACAGACGAAGCCGAAGTATACGGCTCCGAAGGTCGGCACGATGACGAATTGGCAGGAGCTCAACGAGAAGGGGAAATATTCCTGGCTCAAGACGCCGAAATGGCGCGGCAAGGTCGCAGAGGTCGGCCCGCTGGCGCGTTATATCATCATCTATGTCAAGGCGAAGAAGGGGCTTCTCCCCGAGCCGACCTGGGCAGAAAAGCTCATGCTCGACCAGATGGATGCCGTCTCCAAGGCCATCGGTCTGGCGCCCGAGGTATGGCTGCCGACGATGGTGGGGCGCACGGCGGCGCGCGCACTGGATTCTCAGCTCAATGCGGAGATCCAGAAGTATTACTTCGACAAACTTATTGCAAATATCAAGGGCGGCGATCTCGCCGTCGCGACTTCGGACAAGTGGGATCCCGTGACATGGCCGAAGGAGGCCAAGGGCGTCGGTCTTTACGATGCGCCGCGCGGTGCGCTGTCGCATTGGGTCGTCATCAAGGACGGCAAGATTGCCAACTACCAGTGCGTCGTGCCGACGACTTGGAACGCCTGCCCGCGCGACGATACGGCAGGGCACGGTGCTTACGAGATGGCGATGATGGATACGCGTGTGGCCGTTCCCGACAAGCCGCTGGAAATCGTCCGTGTCATCCGCTCCTTCGACCCGTGCATGGCTTGCTCCACGCATGTATTCAATGCGAAGGGCGAAAAAATCCGGGTTATGACGACCGACCCCTATGCCGGCATGAAGGTAGACGAATGAACGATCGATGATCGTGGAAAGGAAAAACTGCCGGACGGACGCGGCGCTCGCCGCGCGTCTTCCGCGCAGCAGGGACATGTGGAATGAGAGAAGTTAAACGCAGGATTTACTACGTTTTTAGCCCCTGGCTCAGGGCCTTTCACTGGATCATGGTCGTCTGCATCTGCGTCCTCTTCGCAACGGGACTGATGATCACCGAGCCTTGGCTCATCTACTCCGTCGAGCCGACCTTCAGCGGCATGACGACCGACAATATCCGAAACATTCATTTCCTCGCGGCGTTCATCTTTATGGGCGCCTTCATCCTGAGGATTTACGGTTTCTATGTGAACCGCGGGGACCGACTGTTTCCGCGCTTCTGGGAAGGGCTTTTCTGGCGGGCGATCGGCGATGTAATACTGCATTACATCTTTGTTCGCTACGAGCATAAGTCTTATCTGAGAAACCCCATCGCGCGCATGTCGTACACGCTTCTCTATGTGCTCGTCGCCATCGAGGTCGTGACGGGCTTCGGCATGTACGGTGCAAACGAGCCGGACAGCGTCTCCTTCCTCCTTTTTGGATGGGTGCTGACGCTTCTGGGCAATGAATTCATGGTGCATCTCGTGCATCATTATGTCGCTTGGTTCATCATCCTCTTCGCCATCGGTCATCTCTACATGGTCATCCGTGCGGAATTCATGGAAGGCGAGAGCGAAGTTTCGAGCATGTTCTCGGGACGCAAGATCCTGACGCATGTACCGCTCGACGACTATCAGATCAACCATCCCGAGGAGGAGAAAACGGGACGCCGTGCGAATTGAGGCGGCTGTTTGAGGAAGGATTCTGCAATGAGGCTGCTCGGCTGGGCAGCCTTGCTTTTGGGAGATGTTTTTATGTGCAAAGAATGTGGCTGCGGTGCAGCTAACGGCAATACACGCCTGCAGTTCACCGTTTCCGGCTATACGGAGGAAACGGCGGGCGAGGTGGAAAAGACGCTGCTCGGGCTTCCCGGCGTGCTCTATGTGCATATCCATGCACATGACGGTGAGACGACGGTGGATTACAGCCCGAAGAAGACGAAGCTTACAGACATCCTCGGCGTTTTCGAGGCGCGCGGTCTTGCGGCGGCGCTTTGAGATTTTTTTCTGCAGGCAGTCTTTGCCCCGAGTTCCCTTGTGGGCGGATTTGTGCTAATATGGCAGGGAGATGCAGATTGGGACTTGGAGGGATTGCCCCTTCCGGCCGGCCGCCGGAGGGGGCTTTTCGTTGCAGGGGGGCGATAGAATGCACGAGATGGCGATTGCCGAAAGCATCCTTGATATAGCGCTTCAAACGGCAAAGGAGAACGGGGCGAGGCGCGTTGGCAAAATCCGTCTTCTTCTCGGCGAAATGGCAGGCGTGGAGACGGAATCGCTGCGCTTCTGCTTTGCGGCCGTCACGCAGGGAACGATCGCCGAGGGAGCGGAGCTCGCTATAAAAGCCGTGCCGCTCGTGGGTCGCTGTACGGCGTGCGGCAAGGAGCAGCATGTCGAGAGATATGCGTTCCTCTGCCCTGTCTGCAAAAGCGGAGCGTTGGAAATCCTTTCGGGGCGGGAGCTCAAGGTGGAATCTCTGGAGGTGGACTGAAAGAATGGAAGTCAAGGTCATGCGAAACGTCCTTGAAATGAACGATGCAGTCGCGGCGAAAAACGAGGAACTCTTTCGCTCGCGGCGCGTTTTTGTGCTGAATCTCATGGGTTCGCCGGGATCGGGCAAGACGTCGCTTCTGGAATATACGCTCGAGGCGCTGAAGGACGAGATGCGGCTCGCCGTCATCGAGGGCGATCTCTTCACGACGAAAGACGCCGAGCGTATCGAGCGGCACGGCGTGCCTGTCATCCAGATCAATACGGCCGGCGGCTGTCATCTCGACGCGCCGATGGTGGAAGAGGCGCTGGCCTCGCTCGACCTCAACGCGCTCGATCTCCTCGTCATCGAGAATGTCGGCAACCTCGTCTGCCCGGCGGAATTCGAGCTCGGACAGGACCGGAAGGCGGTCGTCCTCTCCATCACGGAGGGCGATGACAAGCCTCTGAAGTATCCGTTGATGTTCAAGGAGGCGGATATCGCCCTCCTGAACAAGATCGACCTTCTGCCCTATACGGATTTCAATATGGAAAGCGCCGTGGGCGATATTCGGACGATTCATCCGGGCATCGAGGTGCTGCCCGTTGCCTGCCGTACGGGCGAGGGGCTTCAGGCCTGGCTCGATTGGCTCCGGCGGCAGGTGCACAGAAAGCGGGAGGCGGTTTGATGGGAGCGGACTTTCTTGACGTTTCGCCCGAAGAAATGGCAAGGGCCATGGCGGAACTTACGGCTGCGCCTGCCGTGACCATCCTCGGCATCGGCAACGTCATCCTGCAGGACGAGGGCTTCGGCGTCCGTGCACTGGAGCTGCTCCGAGAAACGTACGATTTTCCGCCCGAGGTGCAGCTCATCGACGGCGGCACGCTCGGCGCGGAACTGCTGTCCTTCATCACGGGAACGGAGCGCCTTCTCGTGCTCGATTCCATCAACGGCGGAGAGGCGGCGGGTACGCTTTTTCGCTTCGAGAACGAGGCCGTTATGGCGCATTTCCAGGACAAGCTCTCCGTGCACGAGGTCGGCATCCAGGATGTGCTGGCAACGCTTGAGGTGACGGGCCGCCCGATTCCCTCTGTCGTCGTGCTCGGCGCACAGCCCTATGCCGTCGGCGCAGGCGTTGCCCTGACGCCCGCGATGGCTGCGCTTCTGCCCGAGATGGAGCGGCGTGCGCTCGAGGAGCTCGCCCGCTGGGGCATCGTGCCCGTGAAAAAGGTGCAGCGGACAAGCCTGTGCCATACGCGCGTGGCGGAGGCCGGGGCGGCGGATGCGGCATGGAACGGCATGACGGCGGATGCGCCTGCCGGCTCTGCAGAGGATGCGCCGCCCGCCTCGGCCGCAGGCCGGCAGGCGGCGTCGCCTTTGGCGCGCCGGATTACGGCACAGGAAATGATCGCGAGAGGGGGCGAAGGCTGATGTGTCTGGCTGTACCGGCAAGGGTTCTCGAAATCACGGGCAGTCTGGCGCGCGTCGCAGTGAACGGCGTGGAGCGCGAGACGAGCCTCATGCTGCTGCCGGAGGCGAAGCAGGGCGACTATGTGCTCGTTCATGCAGGCTTTGCCATGCAGCTTGTGGACGAGAAGGAGGCAGAGGAGACGTATGCGCTTCTCGCCGAGATGCGGGGCGCTGCACGCACCGTGGAATTGGATTAGGAGGGAGATCGTGGCAAAGCTCACGCCCCGGGAAGAAAAAGAGGCCGCACAGGAGCTTCTCGCGGACATCGGGCGTCTCGCTGCGGGCAGACGCCTGCGCTATATGGAGGTCTGCGGCACGCATACGGTTGCGATTTTTCGTGCGGGACTGCGCCAGCTCCTGCCGGAAAACGTCGAGCTCGTGTCGGGCCCCGGCTGTCCCGTCTGCGTGACGAGCGATGCCTATATGGACAAGGCCATCGCTTATGCGAAGCTGCCGGACGTCATCCTCGCGACCTTCGGCGATATGCTCAAGGTGCCGGGAAGCTGCGGAAGCCTTGCCGATGCGCGCGCTGCGGGAGCGGATATCCGCGTGGTCTATTCGGCGCGCGACAGCCTCGCCATTGCGCGGGAAAATCCGGAAAAGAAGGTCGTCTTTCTCGCCGTCGGCTTCGAGACGACGGCCCCGACCGAGGCGGCTGCCGTTCTCGAGGCGGAGGCTGAGGGCATCGGCAACCTCCTGTTTTTTTCTGCGCAGAAACTCGTGCCGCCGGCGGTGGAGCTTTTGCTTGCCGATCCTGCGGTGCGTGTCGACGGCCTCTTGTTGCCCGGCCATGCCACGGTTGTCACGGGCACGGGCGTCTTTCGCTTTCTGGCCGGCAGGAAGCCCGGCGTTGTCGCGGGGTTTACGCCGCTCGGCATCCTGCGCGCCGTCTGGCGGCTCGTGCGGCAGACGGCGGAGGGGACGGCGCGCATCGAGAACGAGTACGGCTCTGTCGTGCGTCCGGAGGGCAATCCTACGGCGCTTGCCGTTCTCGCGCGCGTCTATGAGGAAACGGACGCCGAATGGCGCGGCCTCGGCATCATACCGCGCTCAGGGCTGCGCCTGCGCGAGGCCTTTGGCGCTTTCGATGCTGAACGCGTTCTGCCGCTGGCACTGGAATGTGCGGAGAAAAAGACGGCGTGCCGCTGCGGCGAGGTGCTCAAGGGCGCCGTCCGTCCAACGGACTGTCCGCTTTTTGGCCGGGGATGTACGCCTGAGCACTCCGTCGGGCCGTGCATGGTTTCCGTCGAAGGCGTCTGCGCTGCCTGGTACAAGTATGGCAGGGGGAGGTTTCACTTTGGAAAATGAAAAGATTTCGCTTGCGCACGGCGCGGGCGGCGAGCTCAGCCGGCTTTTGATGGAAAGCGTCATCCTGCCCGAGTTCGGCAATGATTTCCTGCAGCGAATGCATGACGGCGCAGTGCTCACGCTTGGACCGGACATCGCCTTTACGACGGATTCCTTTGTCGTCGCGCCGCGCTTTTTCCCCGGCGGCGACATCGGCAAGCTCGCCGTCTGCGGCACGGTCAACGACCTTGCGGTGACGGGCGCGGTGCCGCGCTATATCTCCTGCTCCCTGATCCTCGAGGAAGGGCTGGAGATGGAAGAGCTGCGCCGCGTCCTGCGCTCGATGCGTCTTGCTGCCGATGAGGCGGGCGTCGCCATCGTCACGGGCGATACGAAGGTCGTGGACAAGGGGGCAGTGGACGGCGTCTACATCAATACGGCCGGTCTCGGTGAGATCGAGGGGGAGGCCATGGCGCCGCAGCGCGTGCGCCCCGGCATGGACGTCGTTCTTTCTGGTACGCTCGGCGACCATGCGGCGACCGTCATGGCGGAGCGCCACGGCATCGAGATTCCGCAGAGCCTGCAAAGCGACTGCGCCCCGCTCGGCGCACTCGCCTCCGCCATGCGTCGAGCCGCTCCGTCCTTAGCCTGCATGAGGGATGCGACGCGCGGCGGTGCGGCTGCGGTTCTCAACGAAATCGCCGCAGCGGCGAAGGTCGGCGTCATCATCGAGGAAGAGGCGCTGCCCGTGCGGGAAGAGGTCGAGGGCATCGCTGCCTTTCTCGGCTTCGATCCCTTAGAGCTTGCCAACGAGGGCAAGATCATCGCCTTCTGTGCACCCGAGGATACGGAAGCCGTGCTTTCCGCCATGCGCCGGGAGCGCTATGGCGAAAACGCCTGCTGCATCGGCCGGACGACAGCCGAAGAACCCGGCATCGTCGCCATGGAGACGGCCTTCGGCGGCCTGCGCATCGTCGACATGCCGTCGGGCGCCATTGTTCCGCGGATCTGTTGACCCGGCCGAGAGCCAAGCCCGACGGGGGCAGCCGATGAACTGGCGTTGACCGATGCGGGCTGCCCTTTTTTTCCATTGACGGGTGATGATGTTTTTTTTATAATAGAAAAGTAATGTGCCAAGCATTGACTAAGGAAGGAAAAGAGACGATAGGATGCGAAAAATTGCTTTGGCGGCCGGCCTTTCCGTGCTGCTGCTCATCTTGCTGGCAGCTCCCTGTCTGGCGAGTGACGAAGGGCTGCGTTTCGTGGATGCCGAGGGCGACACGGGTTATTATGTAGATATCTATTCCATTTCGATCGACAGCAGTCATGAATATACGGCGAATGTCGCCATCATCAAAGCGAAGGACAATACGATGTATTCCTATCGGATGCATTTTGACTATGGCGCGAGGACGTATCAAGTCCTCTATTCGGCTACGATGACCTACGACGAGCGCGAGATTTCCGAAAGCTCCAGCGTGCCGCAGTCGCCCCGCGTCTATGCCCAGGGCTCTCCGCTCGCTGCCATCGTCGATTATCTCTACGCCTGGCAGCAGGGCTACGAGAAGTAGGGCGGGGGATTTGACGCTTTCGCCATGAAGTTCGGAGGAAACGGGCGCAAGGGTTCCTTGCTGCCGGCTGCGTCCATAGAGGAAAAGCCCCGCGCTGCAAAGACGGCAGCGCGGGGCTTTTCCTCTATAGGGATGGATTCGAGGCATTACGGATGCCTTCAGCCGCGCAGCGGCGCTCTTGCGGCTGTCGTGGAGATGGCGTATGATAGGTATGGAACGAAGAGAGCCGGGAGGTGGATTTCTTATGGCGATTGCTATGCCGAAGGCTCCGACGCCGCCGACACCGCCGGTGTCGCCGGGGCTGGAGCAGGCTTCGGGGGCTGTGGGCGGTTTGCCGGATTTTGGCGCTTCAGGACAGGCGGCCGTCGAAGGCGTGCAGCAGGAAGCCCGGGATGCCGTTCGCGCTGGGCAGGAGGCTGCCGCTAATGCCCGCGCGGCGGGCGAGCGCCTTGCAGGCACACCGGAGCGGAAGAACCAGAATACAGAAAAGCAAGGGCCGGGCGACAGCAAACTGCCGCTGAACGAAGCGGCGGGCAAGGACAAGGCGGCAGACGGCGCAGGAAGCCGGACGACGGTGCAGCAGCCGGCGAATCTGCCGCAGGCGGCGCAAGGCGCGCCGGAAGGGGCGGCGAAGACGGAAACGAAAGAAGCGTCCGGCCTGCTGCCGCCGGACGCGCATTCTTCGAGCGCTGTTATGGCGTATTGGCCGCTTCTCCTCATCGTTTGCCTTGCGGGGGTGTTTTTGCTTGCGCGAAAACTGAGCTCCAAAAAGCCAGGGGAACCGACGCCCCTTGAACGCGCTGCGAAGGAAGCAGAGCTGCTGGCAGAAATCGAGGCGCAGCGCACCGCAAGAGAGAAACGGCAGGCGGAAAGAGCCGCTGCCGTCGCTGCTGCGGGACTTGCCGCTATCGCGGGTGCGAAGCCTGCCGCAGCGGGGGCGGCAGCCTTTGCCGCGGCCGCCGCGCCGCCGCCCGCATCGCTTGCAAAAGCGGTGGACGCGGCGGGCAGTGCGCCCCGCGCAGGCGGACGCTACCCGTCTGTCCGCAGCCAGGCCGGACGGCGGACGGCGAATGACGCCCCGGTGCGGGCAGGCGCTGCGCCGCACCCTGTGCCTCCCGCTGAGGAGGCGCCGCCCACAGCGGGAGGCATGGCGTCCTTGGCGCAGGCGCTTTCTGCCTTTCGCGAGGCCGGCCGCATGTTGGAAGAGGGGAGAGACCGTGCGGCAGCCGAGGAAGTGCGTCAGGCCGAGCGCATTGCATCCCTGCAGCAGGAGGAGGCGCAGGGCAAGGACGGCAAGGGCAATTTCGAGATACGGATCTGAGGCCGTCGGCTGCGCAGGAAGCGAAAGCGCGCGGCTTTGCCACTTTTGCTGCGTGTATGCTATAATGTGGGAATATGATGAATCAATGATTTTGGCGGCGGGCGACGCCGTCGGATGGGGGACATGACATGCTGGACATCAAATTTGTCAGGGATCATATCGACGAAGTGCAGGCCATGCTGGAAAAGCGCTGCAATTCGCTGCGCCTCGACGGCTTCCGGGAGCTTGAGGAAAAGCGTCGCTCGCTCCTGCAGCAGGCGGAGGAGCTCAAGGCGCGGCGCAACAGCGTGTCGAAGGAGATTGGCGCGAAAAAGAAGCGGGGCGAGGATGTCGCGGCCATTTCCGCCGAGATGCGCGAGGTCGGCAACCGCATCAGCGCTTTGGATGCGGAGACGCGCGAGGTGGAAAACGAGCTGCACGATATCCTGCTCAATATTCCGAACATGCCGAAGGACGACGTTCCCGTCGGCAAGGACGACTCGGAAAATCCCGAAGTGCGCCGCTGGGGCGAGCCGCGGAAATTTGATTTCGAGCCCAAGGCGCATTGGGATCTCGGCACAGCGCTCGACATTCTCGACGCCGAGCGCGCCGCGAAGGTTACGGGCGCACGCTTCACCTTCTACAAGGGACTCGGGGCGCGTCTTGAACGGGCCTGTATCAACTTCATGATGGATCTCCATGCGGCAAAGCACGGCTATACGGAAATGCTCGCGCCTTACATCGCGAATGAGGCGAGCATGATCGGCACGGGGCAGCTGCCGAAGTTCGCCGAGGACATGTTCAAGCTCGAAGGGCTCGACTACTATCTCGTGCCGACGGCGGAGGTGCCGACGACGAACTACCATCGTGACGAAATCCTTGACGGCAGGAAGCTGCCCGAGCGATACACGAGCTATACGGCATGTTTCCGCGCTGAGGCGGGCAGCGCCGGACGCGACACGCGCGGTCTTATCCGTCAGCACCAGTTCAACAAGGTGGAGCTCATCAAGTTCACGAAGCCCGAGGAATCCTGGGAGGAGCTTGAGAGCATGGTCGATGCGGCGGAAGATGTGCTGCGCCTCTTGGAGATTCCCTACCATGTCGTGCTTCTCTGCACGGGCGATATGAGCTTCACCTCGGCCAAGACGTACGATATCGAGGTCTGGATGCCGGCGCAGAATACATACCGCGAGATTTCCTCCTGCTCGAACTGCCTCGACTACCAGGCGCGCCGTGCGAACATCAAGTTCCGCCGCGAGCCGAAGGCGAAGCCGGAGTTCTGCCACACGCTGAACGGCTCGGGACTCGCCGTGGGACGCACGGTTGCGGCGATTCTGGAAAATTACCAGCAGGCCGACGGCTCTGTGCGCGTACCCAAGGCGCTCCTGCCCTATATGGGCGGCGTCGAGGTCATCGAGCCGCCCAAGGCTTGAAGACGGCGGGGATTCCCGAAGAGAAGGAGGCGGAACCATGGCGAAGCGTGCAGTCTGGGCAGAAGTCGATCTCGACGCTGTGGCGCATAACTATAGGATCATCCGGGCGGCGGCTCGGGGCGGCGCGAAGCTCTGCGCCGTCGTCAAGGCGGACGCCTACGGGCATGGCGCTCTGCCTGTCGCGCGGAAGGCCGTCGAGTGCGGTGCGGACTATCTCGCTGTCGCCGTCGTCGAGGAGGCGGCGGAGCTGCGCCGCGCCGGCTTTACGATGCCGCTCCTCATCCTGGGGCTCATCGACGAGGCTGAGGCGGCCGAGGTCGTATCGCTTGGCGCGACGCAGACGGTCGCGAGCTTCGCGCTCGCCGAGCGCCTTTCCGAGGAGGCGGCGCGCCAGGGCAGGATTGCCAAGGTGCATCTTGCCATAGATACGGGCATGGGGCGCATCGGCGTCACGCCCGAGGAGGCGGGCGCACTCGCGCGTCGGATTGCCGCTCTGCCGGGCATCGAGCTGGAGGGGGCGTACTCGCACTTCGCCATGGCGGACGCGAGCGACAAGAGTCATGCGCGCGAACAGCTCGCGCTTTTCCAGCTGGCGCTGGCTGGCATCGAGGCGGCCGGCATCCGTCTTGCGCTGCGCCATATCGCCGAAAGCGCGGCTATTCTTGAGCTGCCCGATACGCATTTTGATATGGTGCGCGCGGGCATCATCCAGTACGGGCTGTGGCCGAGCGAGGAGGTCGCGCATGAGGCGCGGCTGCGCCCGGCGATGAAGGTCGTCGCCAAGGTGCTGTTCCTCAAGGACGTGCCGGCAGGCAGCACCATCGGCTACGGCTGCGCCTGGCGCGCCGAAGCTGCGAGCCGCATTGCGACACTGCCCATAGGCTATGCCGACGGCTATGTCCGCGCCTTTTCCGGCAAAGCGCATGTCGAGATCAACGGGCAGCCCGCGCCCGTCGTCGGCCGTATCTGCATGGATCAGTGCATGGTCGATGTGACGGGAATCGAAGGCGTCGAGGTGGGGACGGAGGCCGTCGTTTTTGGTTCGCCGACCTTAACCGCCGATGACCTCGCCGCTTGGCTGGGCACGATCAACTACGAGATTCCCTGCCTCATGTCGCCGCGCATCCCGCGCGTCTATCGATGAAAGGCGGCAACGGCCCGCCGGAATGGAGGAAAAGCTGGCGCATATCATTCTGCGCCGGCTTTTCGCGCCTTGTGTATCTTTTTGCCAAAGCGCGGGACTTTTCTCGCATCCATGTCAGGCGATCATACTGGAATAACTGCTGCGGATAGAGTATAATATGAGGAGTATTATGGCGGCGTGCAGTCGGTGAAGGGAGAGCGGCATGAAGGCTTATCGGTTGGAGGTTATTTTGCGCGGCAGGGGCCCTGAGGTCCGGCGGAGGATTCTTGTGCCCTCGGAGCTGACGTTCAGCCAGCTCGCGCTTGTTCTCGATTTGTCCATAGGGTGGGGAACGGAGTGGTCGTCGATGTATTCCCTGCCGGACAGGGACCTGGTATTTGCCGAGACGGAGGGCGTGAAGCGAAGAGGGATGTATGACGCCGCTTACAGCTACATTGCCGACTATATAGAAGAAACAGAGGGGTTTGTCTACCTTTGCTTTACGGAAGCCGGGGAAAAGCGCTACGCGGATGTGTTCCTGGAAAAGGCTGTCGAGCCTTGGAAGGGGCGCGCTCCTGAGGTGTTGGAATGGGACGGCTCATATCCGGCGCAGAAGAATAAGGGAGCGAAGGGGAAAAAAAGCCCTTGCAGCATGGCGCAGGCCAACGAATATTTGGCTTCGTGGTGCCGCATCGATCGGCGCAGATACGACTTCCGCACCAAGAAGGAGATTCTCGAAGATGTGAAAGCGGGGAAGCTGGGCTTCTTCACGCGGCGGCGCACAGGAGAACGGGCGCATATGTCGCCGGATTCGGTTGTGCTGGGCGCGGTCATGAAACAAGGCATCGCGGACGCGAGCGATGAGGAACGCATGCCGCCTACATTGGCGCTGATGCTGGAAGGCTTCCCGAAGGACGAGCTTTTGACGATGGCGGAAGGAAAAGGCCTGGCGGCGCGCCAGGGCACGCGCAAACAGGCGCTCATCGAGATGCTGGCGAACCACATGCTGCAGCCCGCCGTATTGGAAAATTACTTCGTCTGTCTCGGCGATGCGGAACTTCTGACCGTGCAGCGTTTTTTTGCCGATCCGGATCGTTTTGCGGACAAGGCAGGCGATTCCTTCGAAATCCTTTCCACCGCCGGCTACATCGCCGAGACGCTGGAGGGCGAGGCGGTCATGGCGCGCGAGACAGCTGAGGCGTTTCTGCCCCTTGTCGCCGGAACCAGCCCTGAGCTGTACGAAAAGCGCCGCCGCCGCAGCTGGCTGCTCGACTGCATCCTGGCCGCGAATGTGCTCTACGGCGTGACGCCGTTGGAAGTTTTGGTGCGCCTTTACGGACAGGGCAATGTCGGCAAGCTTTCGCCGGAGGAGCTTAGAAAAGAGCTGCAGGCAGTGCCGCCGGAGTTTCGGGCAGGCTCCCTGCGCCGAGGCAAGGCGTTTGTCGCGGCGGGCATTGATGAGGAGGAGATCGCCGTCATCCTCGATGAACAGGGGGACGGAGATTTCTATATCCCGAGCACGCAGGAGATCCCAATTTTTGCCCGGGGCGACGGCCTTACCCAAGCGGAGGACAACGAGGCGCTGTATTCGTTTTTCGAGGAAGAACTCGGCTACGACGAGGAGGAGGCCGAGGACGTGATGCGCCGCATCCTCTGGAGCTTCCTCGCGGGCGCTCCCGTTTCCTTTGTGCGCGAGCTGCTCAAGGGGGACGGTTTCCTCGATGGGGTCAAGAAGGAGCAGGACGTCATGCTGCGCCGCCTCATGAACCGGATGCACGACAACACGCGCAGCGTTGCCAACCGGGGCTTTACAGTCAATGAGCTCAAGGAACGGCAGCGGGAGAAGCGGGAAAGAAAGGCGCAGCGGAAAAAAACTGCGCAGCAGAAAGTCGTTTTTTTGAAGGATAGGAATAAGGGGAAATCAGATTGAGCAATTTGGATGTAGGTATCGTGGGCTTGCCGAATGTCGGCAAGAGCACGCTTTTCAACGCGATCACGAAGGCGGGCGCCGAGGCTGCCAATTACCCTTTCTGCACGATAGAGCCGAATGTCGGCGTCGTGGACGTACCCGATGCACGTCTTCAGGCGCTGCATGAAATGTATCAGCCGAAGAAGACGACGCCGGCCTCCGTGCGCTTCGTCGATATCGCAGGGCTTGTCGCGGGCGCTTCGAAGGGCGAGGGACTGGGCAATAAGTTCCTCGAGCACATTCGTCAGGTCGATGCGATCGCCCATGTCGTGCGCTGCTTCGAGGATACGAATATCACGCATGTCGCGGCGACGATCGATCCGGTGCGCGATATCGAGACGATTCTGACGGAGCTTTGCCTCGCGGATCTCGAGGTGCTGGAAAAGCGCATCATGAAGCTGGCCAAACTCGCCAAGAGCGGCAGCAAGGAGGCGAAGGCCGAGGACGAAATCCTGCGCCGCATCAAGGCGGTGCTCGAGGAGGGGAAACCGGCGCGGAGCATGGAGCTTTCCGAGGACGAGAAGGAACTCATCAAGGAGATGAACTTCCTCACGCTGAAGCCGATGCTCTATGTCGCCAATGTCGCCGAAGAAGAGGCGGCGAAAGACGGCGAGGGCAACGCGCATGTCGCTGCCGTGCGCGAGTACGCAGCGCGGGAAGGCTCGGAGGTCGTCGTCGTTTCGGCGCGCGTGGAGTCGGAGATCGCCGAGCTGGATGGCGAGGATGCAAAGGCGTTCCTGGAGGAACTGGGGCTCAAGGAGAGCGGGCTTGACCGCTTGATCAAGGCGGCCTTCGAGCTTCTGGGGCTTTTGACGTTCCTGACGGCGGGGCCTGACGAGTGCCGTGCCTGGACGATCGTTGCGGGCACGACTGCACCGAAGGCGGCGGGAAAGATCCACTCGGATATCGAACGAGGCTTCATCCGCGCTGAGATCGTGAACTACGACGACCTCATGGCCGCCGGCAGCACGGCTGCTGCGAGGGAGAAGGGGCAGGTTCGCCTCGAGGGCAAGGACTATGTGATGCAGGACGGCGATGTAACGTACTTCAGGTTCAACGTGTAGGCCTGGCTTTCCACGGCAGGGCGAAGAGGGAACGGGGGCGGCTCTATGACGGCGGAACGGCGGATTTTTTTGGCGGTGCTCATGACATCGTTCATGGGACCGTTTCTGGGAAGCTGCATCAACATCGCGATCCCGACGATCGCGGCGGAGTTTTCGCGTCCTGCGCCGGAGCTTTCGTGGCTTTCCACGGCATTCCTCCTGGGCGCGGTGTCCCTGCTTCTGCCCTTCGGCCGTCTGGCGGATGTCCTCGGGCGATGTCGCATCTACGGTGCCGGTACGGCAGCGATGGCGCTCATTTCGCTCGTCGCGGCCTTCTCACCGTCGCTGCCGTTTCTCATCGCCATGCGCGCTTTGCAGGGGCTGGCGCTTGGCATGGTGTTTTCGAGCGGCATGGCGCTCCTCGTGGCGGCGCATCCGCCGAAGGAGCGCGGCAGGGCCATCGGTTATTCGGCGGCAGCCACTTACATCGGCTTGTCGCTCGGCCCGGTGATCGGCGGGCTCGTCACGCAGTATATCGGCTGGCGGCTTCTTTTCATCCTCGCGGCAGCTGTGATCGCGGTGAGCAGCGTGCTCGTACGCGGTGTTCGCGAGGATTGGTACGGGGAAAGAGAAGGCGGTTTTGACGTGCCTGGAGCCGTGCTGTACGCACTGGCGAGCACGCTGACGCTCTACGGTCTTTCCTCGCTTGCCGAGGCTCCGTGGATGCGCGTCCTGCTCGCCGTTGGGCTCGTATTCCTCGTGCTCTTTCTCTGGCGGGAGAAGAGGGCGCGTGCGCCGCTTCTGCAGCTCACCCTCTTCAAGAACACCGTCTTTGCCATGAGCAATCTCGCCTCGTTTTTGAACTACAGCGCGACGTATGCGATCAGCTTCCTGCTCTCGCTCTATCTGCAGCTCGTGCGCGGGCTCGACGCTTCGACAGCGGGGCTCATCATGCTGCTGCAGCCCTTGACGATGGCGATCTTGTCGCCCGTGGCGGGTGGGCTCTCCGACAAATATGAGCCGCGCCTCGTCGCGACTTTCGGCATGGCGCTGACGACGCTGGGCATCGGCGGCTACTCCATGCTCGATGTGGATACGCCGTTCGCGCTTGTTGCAGCGAACTGCGTCCTCGTCGGCATCGGCTTCGGCTTCTTTTCGCCGGCGAACAACAACGCCATCATGGGCTCCGTTTCGAAGTATCTTTACGGTGTGGCCTCGTCCATGGTCTCTGTCATGCGCATGTCAGGGCAGGCGGTGAGCATGGCCGTGGTGACGGTTCTGCTGTCGAGTGCGGCGCTTCACGAGGCGGGCGACTGGACGGGCGGCCTTGCGGCGGCGATCCGCCTGATTTTTTCCTGTCTCACGGTATCGTGCGCCGCCGGCATCGTCGCTTCGCTGGCACGCGGCAAACGGGAGCGCCGGGAGGAATGAGTGCGGCTTAAGCAAAACGCATGGTTCATTCGATAGAGAGGGAAAGCGGGGTGCGGTGGATGGAGATGCAGCGCTATGCGGTCGGCGATATCGTGCGCATGAAGAAGAAGCATCCGTGCGGCAGCGATCTTTGGCAGATCATGCGCACAGGCGTCGATTTCGGTCTCAAATGCCAAGGCTGCGGGCGCTTCGTGCAGATCGGGCGTGAGAAATTCCTGCGCCTCGTGCGCGGCGTCGTGGAAGAATGAGTTTGAACCGGGGGGGATTGCAGTGGCAGGGGGAAAAAATGAAAACCGCACTTTTTCGCATGCACCACTGCCTGCCTCGTCCGGCACGGCGGAAAAGCAGCTGATCGCCATCGGCGCCTCGACGGGAGGGACGGAAGCCATAGCAGCGATTTTCAAGGATCTCGCGCCGCCTTTGCCGCCGATTGTCGTCGTGCAGCACATCCCGCCGCTTTTCAGCGGCTATTTCTCGCGCCGCCTCGACGCGATTTCCCGGATCTCGGTCAAGGAAGCGGAAGACGGCGACGTGCTGCAGAGCTCTTATGCCTATGTGGCGCCGGGCGGACAGCACATGAAGGTCGTGCGCCAAGGAGGGCGTCTCGCTCTCGCCTGCGCGAAGGGCGATCCCGTGAACTGGGTCTGTCCTTCGGTGGATGTGCTTTTCTTTTCCGTCGCCGAGATCGTCGGCCCTGCGGCTGTCGGCGTCATCCTGACGGGCATGGGGGCGGACGGCGCGAAGGGGCTCTTTGCTATGCGCCGCAAGGGCGCGCTGACCTTCGGGCAGGACGCGGCGTCGAGCGTCGTCTACGGTATGCCGCGCGCGGCCTTTGAGCTCGGATCCGTCGAGCGGCAGATGCCGCTGGCAGCTATCGCCGGGGCGATTCGCGTGGCTGTGCGGGGGTAGGAGACGCATCTTCGTCTGCGTCTCCTTTACTTACGATGAAAGTCCCGCAGAAAGAAAAGAGGAGGAGGAACCTCCTCTTTTCTTGTGGGAAGGAAAATCTCCTTAATTTTACCAAAAAAATTTCCGATAGATACGATTAGGAAGGAAGCACGGATAAAATGAAGTCCGTCAGATTGGTGCTGATTTTTTGCCCTGTCAAGGAGAAAATCCTCTGCATAGTGGTGCTATGCGGAGGATTTGTCGACGCAGGGTGGGTGGAAGAGATGCGCTAAGATGGCGTGCTGAATTCATCGTGATTCCTTAAGTCTGTCCGGCTTTATGCCAAACAAGCGACGTTCTTTACCGTCCGCTGTCCGCGAAACCGAAGGATCGGGCAGGAAGCTCTCTGCCGAAGAGAAATGGGACTGCCTTGGTTTTTTCTTGTCCGGATTTTGCGATGGATTTTTATTTTTGGAGGAAATGGAAATGAAGCTAAAACCCAAAATGCTTTTAGGCATCGGTGTGCCGCTGCTCCTGGTTTTTATCATCATGGGAGCTATTATTTACATGCTGGCCAGCGCCGGTCTCAAGAACGCAGTGGAAGTCGCTATGGAGCAGCGCGCCGGCCGTTATGAGGCGAAGATCAACGGAAATATTCAAGAGAAGCGCGCCATTGTGGAGACGATCGCACAGAACTGGAGCGACAATATGCCCCAAGGTCAGGCCCTGCAGGAGGCCGTTTCCGAGATCGGCTCCAGGGACGGCGTGTTCGATTTCTACGTTGGCTTCCCCAGCGGCGCCTGCATAGCCAAGGAGCCGGTTTCGGAGGACTTCGATTCCCGTACGCGCCCTTGGTACAAGGTGGCGGCTGCTGCCAACGACGTCCAGCTTTCGGAGGTCTATCAGACGGATTCGGACAACTCGGAGGTCGTGACGCTCTGCAAGGCGATTCGCAAGAACGGGGAGCTCATCGCTGTCATCGGCATGGACGTCAAGCTTGATGTCCTGACAGGCGTCCTGAAGGATGTGAAGGTGGGCGAGCATGGCTCGATTTTCGTGCTCGGGCCGGACAGCGAGTTCATTTATCATAAAAAGTTCACCATCGCGGATCCCCCGCTGAGTGAGATGGACGGCGGTGTGCACAAGGCGCTCGCAGCACGCTTCACCGCGGACGAGCCGCAGGCCTTCGAGGCGGAGTTCGCCGGCGTGGACAAGTTCTATCGCTCCATGCCGATCGGCTCGACGGGGTGGCATATCGTCATCGAGGTGCCGCAGGATGAGGCGTTTGCGGCGGCAACGCACATCTCGTATGCGATTTTCTTCATCTGCCTTGTGGCGCTCGCGCTTCTCAGCGGAATCACCTATATCATTCTGACCTCGGCCGTCACGCCGCTGAAATTCCTCTCCGAGGCGGTCGGCTATATCGCCAACGGCGATCTCACGCACAAACTGCCGGCGACGAACCGCGCCGATGAGATCGGCGATCTGCAGAACAGTTGCAGCAAGATGGCGGGAACGCTCCATGAGATGGTAGCGAACACATCGAAGGCGTCCGAGCAGGTATCGGCTTCGGCGCAGGAGCTGACAGCAAGCGCAAACCAGACGGCGCAGGCCTCGCAGTCGGCGGCGGAGTCCGTCATCGCCATCGCCGAGCAGGCGGCGCACCAGAACGACATCGTGGAAATGGCCGCCGAGGTCGCGGAAAACATGGGCGAGCAGACGCGCGAGATCGCGAAGGTGGTCGACGCTTCGGCGAAGGTAGCGGACGAGACGGGCCGCGCCACGAAGGAAGGGCGCGAGGCGCTCGGCAACGCCGTGCAGGGCGTCGAGAATCTCGCCGCCGGGGCGATCAAGGTCGGCGCGGCGGTGCAGAGCCTCTACGACGGCTCGAAGAACATCTCGGAAATCAACGAGGTCATAACGAACATCTCGGGACAGACGAAGCTCCTCGCCTTGAACGCCGCCATCGAGGCGGCGCGTGCAGGCGAGCAGGGCAAGGGCTTCGCCGTTGTGGCGGACGAAGTGCGGAAGCTTGCCGAGCAGAGCGAGCAGGCGGCGCAGGAGATCAGCACGGTCATCGGCAAGAACGCCGCACAGATCGAAAGCGCCTTCGAGCTGACCAAGAGCCAGGAAGCCGAAGTCAAGGAAAACGTCGGACAGGTACAGGCGGCGGACGAGAAGTTCGCGAGCATCGCCTCCTTCGTCGAGTCCCTGACCGGAGAGGTGGAGAAGCTCACGAAGATTACGGGCGTGCTCGAGAAGGACTGCGCGAGCACCGTAAAAACCGTGCAGGAGGTCAGCGACGTATCGCACAACGTGCAGCAGAGGGCAGCCGACGTTTCCGCCGTTTCCGAGGAGCAGGCGGCCTCGACGCAGGAAATCGCCGCCGCGAGCCACACGCTGGCCGACCTGGCACAGCAGCTGCAGGAGGGCGTGGCCAAGTTCCGGCTTTAAAAGACAAGAGAAGAGGCGTACCATGAACGAATGTATCGAGATTATAAAGAAGCGCCGCAGCACGCGCAGTTTCCAGGCTTCGATGCCGCCGGCGGCACTCGTGCGCGAGGTCGTCGAGGCCGGGCTTTATGCGCCGTGCAGCATGGACAGCGAATCGACGCGCATCATTGTCATCACGGACAAGGATCTCAGGCAGAAGCTCTCTGAGCTCAACTGCTCGCTGGGCTATTGGAAAAAGGGCTTTGATCCATTCTACGGAGCGCCTGTCATCATTCTCGTCGTCGCCGACAAGGACGATGTGAACCATGTTTACAACGGCAGCGTCCAGCTTATGACGATGATGCTGGCGGCGGAATCCTTGGGGCTTCAGACGTGCTGGGTGCATCGCGCCAAGGAGGAGATGGAAAAGCCGCTGGGACAGGAAATCCTCTCGCGGGCCGGAATCTTTTTCCGGCCGGGGCAGTTTGCCGGCATCGGCCATCTCGCGATCGGCTACGGGGCGGAGGAACCTGCACCGCCTGCGCCGCGCAAGGAAGGCCGCATCTCTTACATCAGCTAGGGAAGACGCTTTCTCGGCTGCAATAAAGAAGCCCGCCCCTTTCCCCGGCCGTTCCTGTGCGGAAGGCTGAAGAAAAGGGGCGGGCTTCTTGCTGCCTGGTGCAAATGACTGGCGTATGGCTGAGCGGTGGAAAAACGCCTGCCAGCAGTTGTTTTTGGAAAATGGGCTAACCCTTGAGCCCGGTTCCCGTCAAGGGAATGACGACACGGTAGTTGTCCGGCTTGGCTGTGCCGAAAATCTGCATGGCGCCTGCAAGCGCTGCGGCGCTCGTCGTTTCCACATAGATGCCGCGGCGTCCGAGCAGAGCCTTGGAGCGCAGGATGTCCTCCTCCTCGACGATCAGCACGTCGCCGCCGCTGTTCGTGACAGCTGCAAGCATATCGTGCAGGCGTTTCGGCTCCTCGATGCGGATGGACTCGGCAATCGTTTCCTGCTTCTCGCTTGCGGGAAGATTGTTGAAGGCTTCGTAGAGAGGCGCACAGTTTTTGCTCTGCACGGGCACGAGGCGCGGCAGGCGGCCGATCTCGATAAAGCCGTAGTAAAGGCCGAGGAGCATGGTACCGTTGCCGACAGGCATGAAGATGTATTCGGGGACGCTGCCGCCGAGCTGCTCGTAAATCTCATAGGCCATGGCCTTCATGCCCTCGAAGAAGAGCGGATTATAAACGTGCGAGGCATAATAAGCGTCCCCGAGGTTTTCTTTGACGGCTTGGCAGGCGCCCATGCGGCCGCCCTCCGTCTTGACGATTTTCGCGCCGTAGGTAGAAATCTGGCGCAGCTTGTCGGGCGAGGTTTCCTTGGGTACGTAGACGGTGCAGTCGATGTTGGCTGCAGCGGCATAGGCTGCGATGGAGGCGCCGGCGTTGCCGGCGGAATCGAGGGCGATCTTCTCGATTCCGACATGGTGGATTTCGTTGATCAGCGTATAAGCGCCGCGATCTTTAAAGGAGCCCGTCGGCAGCAAGTTTTCCGTCTTCAGGAGGAATTCGATGCCGTTGATGTTGATGCTCAGCAGATCCGTGTGCATGTGGCCGATCGAGATGTCATGCACGGTTTCCTCGGTTGGCGTCTTGTTCAGATGGAACATGCCGCCGCATTCGCAGCGGTAGTTCATGGAGCTGATCGGATATTTTTTCTTGCATTTCTCGCAGTAAAAATACATAGGACATCCCCGCTTTCTCATCCAATAGTCTCTTTTTTGTATTATTCGCTTTTTTCAGCGTATTTCCTTTCCATCATGGAGTTTTCACGGCTTTTTTTCCTTCCTATTCTGCCGGGAGTTTTGAAAAGCAGTTGTCAAATGAAAGAAAATAGTGTATCATAACGAATAGGCAGTTGCCGCAACTTTTTAAAGGAATCGAAACAGGAAGCGCGGAACGAGAGTGTTTGTGTTGCTCTCGTTTTTCTTGTTCCTGTTCTTCGAATAATGATACGGTTGTTATCTATCAATTTCTGGGAGAGGATTATGACAAACAAGATTTATGCCTTGGTCGGCCCACATGCTTCCGGTAAGACAATGCTGATCGGGCAGCTCATGCAGATGGGCATACATTATATTCCGACGTATACGACCCGTGAGCCGGGGAAGATCGATTCCGATCCGCGCTTTTTTCGCTTCATCGGCAAGTCGGAATTTTTCAAGTCGGAATTCATCGTGCATATCACCTATAAGGGCGACTATTACGGCGTTCTCAAGAAGGATGTCCTGAATGCCCTGCAGGAGCATAAGATCAGCCTCATGATGCTTGAGACGAACGGGATCAAGCAGCTGTCGAAGCTTCTGCGGGACAATCTGGAGACGATTTTCCTCATGGTCGATTATGTGAAGCTTGTCGAGCGTATGCTTCGGCTGGGGCATAAGAACGACGCGATCAAGTATCACTTGGAATATGCGGAAAACAACAATGAGTTCGATAACTGGAAGAATACGACATACGTGGTGCGGAACACGCAGGATTCGGGTACGGCGCTCAACCAGATTCTGGCGATTCTCGGTCTTACGCAGATCGTGCCGCCTGAGAAATTCAAGGAACTCATACAATAAAAATCCAGCCCGCAAGGGCTGGTTTTTTTTTACCGGACAGTGAGAGGCGGAAAATGGGCAGGCTCGGGAGAGATTGTTCGAGGAGGAAGATCTCTTGCCGGGGCGCTGCCGAGCTATAGCCTCCGTGCGCTGTCTTTGGCGGATCTTTCGCCGTGCCGGACTGGGGCGAGGCGCGGAAGTTTGAAGAATTTGAAGATGGGGGTGGGAAGATGAGACGGCTCTTTTTGTTGTTTGTCTTGATGCTGTCGGCGCTTTTCTGCTTTTGCGCGCCATGGAACGCCGGCAGGTTCGGGGAAATCGGCCATGCTGCAGGAAGCCCGGCAGAAAATGCGGCAGGCTATATGGAAGAGGGGCAGACGCCGGAAGAAGATGCGCCGGAAATCACGCTTATCGTAAACGGCAGACCGCTCGACGCTTCCGCCCTGCCGCTGCCGGCGGAGGAGAAGAACGGCGTCTGGCTCGTGCCGCTTCGCCTCGTAGCGGAAGCGCTCGGTTATACCGTTGCATGGGATGGACTTTTGGGCGATGCCGTGGTGGAAGGTCCCATACAGACGGCACGCTTCCATCCGGGCGAATATATCGCGCAGTTCACAGGCAAGCTGCACAATATCGGCCTCTCCGGCCCCGAGGAGATGGCGGCGGCGCCCTTCCTGCTGGACGACAGCCTCTATGTACCGGTGACGGTCTTTGTCCGCTTTTTCAACGAAGTGGAATATGGTCCGGCAAGCATTGAGATTAGGGCACAGGCAGAGGAAATAACGGAATAAGCCTTACTTTGTGTCGGAATAGAAAATCTTGCAAGATTTTTCAAAATATTATTGACAAATCGAGAGAGCTGTTTTATAATGAACATGTCAAATGAAAGGGAACACTGACTGCGAGGATGCCTGCGGAACGAGGAGAATCTCTAGTAGGCAGGCTAGCAACAAAACAGTGAGAGAACCGATGGGGAAGCCGGAGGTTCCCACAGGAGGCACATCATCATGGAGACGAGCGAAATGTTTCCATGGACGATGAACAGGTTTACGGTGAGAAACCAAAGAACGGCAAGCCGGAAGGCAAGGCGGCAGGGGCAACCGATGGCCAGGAAAAGTTGAAGGAGTGCCCGCGGAACTGATGTAAGGCAAGAAGCGGGTGCAGATCAACACAAAGTACTGAAAATCCCAGGAGTCCAATAGGCGGGGACGACGGGTCTAGCTACAGGCTGGACGTGCCGGTCCATCCGAGAACACGCAGGAGCGCGAAGGCGCAAGGGCACGAAGAAGTGCAGAGGCACGAGCTGCAAAGCGCTGAGGCGCAGGGCACGAAGCTGCAACGGCACAAGGGTGCAGAGATGTGAGGCGTGAAGTGGACGGACAGCCAAAAGGGATATGGCGGCATCGGCAAGGCCTGGATGTGAAGAGAGAAGTTGTCCAGACGAGTTCAGAGTTCAGGACAAGCTGTGCGCAAGGAGAAGAATGGCGCATGGAGAACCCCAATCGCTCATGCCGCAGGAAACAAGCAAGGTTTCCGACAAGCCAAAGGCAAAGGCTTCATGGCTCCGGAAAAACCAATACGGTCTCACGGGGGTTTCCTTTCGACGATAAGAGGCTTCGGGCAATATGCTCGAAGCCTCTTTCCTTTGTGGTGCTGAATCTAGTTTATGCTTTCTCATTTGCGCTTGAACCTGCCGCCGACAATGTCGTGGACGGCATTGATGGTCACAAAAGCGCTTTCGTCGATGTCGAGGACGATCTCCTTGAGCTTGTCGACTTCGAGACGCGTGACGACGGAATAAAGCACCTTCTTCTCATCGCCCGTGTAGCCGCCCTCTCCATAGAGGAGGGTGACGCCGCGGTTCATATTCTCCATGAGCGCGGTGTTGATTTCCTCCGGCTCGTTTGTGACGATCATGACAGCATACGATTCGTCGAGCCCCTTGACGACGACGTCGATCATCTTGGCGATGACGAAGTAGGCGACGAGCGAATACATGGCCTTGTCCCAACCGAAGAGCAGGCCGGCGCTCGAAAGAATGAAGAGGTTGATGAACATGACGACTTCGCCGACGGAGAAGACGGATTTCTTGTCGAGGATGATGGCGACGATCTCCGTGCCGTCGAGCGAGCCGCCCGCGCGGATGATGAGGCCGACGCCGAGGCCGTCGATGATGCCGCCGAAGATGGCTGAAAGGAAGGGATCATGGGTGACGGTCGGGAAGGGAGCGAAGTAGGCCGACCAGAAGGCTAGAAAGAGAATCGCAGCCAAGGTGGCGACGGTGAAAGACTTGCCGATCTGCTTGTATCCGAGGTAGAGGAACGGCAGGTTGAGAACGACGAGGAAAATGCCGAGAGGCGTGTCCGTGATGGCCTGGGCCATGATGGAAAGACCGACGACGCCACCGTCGATGATGTTGTTCGGGATGAGGAAAAGTTCAAGTCCTACGGCTGCAATGACAGCGCCGATAAAGATCATCAAATATTTTTGCAGGATGGCACGGAAACGCTTCCGGCGGCTCTTTTCCGGGCGCGGCTTGGGGCAGCAGGGCGCTTTTCCGGCTGCGGCGTCGGCGGCAGCCTGCGCCGCTTTGGCAGCCTTTGCAGCTTCGTTGGCCGCTTGTGCGGCATGAGCCGCTTCCGAGGCTGCAAAAGCGGCATGTTCTGCGCCGGAGGCATTTGCTGCGGGAGCGTCCTTTGCGTCATGCTGCGGCTCGGGTGATATTTTCGCGGCGGGGATTTCCGCCTCTTGTGTCATTCGGTCGCTGCAGCTGTCTTTGACAGCCGGCCGTTCCCGATCATCCGGGCGTATTTCTCTGTCCTTTTCCATGCGGCACTTCCTCTCATGTGGACTCATTCCTTATGGAAAAAATCTTGTACTGTCCCATTATACGAAAAGAATGCCTGCGTTGCAAACGCTTCTTGGCATTGTCAGCATACGCTATAGGGCAGGTCTCTTTCTGCTTTAGCCGCTATCGGGAAATGTTTTGTGCCAACGACGATGCGGCAGAGAAGATGGAGCGATCTATGGGGTTGTGTGGCATCTTTGGTGAAAATGTTTTGCTTTATGGATAAAACGATACCAATGGCGGAGTTGTGCGAGAGCAAAATAAAATACGGGTGCATGAAATCGCAGTCTTGCTTCATGAACCCGTATCTTCATGCGTTAGAGCGAGGGACGCTTAAAGCAGGGAATGTTCCTTCGCTAAGGCTTTGATCTTGTCCTTTGACAGATTTGTGATGCGTGCGATCATTTCGATGGAGAGTTTTTCCTTGAGCATGGAAATAGCCGTTTCTTTGCGTGTTGTCTCCATGCCGCGTTCCACACCCTGTTCATAGATGCCCGTACTTAAATTGCACATGGTTCTCAACTCCTCTTCCATGTCGGTGGTCGTATCCATATCGAATTCGTCTTTCAGGACTTTCTTTTTCCTTGCCGGCGGCATGTTTGTGTCCTTGAACAAGAGCCTCAGGAAGCGGATGAGCCAATCTTCATTGGCTGTCTGGTCTTCCCCCAGGTAGATCGTGACGATGCTCATCAGGTCGTAGTCGGCGCGATTTTCTTTATTATAGCATCGAATGTACCTTCCAGCCAGTGAAACAATGATGCGGCAGGCAGGATGGAACGACACATCGGGCTGTACGGCATCTTTGATGGAAATGTTTCGAGGTATGGAAAAGTATGGTTCATGTTTTTTGCTGTAAAAGAAAGAAGATGTCGCACGGCAGGCGACCGTGGAAAGAAAGAGATTTGGCACAATGAAAATACAAGAAAGCAAAGGAGATGAGAGAAGTGTCTTTTATAACGGGATTTGAGGTGATTGAGATGCTTAAGACGATGCGGCGTTTGGGGAAGCCGCCGATGCGATCTTTTCATATTCGCAGCAGGATGATGGGTGCTGCGGATATTGTCGGCATTGGTGATAACGGAGTGGAGGCTGTTCGTCGATTGATGGAGTCAGGCTGCGAGAATGCGACATATCTCGTGCTGCATCGCGATGAGAAAAAGCTCCGGCAGACGAAGGCGGATACGATCGCGATGAAAGATGATTCGTGGAAAGTCGTGGAGAATGTGATGACGGCGCCGTTCGAGAGTTTGCCGATCAGTTATCAGAAATTCTGCTTCTATTACCACACGATATGGCGGTTTTGCTATCCGTCCCTTGTGCTGGCGGACTTTTCGGAGGAGATTGGAAGGGATGCCGCGCCTGCTGCAGCGAAGAACTCGACATATGGTTCTACGCAGAAAATCGCTGTGGTGCATGTACCGCAGCTAGAAAAACTCATGGACAAGAATGAGGCGGAGACGCGAGGGACGGAAATGTATCAGCGATTTCAAAGCCTTTGCGAACATGCGGAAGCTGTTATCGCGATGGGCGATGATTCTTCTGCATCGTCGGGAGCTGTAGCGGCAAGGGCAATAGCGAAGCGGCAGAGCGATTTCGTCGGCGATTTGCTGTGCGCTTTGCAAGGCGGAGAAGAGGCCGCGATCTCATGGCAGGAAGTCAGTAAGTTCCTGTCTGCTGAGTGGCGGGGAAACATCTGGCAGGCATGGAGCAGCGAAGGTGCGGATGTACGCACAGCGATGGCGGACGTACAGCGCGTGCTCTCGCGAGGCGGCGCATTGCAGAAGGCGAAGCGGGTGTTCGTGATGGTCACGGGGAAGGATGAAGATCTTGCCTTACCGGATGCGCAGGCCGCGTTGGGTGAGCTGAAAACATCGCTTGGGGAAAAGGCAGACGTGATGCTCCACATCAACAGAGAGAAAAAGTTTGATGACGGCGTGCGCGTCAATATGGCGGTGCGGGTGGAGATGGAGTATTGAGACTGCTGTTAAGAAAGATCAATGTTTGTAATGTCGCATGTTGGGCGACCTGAATGGCAATCGGCGTTGCTATAATGGTGATAGTAAACTACACGCATAAACGTCTACTTCGTGGACATTGTGCGCCGCCATTAATGAAAGTTTGCCAATCAGTCTGCACCCTTTGGGCTTGACTTCTTGGACTTTCAAGTAGGGAATGATTTGAGGGAAGCATGCCGGAAAGAGCTGTTGCAGCAGAGGTGAAAGGAGAGATGGTATCCAAATGATAATAAGTAAGAGAAGTTCGTGGCAAATGAGAAAGAAGTTGGGAGAAGGTTGGGACACAAGTGTATTGCGAGGACGGGACACCCATGATAAAGTTTTGATTAAGAGAAGAAAATTGGAGCGAGAATATTGAATCCGAACGATTATATGAAAAGGAGTGGATTGATTATGAAACGCGTACTTACGAAAGATGAGGTACTCTCATCTCTAGGGATATGGAGTTTTGAAAATGTGACGCAAGATAAGATCATGGATTTTATAAAGCAGGCAAGAAGGATGGCTCCTGCAGATCAGGATGATGCATTGCGGCAGATTCATGGTTTTGTGAAATCGGTGCGTAGGGCTTTAAAAAATTATATGGAGATGGGAAAAGAAGCTATTAAAGGCAATGACGAAAACATGAAGCGTCTCAATGATCAATATGAGGCAATGCAGAGATTCTTGGAGGGATGGGAGAAAGATGAACTGAATTTTGAGGAAAAGAAATGTATTTATGAAGAAATGAAGAAGCTGGTAGAGAGAGCAGAACGCAAAGATAACGAAAATAAAAACTTTTATCTTAAGGTGCTTGGAGGAATGGGAGCACTTGCTGTTGCGATCGGAGGAATTGTTCTCTGGAAGTCTGGAGAAAATAGATCGTGAGACGGATTTTTCAACAAAGAATCTCAGTTTGATTTTGTCGTTCAGTAGGATGAGCGGGGAGCGTGAAGCGCATAGAGAATTGTGCGGCTATCGTTTGCTTGCTTTTTAAGCACGAGGCTTAAGAAAATATTTTGAGGCATGGACAAAAACTGTCCATGCCTCGTTTTATACTGTGAGAAGAACAGGGAGATCTTATGGGGAGGGGATGTATTTATGGAGATCAGGATGGAGAAGCGCTGTGCATGATTAGGCGCGGCTCATAAATGTCTTGCGGGGAGGGAGTTGCAGTGTTAAAATTTTATTAAGGTTAAAAGAGTCGATAAGGATGTTGTTTCTCATCCATATCGGAGAAGTGCGGCTGTAGAGGCGGGGGAATTTTCATGACGCTGGTCAACATCAAGGATCATCGCATCAATAAGTGTGCATTTTG
>ERZ773099.613-NODE-613-length-29646-cov-9.756886_pt1 | contig 29646 bp, 23 predicted proteins | sample MGYA00511120_ERZ773099 | MGnify/ENA primary metagenome ERZ773099 (study PRJEB29015, sample SAMEA2738012) | human oral metagenome | biome: human oral; feature: human-associated habitat; material: dental | place: China | collected 2104 ... | reverse complement strand
TCAGCATTTCCTGCCTGATCACGAAGGACAAGCTCAAGGAAGCGGCGAACGCGATCCACGACGAGTTCTTTCCGCGCGATTGAGCGGGAAAGATTCGATGAAGAAATAAGGGAGAGCCGATACATCCGGTGATTCCGCAAGAAACAAGGCGAGTGGGAGGATTCATATAAAATGAGCACGAAGATGGCAGCATCGCATACGGAAAACAAGGTTCTGAACGACGTGATTTTTGCCGCGAGCGGCGCGGCGACGGCGGCGGCGAAGGAGCATGGGGCAGAGAAGATCACGAACGCCACGCTGGGTGCGATCTTTGGCGAGGATGAAAAGCTCGCCTGCATACCGACGGTCGAGAAGGTGCTGCGCGAGCTGCCGATTCCCGAAATCATCGCCTATGCGCCCGTCGCGGGTCTGCCTGCATATCTTGAGAGCGTGAAGGACATCGTCTTCGGCAATCATCGGCCGGAAGGCTATGTCGAGGCCGTCGCAACGGCAGGCGGCACGGGCGCCGTCCACCACGCGATCGAAAACTACTCGGAGATCGGCGAAGCCGTGCTCACTGCCGATTGGTTCTGGGGCCCTTACAACGCTCTCTGTCAGAACATCGGGCGGCGCTTGGAGACATTCCAGCTCTTCGACGAGGGGCTCGCCTTCAATGCCGCCGCTTTCACGGCGAAGGTGGAGTCGCTTCTCGAAAAACAGGATTCTCTCCTCATCATCCTCAATACGCCTGCGCACAATCCGACGGGCTATACGCTTTCCGATGAGGATTGGGATGCGGTTCTTGCGACCGTAAAGGCTCATGCGAAGAAGGGCAAGCGCATGAGCGTTCTCGTTGACATCGCCTACATCGAGTACAGCGGCACGAAGGATGAGACGCGCGGCTTCATGGAGAAGTTCGCGCATCTTCCCGAGAATGTATTCGTCATGTTCGCTTTCAGCATGTCCAAGGGGTATACGCTCTACGGACAGCGCACGGGAGCAATCGTCGGTCTTTCCGCAAGCCGCGCCGTCATTGAGGAATTTTCGGACGTCAACAAGTTTTCGAGCCGTGCGACATGGTCGAACATCAATCGCGGCGCGATGGCGCTCTTGGCAACGATTCAGCAGGATGCGGCGCTTCTCGCCGCGTACGAGAAGGAGCGCGATGCGCTCTATCAGATCGTGCGCTCGCGCGGTGCGCTCTTCATGAAGGAGGCGCAGGCCTGCGGACTCAAGGCTCTGCCGTACAAGGCGGGATTCTTCCTCGCCGTGCCTTCGGAAGATCCGCAGGCTGTGGCGGATAAGCTGCATGACGATCTCGTCTTCGCCGTTCCCTTGAAGCGCGGCGTGCGCATCGCTGTCTGCGGTGTCGCCACGAAGAAGATCGAGGGGCTTGCCGCGAAGGTCAAGAAGGCATGGGATTTCGTGGGCAAGTGAGCCTTGCTCGTTGATGCACGCACGCAAAAAGGAGCCGCTCGGGGCGGCTCCTTTTTCTTGTGTGCGATTATTTTTCCAGAACCTTCTTCATCGTCGCGACGATATTTTCCTTCGTGAAGCCGAACTTCTTGAAGAGGACGCCGGCGGGGGCGGAAGCGCCGAAGCCGTGCATCGTGACGGTCGCACCGTCGAGTCCCGTGTAGCGTTCCCAGCCGAAGCCGGCGGCCGCTTCGACGGCGACGCGGGCGCGGATGGATTTCGGCAGGACGCTTTCCTTGTATTCAGCGGATTGCTGCTCGAAGACGTCGACGGACGGCAGGGAGACGACGCGCACGGCGATGCCGTCTTTGGCGAGTTCTTCCTGCGCCTCGATGGCGAGCGATACCTCAGAGCCGGTGGCGATGAGGATGCCCTGCGGCGCCCCCTTCGCTTCGGAAATGATGTAGCCGCCCTTCAGGGCTTCCTTGGAGCTTCCTGCAAGCTGCGGCAGATTCTGGCGCGTGAGCGCGAGGACGGTCGGCGCATCCTTGCTCGTCACGGCGCTGTACCAAGCGGCGGCCGTTTCCGTCGCGTCGGCAGGGCGGAAGACGTTGACGTTGGGCGTCGAGCGCAGCATGGCAAGCTGCTCGATCGGCTCGTGTGTCGGGCCGTCTTCGCCGACGCCGATGCTGTCGTGCGTGAGCACGTAGACGACGGGCAGCCCCATGAGTGCGGCGAGGCGCAGCATGGGCTTCGTGTAATCGCTGAATACGAAGAAGGTCGCGATGTAAGGCAGGACGCCGCCGTGCAGCGCGAGGCCGTTGGCGATCGCCGCCATGCCGAGTTCGCGCACGCCGAAGTGCAGGTTGCGTCCCGCACGATCCGTGCGGCTGAAATCGCCTGCGCCGTCCATCACGGTCTTGTTCGACGGCCCGAGATCTGCGCTGCCGCCGATGAGCTGCGGCACGATTTCCTTGAGACGCTGGATCATCTTGCCTGACAAGGCGCGCGTCGCGGCGGGCTTGTCCTCGTACGCCCAGAAGTCTTCGCTCTTGAGCAGCGCTGCAGCATCGACAGGCGCGTGGAACGCATCCCAGCGAGCCTTCTCCTCGGGGTACTTCGCGCAGTAGGCGGCAAAAAGCTCGTTCCACTTCGCCTCAAGAGCCGCGCCCTCAGCGGCGAGCTTCTCGTAATGTTCGTAGACGGCGGCAGGAACGCAGAAGCTCTCGGCAGGATTTTCCCAACCGAGATTTTCCTTGAGCGCGCGCAGGTTTTCTTCGCCGAGCGGTTCGCCGTGGGCGCTCGCCTTGCCTTCCTTGGCAGGGCAGCCGAAGCCGATCTTCGTTTTGATCGTGATGAAGGACGGCCGCTTCTTGTCCGCCTTCGCCTCTTCGATCGCCTTGCCGATGGCGGCGAGATCCGTGCCGTCCTCGACTGTGAGCGTCTGGAAGCCGAAGGCCGCCATGCGCTTTTCCACGTCCTCGGTAAAGGCGAGGTCGGTACCGCCCTCGATGGAGATGTTGTTGCTGTCGTAGAGCACGATGAGCTTGTCGAGCGCGAGCGTGCCCGCGAGCGAGAAGACTTCGGAGGAGATGCCCTCCATCATGCAGCCGTCGCCGCCGAGAGCGAATGTGTAGTGATCGACGATGGGGAAATCCGGCTTGTTGAAGATGGCGGCGAGATGCGCTTCAGCAATCGCCATGCCGACCGCCATGCCCATGCCTGCGCCCAGAGGCCCTGTCGTGGCTTCCACGCCCTTCGTATGACGGTACTCGGGATGGCCGGGCGTCAAGGATCCGTCCTGGCGGAAGTTCTTGAGGTCGTCGAGCGTCAGCCCGTAGCCGAAGAGGTGCAGCAGGGAATAGAGCATGGCGGAGCCGTGCCCGGCGGAGAGGATGAAGCGGTCGCGGTTCGCCCAGTTTGGATTCTTGCCGTTGTGCTTCATGTGGTGCGCCCAGAGTTCGTAAGCGATCGGGGCTGCGCCGAGCGGCAGGCCCGGATGGCCGGAGTTCGCCTTCTGCACGGCGTCCGCCGAAAGTGCACGGATCGCATTCACACAGGTGGTGTCGATATTGCCCATAGATTTCTCCTCCTTGAAATCGTCGTTTGTTGACTTCTTTCATCATACATGATTTATTTGGAAATGTATAGCGCGAGAGGAAAGTTTTGCAGAAAGTCATGCTGCAAGATACTGCGTCAGCGCTTGTTGAGAAGTGCTATGGAGAACAGGATCAGCACGACACCGACCGATTCGGTGAAGCCGAAGGGGACGGCGAGCAGCACAGTGGAGAGAAGTACGGCGGACAAAGGCTCGATGGAACTCAAGATGCCGATGGTGCTCGGCCGGATGTATTTGAGGCTTTCGAGATATGACCAAAAGGCGATGACCGTACCGAAGAGGACGACATAGATGAATACGGCGACGGAGGCGGCGTCCAAGACGCCGGCGAAGTTCCACGGTGCGCGAGCGAACATGAGCAGGAAGCCGCCGAGGAGCATCGCCCAGCCGATGATGAGAGGCGAGCGAAAATTGTCCAGCAGCCATTTGGGCTGTATGGTGTAGATGGCAGCGCAGAAAGCGGAAGCGACGCCCCAGAAGAGAGCGATGGGCGGGATGGCGAGAGTCGAGAGACTGCCGCGCGTCAAGATGAGGAACGTGCCGACGAAGGCGAGCAGCACGCAGCCGCTCTCGCGCAGCGACGGCAAGCTGCGGCTCTTCAGGGCGAGCCAGAGGACGACGATGATCGGCATCAAGTACTGCAGGACGCTCGCCGCTGCCGCGTTGCCGTGCTCGATGGAAGAAAAGTACGTGTACTGCACGCCGAGCATGCCGAACAGGCTGAAGAAGAGGAGCCGCTTCGCCGCCGTGCGGTTTCGCCAAACGGAGAAGATGCTCTCGCGGTTCTTTGCCGCATCGAGCAGCAGAAGCAGTATGCCTGCGAGCGTCATGCGCATCATGACGAGCCATTCGGTGGAAAATCCTTTTTGCTGCAGCAGGAATTGCGCGGCGACGCCCGAGCCGCCCCAGAGCAGAGCGCCGAGCGCCACGAGCGCGACGCCTTTTTTCGATGGATTCATGGTATTGCTCCTTGTCTTTCGTTTCGTTTCTGACTATAGCATTTTTGGGGGTAAAAGAAAAGGGAGCAGAAGCGTAGGTTTTTAGGAAGCTGGGAAGGCAGATAAAATGATGTCGTGAAGCCAGGCAGCGGAAAGTTTATGCGCGCTTGCTCACGCCGATGGGATGAATTTGACAGGCCGATATGCTATAATGGAAGCGCAATATCGGATGCGGGGCAAGGGGAGGCATCCAAACATTCTTGTTATTCAAGAAAGGGAGGATTCGCATGAAACTCGTAATCACGGAGCCGCTGGGAATCTCGGAGGCGCAGGCGGAGGCGCTGAAAAAGGAGTATCTGCCCCAAGACCTTGAGATGGTCTACTGCAATACGCCGCCGCAGGACGACGCGGAAAAGGCGGCGCGCGCCAAGGGGGCGGAACTTGTCATGCTCGCGAACATGCCGTTCAAGGAAAACGTCCTGCAGGAGCTTTCGGACGTCAAGTTCCTGAGCGTCGCCTTCACGGGCGTCGACCATGTGGCGATGGACTACTGCAAGGCGCATGACATCGTCGTTTCCAACTGCTCGGGATACGCCAACGAGGCGGTCAGCGAGCTTGCCATCGGCCTGGCAATCGGACTCTACCGCAAAATGCTTGCTGCAGATGAGGCGGTGCGTGCGGGCAAGACGCGCGCCGGACTTCTCGGCATCGAGCTTTCGGGCAAGAAGTTCGGCGTCGTCGGCGCAGGCGCCATCGGCAGGCGCACGATCGCGCTCGCGCAGGCGTTCGGCTGTGAGGTGTACTACTACAACCGCAAGGAAGCGAAGATCGACGGGGCGAAGTATGTGAGTCTCGACGAGCTGATGGAAGTCTCGGACATCGTTTCGCTGCATGTGCCGCTGACGGCGGAGACGAAGGGGCTGATCGGCGAGAAAGAGATCGCCAAGATGAAGAAGACGGCGATTCTCATCAATACGGCGCGCGGTCCCGTCGTCGACAGCAAAGCTCTGGCAGATGCCCTCAAGGAAGGACGCATCGCGGGTGCGGGCATCGACGTCTTCGAGGGTGAGCCGCCGATCGCGGGCGATCATCCGCTGCTTCATGCGCCAAACGTCATTCTCGCGCCGCACGTCGGCTTTGCGACGCAGGAGGCGATGGAAAAGCGTGCCGTCATCGCCTTCAAGAATGTGCAGGCGTACCTTGCGGGCAAGCCGCAGAACGTGATGTAAGGGCGCAGATTTTTAGCAGATTTTTATAGGAAGCGTGCAGAAGCTATGGCTCTTTTGTTGCCATAGCTTCTGTTTTGACGGATGGGGTGAGGCGTTGAAGTACGGGCCGTTCATGGCGGCGCTCCGCAAGGGAGAGCCGAAGCATGTCTACCTGCTCGCGGGCGAGGAGCATTACTATATCGAGAAGGCGAAGGCGGCGATCTTAGAGCGCCTCTTTCCTGCGGGCGAAGGTCTGCGGGACGCATTGGAAGAAGCCGCGCCCGACATGGACGCCGACGCGCTCATCGGCCTCTTGGAAACGGTGCCGTTCTTCGTGCCCAAGCATGTCGTGCTCGTGCAGGACAGCCCCCTTTTTCGCGAGAAGAAGCGGACGGCAGCGGACGGCGAGGAGGCGAAGGCAGCGAAAGGGAAGAAGGTCGACGCGGACAAGAAGGAGGAGCGCCTGCTGCATCTTCTTGCCGACATGCCCGACTACGCCTATGTAATCTTCCTCTGCGCGGGCAAGGCGGACAAGCGGCGCAAGGCGTACAAGACGGTTGAAGCGGCGGGCGCGGTGCTCGATGCCGATGCCGTGCGCCCGTGGGAGATCGGCGACTGGCTCGCGGGAAAGCTCGCCGAGATTCACAGGGAGTTTGATCGCGAGGCGCATGCGTACTTCATGGGCGCTGTCTCCATGATGCATGAAGTTTCGCTCTCGTATCTCGACAAGGAGTTTGAAAAGCTCGCGCTCTATACCGCGGAGAAGCGCATCGGCAGGGCGGATCTTGCCGCTGTGTTCTCAGGGCTGCCCGAGGTATCGTCGTTCGCGATGCTGGACGCGGTGAGCGAGAAGGACGTGAAGAAGGCTCTGACGCTTCTGCGCCGCCAGACGGCGGACGGCGTGTATGCGCCCGTGCTGCTTGCCCTGATGGTGCGCCATGTGCGCCAGTTGTGGCAGGCGAAGCTCCTTCTGGCGCAAGGCGTGCGCGGCAAGGCATTGGGCCCTTCGATGAAGCTTAATCCCTTCATCGCGGAGAAGCTGGGACGCGCGAGCATGAAGTTCTCCGAGCCTGTTTTGAAGCGGGCGATGCTCTCGCTCATCGACGCCGACTATCTGCTCAAGACGGGGCGGGGCGGCGCGGAATTGTTGGAAGATGCCGTGATCTCGCTGTGCCGTTGACAGAGGAAAAGCCGCCCCGTGCGCGGGGCGGCTTTTCTGTGCGGCTGTAAGTCGAATGTATCCGTGTTTCGCATGGTCTGAAGAATTGACGATGTGCTACGGTTGGATTGTTTCCTTTGACAAGCCGTTTTTCGTGTTATAGAATCGAGGGGAAACTGTTGCGTGCTTCAATGAATCCATATCATCTTGAAAGGGACGGTGAAAAATGCGGTTCTATCATGGTTTGTTGGTGATGTTCTTTCTCGGGGTTTTTCTTGTCTTGCCGATGGCGGCAGAGGCACAGGGCGCTTTGGCGTCTGAGGACTTCACCGTCAAGGGTATAGCGCTCGGCGACTCGGAGGAGAAGATGCTCGCGGCTTTCGGCAAGCCGGATTTTGACAAGGAGCGCATGGTCTGGGACATCCACATGCGTTACTATGCATTCCCGCATGGCTACGAGGTCGGCGTCGCCGTCGATACGGGCAAGGTCGCGGACATGCTCGTCAAGAGCAAGGACTATACGGCGCGTGCAGGCGTGCGCTACGGTGCGACTGCGTACAAGATTCGCACGACGTTTGGCGAGAAGGAGCGCACGTTTCTTGATGGCAGCGTCTGCTATGTCTACGAAAATCCGCAAGATCAGCGCCAGCGGCTCATCCTCAGCGTTGATGCGACGGACGGCAGCCTCTGTTCGTGGCGCTTGACGAGCCTGCCGCTGACGGAGGAAGAGGCGGACGCTCTGACGGATGAGGAGAGGAGCGAATGGGAGAACACGGATCTCCATGCGCTTTCCATGGAAGGCAGGGATATTGACATGAATGCCATGGCAAAAGATAAGACGCCGACACTTCGCTGGGAAGGCCACGAAAGGGAGGCGTCTTGATGCTCCATCTCAGGAGTTTGACATTGAAGGGCCGTGTCTTCCGCTATCTTGGCATCCTGCTCGGCTGTCTTATCAGCAGTTCTTCGATCAACCTCTTCGTCGTGCCCGCGCACCTCTTGTCGGGCGGCATTGCGGGCATCGCGATGATCTTCTACTATCTCTTCTCGCTTCCCATTGGCGTGCAGATGTTTCTCTACAATCTGCCTCTTCTCGCGGCGGCGTACAAGACGCTCGGGCGCGAGTACACGCTCGACATCGCTTTTGGCACGATCCTCTTTTCCTTCTGCGTCGATGCAACGCGCTTCCTGAATGTCTATGCGCCCGTGCCCGATACGATGCTTGCGGCGATCTTCGGCGGCGTGCTGAATGGCATCGGCTATGGCATCATCTTCCGCATGAACGGCAGTTCGGGCGGCTTCGACATCGTCGCCGCCATCGTGAAGAAGTATTACTCTTTGAACATGGGCAGCGTGATCTTTGCCTTCAACTGCGTCATCATGCTCTTGGCCGCCGCGCTCTTCGGCGTCATGCCCGCGCTCTACACGCTCATCTGCATGTTCATGAATTCTGCCGTGACGGATCGGGTCGTCGCGGGCTTCAACAGCCGCAAGGTCGTGCTCATCATCTCCGACCATGTGCAGCCGATTTCGGAGGCGATCATCTGCGAGGTCGGGCGCGGCGTGACGTTTCTGCATGGGCAGGGCGCGTTTACACGCAAGGAGCGCAACGTGCTCTTCCTCGTCTGCTCACTCACGCAGATCAGCAAGGTCAAGCTCATCGCGAATCTCATCGACAAGAACGCCTTCATGATCGTTCTTTCGGCAAACGAGGTCATGGGCAGGGGCTTCACGATGCCCGGCATGCATCTGAAGGCGATGCTCAAGGAACGAAGCAAGAGGATTTTTTGACTTATGGGCGATTGTCTGCTAGAATCATTAGGATAGATGTTCAATACTTTCGGAGGGACGCCGCAAGGCGCTCTCTATCATCAGTCTGCGCCGCGAAGGCGGCTGCGGGAACGAGGAGTGATACGGATTGCTCGGATTCATCAAGCGATTCCTGGGAGATAACAACGATAAGGAAATCAAGCGGATGCGCGGCATCGTCGACGTCATCAACGGTCATGAAAAGGCGCTCGAAAGCCTCAGTGACGATGCGCTTGCAGGCCATACGGGAAAGTTCAAGGAGCGTCTCGCAAACGGCGAGAGTCTTGACGATATGCTTCCCGAGGCGTTTGCCGTCGTGCGCGAGGCGTCGAGGCGCGTCCTTGGCATGCGTCATTTCGACGTGCAGATGATCGGCGGTATCTGCCTGCACGAGGGCAAGATTGCGGAGATGCGCACGGGCGAGGGCAAGACGCTCGTCGCGACGCTGCCCGTCTATCTCAATGCGCTCGAAGGCAAGGGCGTGCACATGGTCACGGTCAACGACTATCTCGCACGGCGCGACAGCGAGTGGATGGGGCGTGTCTATCGCTTCCTCGGACTCTCCGTCGGCCTCATTGCGCACGACATGGACTTCCCTGAGCGAAAGCTCGCCTATGCGTCCGACGTTACCTTCGGCACGAACAACGAGTTCGGCTTCGACTACCTGCGCGACAACATGGTCATCCATCCGCAGCAGATGGTGCAGCGCGACCTCCACTATGCCATCGTCGATGAGGTCGACTCGATTCTCGTCGATGAGGCGAGAACGCCACTCATCATCTCAGGTCCCGGGCAGAAGTCGACGGATATGTACGCTGTCATGGCACGCGCCGTCGCTCAGCTCAAGGAGGGCGAGGACTACAAGCTCGACGAGAAGCAGAAGACCGTTGCGCCGTCCGATGAAGCCGTCTTGAAGGTTGAGCGCATCGTCGGCATCAAGAACCTCTACGCGCCTGAGAATCTGGAGCTTTCGCACTGCTTCACGGCAGCTCTGCGCGCCAAGGCTCTGATGAAGCGCGATCGCGACTACGTCGTGCGCGACGATGAGATCATCATTGTCGATGAGTTCACGGGTCGTCTCATGGTTGGCCGCCGCTATTCGGACGGACTGCATCAGGCGATCGAGGCGAAGGAAGGCGTGAAGATTCAGCGCGAGAGCCAGACGCTCGCGTCGATTACCTTCCAGAACTACTTCCGCATGTACGACAAGCTCGGCGGCATGACGGGCACGGCGAAGACCGAGGAGGATGAGTTCCTCAAGATCTACAAGCTGCCCGTCGTCGTCGTGCCGACGAATCGTCCCGTGCAGCGCGTCGACGAGCCGGACGCCATCTACAAGACGAAGCGTGCGAAATACCGTGCCGTCGGACAGGCGGTCGAAGAGATTCACAAGACGGGACAGCCGATCCTCATCGGCACGACGTCCATCACGCAGTCGGAAGAGCTCAGCGCCATCTTGAAGAAGCACGGCGTCGAGCACAACGTCCTGAATGCCAAGTACCACGAGAAGGAAGCGGAGATCATCAAGGACGCAGGTCAACGGGGCGCCGTGACGATCGCGACGAACATGGCGGGACGCGGCACGGACATCCAGCTCGGCGATGGCGTGCAGGAGCTCGGCGGCCTCTACATCCTCGGCACGGAGCGCCACGAATCGCGGCGCATCGACAACCAGCTGCGCGGCCGCGCGGGTCGCCAGGGAGACCCCGGCCGCTCGAAGTTCTACTTGTCGCTGGAAGATGACCTTCTGCGTCTCTTCGCGTCGGACAATATCGCCTCCATCATGGATCGGCTCGGCATGGACGAGAACGATCCGATCGAGCACAAACTCATCACGCGTTCGATCGAGCGTGCACAGAAGAAGGTCGAAGCCAGAAACTTCGACATCCGCAAGCACGTCCTCGAATACGACGATGTCATGAACCAGCAGCGCGAGGTCATCTATGCGGAGCGACGCAAGATTCTGCGCGGCGAAGACCTCAAGGAAAACATCTTCTTCATGCTCGACAAGATCATCGAGAGCGAAATGGATCAGTATGCAAACGCGAAGCTCTATCCCGAGGAGTGGACACTAGACGGCCTTGTCGAAGATGCTGAGAAGATTTATGCGCCGCAGGGCAAGCTCAAGAAGGAAGAGCTCGAGGCCATGAGCCGTGACGAGCTGGAAGAGACGCTCAAGAAGACGGCGCGCGATGCCTATGGAGCACGCGAGCTGCTTTTTGGTGAGGAGAATATGCGCGAGCTCGAGAAGGTTGTCATGCTGCGCGTCGTCGATAATCATTGGATGGAGCATCTCGACCGCATGGATATGCTTCGCGAGGGCATCAACCTGCGCGCCTATGGTCAGCGAAATCCGCTTGTCGAATATAAGATCGAGGCGCTCGACATGTTCGAGGCCATGGAAGCGGCCATCCAGAACGACATCGCCAAGCTCATGTACCGCGTGAGCATTGTGACGCAGGAGCAGCAGCAGCTCCAGGACCGCTTGCAGAACGCCCGCGCCTCGCATGGCGAAGAGTCGGAGGCCGCCGAGACGAAAAGGCAGCCGCAGCGCAAGAAGAGCGATATCGGACGCAATGAACCGTGCCCGTGCGGCAGCGGCAAGAAGTATAAGAACTGCTGCGGCAGGAACAAATAAAAGGATGTGAAATGATGCTGGAAGACTGGAAGCCGGAGATCCTGGCGATGCAAGCGAAGCTCAAGGAAATGGGGGATTCACTTTGACGTCGCCGGGAAGGAAGAAAAAATAGCCGAACTGGAATACAAGATGGGCGAGCCGACCTTTTGGGACAATGCGGAAGAAGCGCAGAAGCTCAACCAGGAGCTTGCCGATATCAAGGGAAGCGTCGACAAGTACAAGGCCATCGTTTCCAGGACGGATGATGTGCAGGCGCTTCTTGAAATGGCCATGGAGGAAAACGACACGAGCCTTGAGCCTGAAATTGAGAGTGAGTTCACTGCCATCAAGGACGCCGTGCGCGGGCTTGAGCTGGAGGTGCTTCTCTCGGGGCCTTACGATGCGAACAATGCCATCCTGACGCTCCATGCGGGCGCGGGCGGTACGGAAGCGCAGGACTGGACGCAGATGCTTCTGCGCATGTACGGGCGCTGGGCGGAGCGTCACGGCTTCAGCGTCGTCACGGCCGACCTCCTGCCGGGCGATGAGGCCGGTGTGAAGAGCGCGACGCTTTTTATCAACGGGCACAACGCCTATGGCTATTTGAAATCGGAGAAGGGCGTGCACCGCCTCGTGCGCATTTCGCCTTTTGACGCGAATGCGCGCCGTCATACATCGTTTTCCGCCTGTGACATCATGCCGGAGATCGACGATGCCGTAGAAGTCGACATCAATATGGCCGATGTGCGCGTCGATACGTACCGCGCCTCGGGAGCGGGCGGACAGCATATCAACAAGACGTCGTCCGCCGTCCGCATGACGCATATGCCGACGGGCATTGTCGTGCAGTGCCAGAACGAGCGCTCCCAGCTCCAGAACCGTGAGCAGTGCCTGAAGATGCTGCGCGCCAAGCTCTTTGAGCTTGAACAGGAAAAGAAGGAAGCGGAGATCCAGAAGCTCGAGGGCGATCAGCAGAAAATTGAATGGGGCAGCCAGATCCGATCGTATGTCTTTCAGCCGTATACCATGGTCAAGGATATGCGCACCGGCATGGAAACGGGCAATGTGCAGGCCGTCATGGACGGCGATCTCGATCCCTTTATCGAAGCGTTTCTTGCCGCCAAGGCAAATCATGAGATTTAAGGTGATACTTTGCGAAAGCTCTTGATTTTTCTGGCGGGTTTGGCCGTTGTCATCGCCGTCGCAGGCGAGACGATCCTGCCGCGCTGGGCGCATGATACGGCGGAAACGCTGCTGCATGAAGCGGGCGCCGAGGAAGCGGAGACGATGCTTCATACGAGCCCGGGCGTGCTGCTGCTCTTTGGGCAGATCGACGACATATCGGCCAGTGCGAAGGGGCTGCGCCTCGGCCAGCTGCGGCTCGACCGGGCAGAACTTCGGGGCGCGGATGTGCGGCTGGATGCTCCGGCGCTCTTCCTCGACAGAAAGGTCCATGTGAAATCTGCCGAGGAATTGAAGCTTACGGGCACGGTTTCGGCAGAGAGCCTGCGCGACCTCTTGGCGCGGCGTGTCGACAAGCTCGACAACATCGAAGTCGCGCTCGATGAAGAGGGCGTCCATGCGACGGCGCAGGCGAAGATTTTTGGACGCAAGGCGGATATTCTGATCGAGGGAAAGATCGTCGAGGAACCGGATGCGCTTTTCTTTCATATGACACGGTTCGACATCAAGAACGCGGCTTTCGGCAAGGCCAATATCGGTGATTTCTTCGGCGACATCTTGATAACGAAGCTCTCAGCTTTGCCGCTGAAAGCTCAAATCGACAGCGTGGAGCACAGGGACGGGGCGGTCGTCGTGCGCTTGAGCTGCCGCAATCCCCGGTGAACAGACGTTGCTTTCGGGGCATGGATGATGCTCTGCCGAACGCTGGAAAAGAGGCAAAATGAATGAAGTTGTTTCAATACAATAAGGTGCTCGTTGCCTTCATCTTTTTGGGGCTGCTCGCCGCCATCCTCATCGATGTTTCGCGTTGGCGTGAAGAAGAGGCGAACAAGCAGGTCGATATGGCCATCAATTACGAAGATCTCGTGCAGCTTGCCGAGCAGGAGGGAAAGCCTGTCCCCGAAGTTTTGCAGGACGCGAAGGAAGCGGGCATCACATCGCTCGCCGTTTACGAGACGACGTTCAAAAAGCTCAACGCCAACGGCAAGGCAATGGCTATTGCGGGCAGTGAATTGCTGGCAAATTACCATTCGGGGACATTGACGGACCCTGCGTGGCGTGCGCTCATCGAGAACGGCACGATCAAAGGCACCGATGTCTGCGTCGTCGGTCATGATGCGCGAACCTATAAGGAGGTTCGGGAAGACCTTCTGCGCCGCCTCGGCGCGGAGCGCGTCAAGCCCGTGACCGTTGGCGCGTCGGAAATTCTCGTCGTCAAGGCAAACTACGAAACCTTCCTCAAGATGGATCTCGGCATGCCGACGGATGAGATGCAGGCCGTCAACGATGCAGGGCTTTTCGTGCTGGCACGTCCGACCAACTATGTGCACTGCACGCCGGAAGATGTCGACGCTGTGTTCCGCCGGCTTGAGAACTTCCGCATTTCGGAGGTCGTGTTCTCCGGCTCGCAGATGCTCGGCTCCCCCGAATCCCTGCAGACGACGATCGATCGCTTCAAGGAGCGCAATTTCGTGCTCGGGCTCATCGAGGACACGACACAGCTGCAGTTTTACAAGCAGGACGGCATGGAGGAAATCCCCAAAGGCATAGGCTATGACCATGTTGCACGGCTTTATGCGATTCCCAAAGATGAGCAGCCGAAACTCAAGATTGCTACGGCGGTCGAGCGCTGGGCCAATACCGACATGGAGCGCAACATCCGCATCAATCTTTTGCGCACCTATGAAAAGCCTGCGCCGGGCATGACGCTTTACGAGACGAACATGCACTATATCGCAGAGACGAGCGAGGCCGTGCGCGCGCATGGCTTCACGCTCGGCCCTGCCGGGACGTTCGAGAGCTGGTACGCGCCGCGCTTTCTGCGCGCCGTCCTCATGGTCGGGGTGGCAGCGGCCGTTGTGCTCTACATCTCCTTGCTCACGCACCGCCTGAAGCCGAAGCATCTCTACGCAATTTTTGCGGCTGCGGCATTCTGCGCTGCGGTGCCCATCCTTATGGGCAGCGGTGCAAAGGTCCGCCTTCTCGCGGCGTTTTTGAGCGCCAATATTTTCCCGGCGATTGCCGTGATCTGGCAGCTCGACCGCATACGGGAGATGAAGCCGGATGACAGCGCGTCGCTTTGGCGCATCATCAGCACGGCGGCTGTGGCCCTTTTCGTGACGGGGGCGCTCTCCTATATCGGCGCGGCCTATCTCTCCGGTGCCTTGGCGGATGTCGAGTATTTCCTGGAATTCAGCATCTTCCGCGGCATCAAGCTTACGTTCGTCCTGCCCATCGTGCTCGTCGCCGTCGCCTTCCTGGCGCGCTACGACATCTTCGACGGCAAGGTGGATAACACGGCGGGCGCCATGGGGCAGCTGCGGGAAATCCTCAATATGCCCGTGCGCGTGAAATCCTTGCTCATATTCTTCCTCGTGGGGTTGGCTGGCATCGTTTTCGTCGCGCGTTCGGGCCATACCTTGGGAATGCCCGTTTCCGGCCTTGAGCTAAAATTCCGGGCGATTCTTGAACAGAGCTTCTATGCGCGGCCGCGCTCGAAGGAGCTTTTGATCGGGCATCCGGCCTTCATGCTCGCTGCCTTTGCATGGTGGCGCAAGTGGCCGACCATGGTTCTTTTCGCGCTCGTGCTGGTCGCGACCATCGGCCAGGGATCGATGGTGGAGACTTTTGCGCATATGCGTACGCCAATCTACATGTCCTTTGTGCGCGGCATCGGCGGCATCGTGCTCGGCTGCGGCATCGGCGCCGCGCTCATGGTGCTTGTGCACATCTGGCAAATGGTACTATCTTTGGCAAAGGAGCGTTTCTCAAGGGAATGAGCAAGATCGTAGTATCAGGGTATTACGGCTCGAAAAACGCTGGTGACGAGGCAATGCTCGCCGCGATGATCGAGGTTCTATCCGAATTGGATCCGCAAACGAATATCACGGTAATCTCGGCGAACCCTCCGGATACAAAGCGCCGCCATGGCGTCGAGGCTGTTTCCTGGCTCTCTTTTTCCGCAATCTGGAAGGCGATGCGCTCCTCTGATCTTCTGATTTCCGGCGGCGGCAGCCTGCTGCAGAATGTCACGAGCCGCCGCAGTCTTTACTATTACATGGCGATCATCGTCATGGCGCTTCTCGCGGGGCGTCCTGTCATGCTTTATGCGCAGGGCATCGGACCGATCGAGGGCTTTGCTGCGCGCACCCTGATGCGTTGGATCGGCAACCGCGTGAAACTCATTACCGTGCGGGATCATGGCTCCCTGGAAGAGCTTGCGAGCCTCGGCATTTCAAAACCTCGGATCGCTGCCACGGCGGATCCCGTGCTTGCCATCAATCCGGTCGCAAAGGATACGGGCCGGCAGGTGCTGCAGTGGAACGGCGTCGTTGACGACCGGCCGCTCGTCGGTATTTCCGTGCGCGAATGGAAGGGCTGGACACGTTATAAGGAAGTGATTGCCGAAACGGCGAGCCGCATTGCCGCAGAGTTTGGCGCTCACGTCGTCTTTCTGCCCATGCAGTATCCCGAGGACGTGAAGACGGCGGAAAAAATCGCGGCGATGACCGAGGGCGATGCCGTCGTGCTCGACGGCGAATTCTCCACGGCAGAGCTTCTGTCCCTCGTCGGCAATATGGACCTCCTGATCGCCATCCGCCTGCACGCCCTGATCTTTGCCGGCGTCATGGGAGTGCCGATGGTCGGCGTCTCCTACGATCCGAAGATCGACCGTTTCCTCGATTCCATCGGCGAGGCATCAGCAGCCGACTTGGAGAACATCACGGTCGCCCGCATGATGGAAGAAGTGCGCCGCAAATGGCAGGCGCGTGAGGAATTCCGCCAAAAAAATGCCGTCCTGCTGCTGGATCTTCGGCGGCTTGCCTTTCGAAATGCCGAGCTGGCGTTGGAGATTCTCGGACGGAAGCCTGTCGGAAATTCGACGGATGGGGCATCGGATTGATCGATGAGAGAAAAGAAAATTTTTTCAGAAAAATAGCAAGAAGGAAAAGGAATTCTGCTTTCGGCATAGAAATAAAAAATAGAGGAAAAAACGATTCGCTTGGAGGTGTTTTATATGGGCAGCATCAACAAGATTCTCGTGCCGGTCGATGGCTCGGTCAATGGCTGCAAGGCTGTGGATGAGGCAATCGCGTTCGCGGGGAAGTGCAATGCAAGTCTCGATTTCGTCTATGTGGCGAACGACATCAACAAGAACGTCCCAAGCCATGTCGTATTCGACCGGATTTGGGAAAAGCTCCCGGAGGATATGAAGGCAGTAAGGCATGTGGAAACGGGCAATATCCCGAAAGCTATCCTCAAGATTGCCGATTCGGAAAAAAGCGACATGATCATCATGGGAAGCCGCGGCTTGGGCTTCTTCAAGGGCGCGCTGATCGGCAGCGTCAGCCAGAAGGTCGTGGAGGAATCGAAGATTCCCGTCATGGTCGTCAAGTAGGGAATCAAGGTTTGTGATAAAAAGGCAGCCTTTCGGGGCTGCTTTTTTATATGGGGCGGCGAAGACGTGCCCCGTTCTTTTGCATGCGTTTTGTGCAATCTATGTTATAATGGGGAAAACATGACGGCGGAGGAGGGCTCGCATGGTTGTAAGGAAACATTGGGGGCTTACTGCGGCCTTGGCTGCGGCGCTCCATATACCTGCGGTCGGCCTCATGGGGCTGCTTTTGCCGGAGGAGATGCCGCAAGGGACGGGAGAACTCGCCTGGATCGATGTTGCCGCTGAGGATGGAGAGGCATCGGCCGGCGCGAAATCGGAGCAGGAAAAGACGGCGGAACCGCCGCCGGAAGAGCCGCCTGTGATCGTGGAAGAGATTCCTGCGGCGGAGGAGATTCCTGCGTCCCCTATCGAGCAGGAATCTCCTCCGCCGCAGAAAACAGAGAAGGAGAAAAACGGCAGGGAGGACGCGCCCAAGCCCAAGCCGAACAAACCGCGCCATTACCCGCCGATCCGCAAACCGAACAAGCCGGCCGTGCTCGATGAAAAGACGAAGCATGGTCTGGGGGCGAAGGAAACGTCGTACCGCGGCACGGCGCATTTCTTTGTCGATATTTCAGAAGAAGGGCGCGTGGTGCGCATCCAAGCCTGGCGCTTTGAGCCGGAGCCGACCGATGAAAAACAGCGCCGGGTGCTTGCGGAGCGTCTGGAAGAGCGGATCAAGGAAACCTGGCGCTACAAGCCGAGCCTTACCCCCGAGGGACGGCCGACGACGCAGACGAAGCCGGAGGAGCTGATCCTTCCCGAACAGGAAGAAAAAAAATAACCGCTGCCCTGGAATCGTCAGGATTCGGGCAAGCGGTCGATCTCATGAAGCAAAAAATGAATCTTGGTGTGCAGCTCTGCCGTCAGTGGCAGGCGACTGTCTCAATGGCGCCGAAGCGGATGTACTGGCTGGCCTCTGCCGGGTTGCTCTCGAGAATGGCCGTGCGGACATCTTCCATGTCGCTTTCGGCAATCTGGATGCGCTCGGCATCCTGCTCGGTCTGCACCTTCTTCCACAATGCCTTGCGCGAGGCCTGTGTGTCGCGATAAATCTCGTGGTTATAGAAGATGTTCATTGAGTCGCGGGATTTGTCGGCATCGCAGTTGAAGAAGATATACGCGACATTCGACGCTTTCCGTGTGCGCGGCGCGGCGCTTTTCTTTGGCGCTGCGGCTTTTGCTGCGGCAGATGATTTCGTTGCTGTTGGCATAAAAAGAACTCCTTTCTTGCGGGATAAATAAAATATAAAGTCCATGCGGGCTTGCCGCATGAGCCTTATTATAGCACAACTTCTTCGTCGGCGCAAAAAACAGGCGTCAAAGCGAATGCTTCGACGCCTGCCCTTTTCGTTTGGCCTTGCAGCCGCGAGCCTCAGAAGACTCGCTTATATTGCCACCAGGAGGAACCATACGCGATGATTCCTTCTGGTGGTTAGTAAGGTACGGCACTTAAGGCGGGATGACGCTTAGTCCACCTGCCGCACTTTTATTATACCATATTGAAAGGGGGATGCAAGGGGAAAACCAAAAATATTTGCAATATTTAGCTTTTGTTAATATTTGGATGCTGTGGCTCAGGAAGCGGATGGACGGCGGCAGCCGCTCCGCCGGCACGCGGAATTGTTTTTGCAGCGCTGCACCGTGCGGCTTTCCGTGCGGTGCCGTGGAGGTTCCGCGGGCAAGTCGGCATTGTTTCCTTGCAGTTAGTTTGCTATACTAAGGAAGCACTGATAAATTCAGCCGCCGATCTTCACATGGCTGCTCTCGTCGTTGACAAATCCCCGACGCAGCGCTGCTGTGCCTGCGGCTTGCCCTGAAACCCCAAGAGGCCGGGCCGGAGGCGGGACCGATCGGTCGCTTTCACGTAAGGGCGGCGCACAATGTCCCAAAGCCGGACGTCTGTGCGTGCAGCTTGTTCCCGGATAGATGCAGCGGATCCGTGCAGATCCGGACTTCCTTTTATCAGCAATTCCCAAGAAACATGGTATGAGAATGGGGTGAAGCGATGTTTTCTTTCATGGACAGAAAAAAAGGCGAATGGCGTGCGCCGCTAAACGACAGCGGGGAACTTGTCGGCATCAATGATCTGGCACGCGTTTCCTTCGGCATACGGACGATCCATTATCTCGTTCGCGAGACCGTACAGAATTCGCTCGATGCGAGGCGCGAGGATGCGGAGGGGCCGGTCATCGTGGCCTTCCATGCCTTTGACATCCCGCAGGAGAAGTTCCCGGGGCGCGAGCAGTTCCGGGAGATTCTCAAACGCTGTCAGGAGAGCAATGAGGATGACAGGACGAGCCGCGAGGTCTTTCAGCGGGCGCGCGACCTGATGAAGGAGGAGCGGATTTCGGTGCTGCGCATCAGCGATTTCCGTACGCGCGGCCTCGAGGGGGCAATGGCGGGAGAGAAGGGATCGCTTTGGAGCGGCCTCGTCAAGGAGCAGGGATTTTCAGTGCAGAAGGAGGCGAATGCGGGCGGCAGCTTCGGCATCGGCAAGGCTGTGGTCTACAGCTGCTCGGAGCTGCGCACGGCTTTTTTTGCTTCGCTTGCTGCGGATGGGGTGAAGTCGTATACCGGCGTCGCCAAGCTTGTTTCGTATAAGGACGAGGAAGATCGCTGGACGACGGGAACGGTCTATTACAGCGATGAGAACAAGAAGGCGCTTCTGGACATCTTCGAGCTCGACCCGGATTTCCGGCGGCGCACGAGCGGCACGGATATCTTTGTCATGGGCCTCGTGCCGCTGGAGGATATGCAGCAGGAGATGATCCGTGCCGTGCTCGACAATTTCCTGCTCTCCATCTGGCTCGGACATCTTGAGGTGGAAATCGGCAAGCAGCGCATCGCCAGGAACAATATCGGTCTTTATGCGGACAGCCTGCCGGTGGAAAAGCTGCCGGGAAGTCCGCATCATAAGGAATATTATGAGGAAAACCGCATGATGCAGCGCTATGCGCGGATCCTGCTCGCTGAGGACGAAGCGGCGCAGCGCATCGAGCTCAAGGCTTCGGAATATGGCGGGAAATATGGCTTTCCTGACGGCGCGGCGACGCTCTTTCTCACCAAAGGGGATGGATTGAACCGGAGGATCCTGATGTCGCGCCATATCGGCATGAAGCTCTTTGAGCAAAAGGGTTTCCCGAGCGGCATTGATTTCACGGGGATCTTCCTGATTCATGACAACGAAATGGGACGAGCCTTCCGTCAGATCGAGGTTCCTTCGCATGATGCATGGGAGCCCGGCATATTGCAGGATGCGGCGCAGGAAAAGCGTGCGAAGGAAATGTATGCGGGGCTCAGGAAGTATCTCAAGGAAAAGGTGCGAAGCTGCCTGGCGTCCGAGGATGAACTGGGCATCGACGCCTTTGGCGCAGGAGCGTTCCTGCCCGACATGGAGAATGCGGCGGTGCGCGGGATGCTGGCGAAGCGCGGGGAAAAAGACAGGGAGACGCTCGGCAGCAAGATCGCAAAGGTGCGAAAGAAGAAGGATTTGCCTGTCGTGGGAAAACGGCTGCGCGATACGCCGCTGCATATGCGCACCCTCTGCCTCGACCGCGAAAAGGGGCGCCAGCGCCTGAGCTTCATGGCGCCGCGTCGGACAGAACGGGCCAGGCTCGAGCTTTTTCTTGCGGGCGAGCAGGCCGATGTGCCGGTGCGCCTGCTGGAGGCCGAGCTCATGGGACGGGCGCGCGCCAGAATCGAGAGCTTTGGGGGAAACGCCATCGTCCTGCAAAACGTCGCGAAGGGCGCGAAAATCATTGTGGAATATACGATGGCTTATACCGATTACTGCATGATGGAGGCGAAATATATTGAAGATTCGAGGGCGGCTCACGCCGTACCCGCTGCTCGCGAAGACGAATGACAATTACCGGACCGCATCCTTTGACGGCATTGCCGAACTCAAGGCGGAGGGAGGGAAGCTCCGTCTTGAGTTTCGTGCCGTACTGCGCTGCCCGGCGCTGAAGAAGCTCCTGCAGGCGGGGCTCGTCGGCTACGCCCTGCATCTTGAATCGCCGATCACGTCGTATCGCCGTCTCTTTGAGCTGAACGACGAGAGCTTTCGCCTGGAGCTTTCTGCAGACGAGGTCTGCGGCGTGCTGCAAGTCACGCCGTTTATCGTGGCAAAGACGGAAATCCGGGGCTATACGAGCGACGATTTCCACGAAATCTATGAAGGGATGAGCTTCTCCTTTGCACGCGGTCATATCCTGGCGCTTGACGAGACGACGGAATTCATTCTTGCAGCGCCGGAGGAAGCGGAGACCTTGCAGTCAATCATCCGTCTTGAGCCTTTTGAGCGGGAAGCCGGACATGCAGCGCTGCGCATCGACTGCAGTTCGGATTACATCGTCGTGCGCCTGCCGCGCGGCCTCTACGATATATACCGCCGCTACGCGAAGAGCACCTATGCGGCGACCTTTCTCGCGGGCACGATCCTGCCCGCGCTTGTCGCCGCTTTGGAACGGCTGCGCGGGGATCTGCGGGCGGGGGCGGAGCTCGGAAAGCGCTGGGAACGGGTGCTTTTGGAAATTCTGGAGAAGCAGCAGCTTGCCATTGAGGATGATGGCGCCGATGTTCTCGAGATTGCACAGAAGCTCTTCCGGGATCCTGTAAACCGCTCCTTCCAGGAGCTTGAGGATTTGGCGGAACGGGAGGCGGGACAATGGAAATAAGCTTCTTGCGGCAGGCCGGCGTCGACGATCTGAAGACGCATGTGGAAGAGCATCGTGCGCTTTATTGCCAGGAGGACAGCGCAGCCATGCTGGAGCATCTGGAGAAAATGGGCTATTTGGAGAAGGCGGAACTCGCGGGACTGTCCCCTGTGGAGCTTTTGGCAGAAGGCAGCTTTTCGGTCACCGATATCGAAAATGTGCGCCGCCTCTACGGTGCATGGCGCGGCCTTTCTCCCTGTGTGGCGGCGGATGAGCGGTTCTGGGCGGGACTTGCCCATACTCTGTTTTGGCATTATATCCGCTATCGGAAGGAAAGCGATTTTCGGGAAGGCAAAATACAGGGCATCCGCAGCGCGTTCTTTTTTTCGCAGGGGCGGCGCCGCTCCCTCTTCGTGCATCCGCTCGCGCGGCTTTGGTGGGCCGGCTTCATGGCCTGTGATGAAAGCCGCCGGGATGCGTTCGACCTCCTGCCCGTGCTCGCACAGACCGCGTTCCCCTCGCAAATCGTGCTGTTTGCTTCCAGCAGCCTCATGAGCCGCAGGGAAACGCGCCTCGCTGTCCTCTCGGTGCTGCAGCGCTTCGAAAAAGCGGGACACAAGCTCAAGCGCGAGCATTTCCAGGCATTGCTGCGTCATCTGAATGCGATGTCCTCCCTGACGCTCGTCGACATGCTGGAGCAGGAGGAGATCGAAGCCCGGCTGGAAGCCTATCTGGAAAAGGAGAAACCGCTGTGGACGGCGATGTGATATTTCGGCGCCGGGATCTTTGCTGCTGCCGGGTCATGCGGAAGCATCGGCTGTGAGGGCTGGCGGATGATTCCTGCGTTTTCGGGGCTTTGGCAGGATAGCCGTTGACAAGGGAAGAAAAGGCTTGTATAATATAAATCATACTATATTTATATGAATTATATCCGCCGCTCCTTCGGAAAGCGGCGGATGATTTGACGGCGTCTGGCGGAGTCTTTCTCCAAGGCGCAGAAAGAAGGGGTATCATGCCGGAAGAAAAGAACAACGCGGCCGTCGAGGAGACGGCGCAGGCGGCCATAGAAAAAAGCCGCCGAAACGGGCAGGGAAAACAGTTCGTCCTGTGGTTTCTCGCCCTCATCGTCGGCGCTGGCCTAGGCTGGCTGAACATCGGGCCTTTGAATGAACTCTTCAACTTCATCGCGACGGTGTTCACGCGCCTGTTCCAGTTTATTGCCGTGCCGACCATCGCGCTCGCTGTCATCACGACGCTTGCCGCGCTCGGAGCGAAGAAAGATACGGGCCGCATCTTCGCTCATGCCGTTACCTATACGCTCTTGACGACGATCTCGGCGGCGGCTGTCGGCCTCGCGCTTTATCTCTGGATTGCGCCGGGCAATCTGCCCGCCGAGGTCATCGGCGCGGGCATGGCCGATGTGCCGCAGAAGCTCGGGACGCTGTCCTACTACGACCACATCCTTTCGGTCATCCCGAACAACCTGCTGCAGCCGTTCCTTTCGGGCAATGTGCTCTCGGTCATGCTCATTGCTGCGTCTGTCGGCCTTGCGCTCGCCTTCATGCCCAAGACGGAGAACCGTGAAGTGCTTTTGAAGGCGCTTCATGGCGCACAGGAGCTTCTCTTCACGCTGATCCGCGCGCTGCTCTTCATCCTGCCCGTCGGCATCCTCGCCTTTGCCGCCCAGCTTTCGGCGCAGATCGAGGCTGGCGTCATCGTCGGTGCGCTCGGCAAGTACACGGCTGTCGTCATCGGCGGCAACCTGATTCAGTTCTTCATCATCCTGCCGCTTTTCCTGCTTGTGCGCGGTCTCAATCCGCTCCGCGTCTTCCGCAAGATGGCGCCGGCCGTCGCCGTGGCGCTCTTTACGAAAAGCTCGGCGGGCACCTTGCCCGTGACTTTGGCTTCGGCGGAAAAGAACCTCAAGGTGAATCCGGCGGTTTCGCGCTTCGTGCTGCCGATCTGTACGACGATCAACATGAACGGCTGTGCAGCCTTCATCCTCGTGACTTCACTCTTCGTCATGCAGAATGCGGGCTTTGAGCTTACGCTCGGAACGATGGTCACCTGGCTCTTCGTCGCAGTCCTCGCCGCCATCGGCAATGCCGGCGTACCCATGGGCTGCTACTTCCTGACGCTTTCCCTGATGTCGTCGCTTGGCGCACCGCTGGGTCTTATGGGCGTGATTCTTCCCATTTACACGATCATCGACATGATCGAGACGGCGGAAAATGTCTGGTCCGATTCCGCCGTCTGCGCCATGACGGATCACGACCTCGAAGGAACGCTCGACAGAGAGGAAGCCCGTCCGGCAGAAATTTGACGCCAAATGCAAAAAAGCAGGCTCGACAGCCTGCTTTTTTGCATTTGCAGCTCCTTTTCGTGCCTGTCTGCACGAAAGCGGCGGGATCCCCTTTGTATCACCGCCTTCTTGTGCTATAATGTAACATGTATTTTGAAATGGTGACTTGGGGAAAGTCTTTGGGGAGGCATCATTTGACTTTGTGGTATAAATTTTTGCGCGGCATTCTGATCGCCGGAGTTTTCTTGGTGACAGGACCGGGCGTTTGTCTGGCGAACCATGCCGTGCGCGTTTCGGATTTGGATGCGGCAGGTTTTGTCCGGCGCTACAATGAGCTTGCCGAGCAGGCGGCGGCGCCCGTGCGGCTTTCATCGCCGCTGGCGTCGGGGCATAGACAGCTGCAGAATTATCTCGTATATGAGACGAAACTCATCGGGATGGATGAAAAAGAGCGCATATTCCTGCATGTCAACCGGTCGGGGGCGCTTTCGAGCATTGTTATCAAGAATGAGGGAGATCTCGGCAAGAAGTCGCTGGAAATGCGGCGTGTGTTTGTGCTCTTTCTGGAGAGCCTCGGCCTCACGGCAGAAGAGTGCGGACACTTTTTTTCCACGGAGGAAAGGGAAAAGGGACGGGGCGGCGTCCTGCACCAGGCCTGGTGCTCTGCGGCAGGGCGGAAGATCGTGTCTTTCCACGATCCCGTACATGCGCCGGATGTCCTTGTCCTGTATGCATGGGATGAATGAGGCTGTTTTGCGGTGAGATCTGTCTGGAAGAGCTGCAGGGCGTGCGGGAGGAAGATAAGTTTGAAGGATACATTGACGAAGGCTGTGGCGGGCGATTTTCGCATTTACGCGGCATGCACGACGGGACTTGTCAACGAGGCGATTCGCCGCCATGGCTGCCATCCCGTGGCGGCTGCGGCTCTGGGACGCACGATGACGGGGGCGCTCCTCCTCGCGGCGAATCTCAAGAATGAGGAAGCGCTGACTTTGAAGTTTGCAGGCGACGGACCTTTGGGACTTGTTGTCGCGGATGCGTCTCCCGAAGGATTCGTGCGCGGTTATGTGGAACATCCCCGGGTGGATTTGCCGCTGAATGCGAAGGGGAAGATCGATGTGGGCGGCGGCATTGGAGCCGGCATCGTCTCTGTTACGCGCTTTACCGGCCTCAAGGAGCCTGTTGCAGGTTCTGCGGCAATCCTGACGGGCGAGATTGCCGAGGATTTGACGAAGTACCTCTACGATTCAGAGCAAACGCCGTCTTCCATCGCCCTCGGCGTGCTCGTCGCGCCCGATCTCACGGCGTTGGCGGCGGGAGGCTTCTTCGTGCAGCCCCTGCCGGGCGCGTCGGAGGAAGCAATCGCACACGTGGAAGAGAATCTGGCGGCGCTCCCCGCCGTATCCGATATGGTGCACGGCGGCATGACGACGCAGCAGATGATCGAGCGTATTATGGCGGGCTGCGGCAAGGTCGAGTTCCTTGCTGAAACCGATCTTGCGTTCCGCTGTCAGTGCTCGAAGGAACGTGTCGAGGGGATGCTTCTGTCCCTGGGACGCGATGACCTCGCCTCGCTCGTCGAGGACGGAAAAGCGGAGGTTTGCTGCCATTTCTGCGGGGAGGCTTATCAATTCACGGGCGAGGAGCTGCAGGAACTCTTGGCGCATAAGGACAGTGCGGCAAAAAAGGAAGGATAGGGCAGAGATGCCATCTGAGAAGGAACGCGGACTACTGAAAAAGATGCAGCCGCGGCTCTTTTTTGTACCGTTGAAGAAAGAGCCGGGAAAAAACGATACTATGATATGATTAAAAATGGAAAAGTTCCAGAGGATGGATTTATGCCGCATCAAGGAGAGGATGTCCATGAAAAACTTTCTGCATAGCCTTGCCGTTTTCTTCGCCGTATGCATCGCCTTTACGTCGTTTTGCCATGCGGCAAATTATAAGACGAATGATGGCGTAAAACCGCTGGATGCGAAACGCATCGCTCTCGGCGGCATTCAGCTCGGCGCCCTGCCCGGGCGCGTGAGCGGCATCTATGGCAAGCCGGACAAGCAGAAGCGTTACGACAAGGGCGACGGCAGTTTTATTACGGAATGGGAATACGGCGAGACGGTGCGCATCTGCTTTGCGGGCGGGGGCTCTGAGGGCATCGGACTGGTCGACCGCATTGTCGTTACGGCGGATAACGGTTTCAATACGCCTGACGGACTGCATGTCGATATGGAAGCGGCAGCAGTCGAGAAGACGTACGGCGCCCCGGCCTGGTACGACGACAAGTACTATTGGTATCAAAGCCAAAACGGGCAGAAGCTCGTCTTTGTGCTGGAAGACGGCAAGATCGTGCGGATCGGCATCGGCTATTACCGCTGAAATAAAAAGGATAGGCAGGAAAACAAAATGAAAAAGATACTTGGAATGCTTCTGTCGGTGCTCACGCTGCTGTCAAGCGGGCTTCTTTCCAACTGTTCTGCTGAAAAAACGCAGCTGGATGCAGATGCTGTTTGGGAAACGGTCAGCGAGGCATACATCTATGCGTTTCCGCTGGTACTCACCGACGCAACCAAAACATTATCAACGAATACGGACGGAACCATGCCGAGTCGTGCGCCTGTCAATCAGTTCAACCATGCAAAAAAGCTGGCGGACGCGTCTTTTCGCACCGTTGTGACGCCGAACGTCGATACCGTCTATTCACAGGCATGGCTCGACGTCCGTGCAGAACCCATGATCTACGTTCTGCCGGAAACGGATCGTTTCTGTAATGTGCAGATTCTGGACGCATGGACGAACACTGCTGCCGTGCTGGACAAGGCGGGCGCATATGCGATTGCGCTTCCCAGTTGGGAGGGCGAACTGCCTGACGGGGTGACGCGCGTGAACGTGCCTACCGCAACGGTGTGGTCGATCGCCCGTGTTGTGCTGTCCGGGGACGAGGATCTCCCCCATGTTTATGCCATTCAGGACCAAATGCAGCTTCTTCCGCTCTCTGCCTATGGGCAGGAGGGGACATATACTGCGCCGGAAGGAACGTATGCGAAGGAAAATGACTTTGTTCCGGTAAACAAGGTTCTTTCCATGACGCCGGGCGAATTTTTCAATACTGCAAACACTCTGATGCAGCTCAATCCGCCCGCTGATGCTGATGGGAAACTGCTGAAAAAACTTTCTGCCATCAACGTAGGACCCGGTATGACATTCGATGCCGCACTCTTGGGCGAGGAAGCTGCCGGGCGCTGGAGGCAGATGCTTCAAAAACTTCCTGCCACGCTTTCTGCCAACAGCGGAAAGTATGCACAGAAGCTCGGCCAGTGGAGATATTACGGCAAGCCGATCGGTGATTTTGGGACAGAATACACCTACCGCGCTATGGTGGCGCTGGTGGGATTGGGAGCCAACACGGTGGATGTAGCGATCTATCCCAAGACCGCAGTGGACGAAAAAGGCGCGGCGCTGAGCGGAGAAAAGACATATACGCTCCACTTTGCATCCTTGCCTCCCACACGGGAAGGCGGCTTCTGGTCCGTGACGGCATACGGTGAGGATGACTTTCTCATCGACAATCCAATCAAGCGCTACTGCATCAACGACCGCTCTGCGTTCGAGTTGAACGAGGATGGCACACTGGATATTGTCCTGTCGAAGAAAGCGCCGGAGAACATCGCCAACTGGCTGCCTGTTTCTGATGGGGAGTTTCATCTGTTCATGCGAATCTATGTGCCGGATATGACTGCATTGGATACGTGGCAGCCGCCCGTCATCCGCGAAGAATAAGAGAATGGAAGAATTTGATGATAAGGCAAGCCGCCTTTTGGGATAAAGCAGCGAAGTTGGCATCTGCACAAACGGTGATACATGCTCTCTATACGTGCGCTTCACTCCATCTTGCCAAAACTTCATTCTTATGGTATTCTTTTGACGGACAAAGGCGATGAGGAAGAGGAGTACGCTGCAAGGGGCGCTTCAGAGAGGGGATGGCGGCTGAGAATCCCTGTGCCGGGCAGCGGAAGGTCGCTTCGGAGCTTTCGTGCTGAAGCTTGTATGGTGCTTTGCGTCATCGTGTGCGTAGGCGCGGGCGCGGCGGCGGCGTTATGCCTTTGAGCCGTGAGGCGGCGTTTCGCTCCTCGCGGGAAGATAGGTGGTATCACGGAAGATGGCTCTTCCGTCCTTTCGGACGGGAGGGCTTTATTTGTTTGCGGACAACGGCTTTATGGCTGTGCGCTCTGCGCCGGTTTTGAAAGACGCGCGTTTTTCCGCTTCATCCAGGAGGTCTATTTCATGGCAAACGATAATATCCCAAAGGTTTATGAGCCGCAGTCCTTTGAAAAGAAATGGTATGAGTATTGGGAGGCGAACGATCTCTTCCATGCCGAGCCGGACGAGAAGAAAGAGCCGTTTTCCATCGTGATCCCGCCGCCGAATGTGACGGGGCAGCTGCACATGGGACATGCACTCGACAATACGCTGCAGGACATCCTGATTCGCTGGCGCCGTATGCAGGGGTACAATACGCTCTGGATGCCGGGCTGCGACCACGCGGGCATCGCGACGCAGGCGAAGGTGGAGGCGGCGCTCCGCGAAGAGGGAACGAACCGCTACGAACTCGGGCGTGAGAAGTTCATGGAGCGTGTCTGGCAGTGGAAGGAAGAGTACGGCAGCCGCATCATGTACCAACTCCGGACGCTCGGCTCTTCGTGCGACTGGGCGCGCGAGCGCTTCACGATGGACGAGGGATGTTCGCACGCCGTGCGCGAGGTCTTCGTGAGCCTCTACGAGAAGGGGCTGATCTATCAGGGAAGGCGCATCACGAATTGGTGCCCGTCGTGCAATACGGCGCTTTCGGACATCGAGGTCGAGCACGAGACGGAGGCGGGTCATCTCTGGCATCTGCGCTATGCGTTCGAGGACGGCACAGGCTATGTCGAGATCGCGACGACGCGCCCCGAGACGATGTTCGGCGATACGGGCGTCGCCGTGCATCCCGACGATGAGCGCTACAAAGATCTCGTGGGCAAAACGCTGATCCTGCCCGTGGTGGAGCGGCGCATTCCGCTCTTTGCAGATGCGTACGTCGATCCCGCATTCGGCACGGGCGCGGTCAAGGTGACGCCTGCGCACGATCCAAATGACTTCGAGATGGGGCAGCGCCACAATCTTGAACAGGTGGTCGTCATCAATGCGGACGGCACGATGGGCGAGGGCGCAGGAAAATACGCGGGGCTTGACCGCTATGAGTGCCGCAGGAAGCTCGTGCAGGAACTTGAGGAGATTGGCGCACTCGTGCGCACGGAGAAGCACGAGCACGCCGTCGGGCACTGCTCGCGCTGCAAGACGACGATTGAGCCGCTCGTTTCAAAGCAGTGGTTTGTCCGCATGGAGGATCTTGCGAAGCCCGCAATCGCAGCGGTGAAGGACGGGCGCATCCGCTTCGTGCCCGAGCGCTTTACGAAAATCTACGAAAACTGGCTCGAAAATATCCGCGACTGGTGCATCTCGCGCCAGCTCTGGTGGGGGCACCGCATTCCCGCGTGGCACTGTGAGGACTGCGGCGAGACCTCTGTTTCGCGTGAGGACATTACGGCGTGCACGCACTGCGGCAGCACGCACATTCATCAGGATGAGGATGTGCTCGATACGTGGTTCAGCTCCGCTCTCTGGCCGTTTGAGACGCTCGGCTGGCCGGAGGAGACGAAAGACCTGCGCCATTTCTATCCGACGGCGACGCTTGTCACGGGCTACGACATCATCTTCTTCTGGGTGGCGCGCATGGTCATGATGGGGCTGCGCTTCGGCGGCGATGTGCCGTTCCGCGATGTGTTCA
>ERZ773099.608-NODE-608-length-29855-cov-9.811376_pt1 | contig 29855 bp, 28 predicted proteins | sample MGYA00511120_ERZ773099 | MGnify/ENA primary metagenome ERZ773099 (study PRJEB29015, sample SAMEA2738012) | human oral metagenome | biome: human oral; feature: human-associated habitat; material: dental | place: China | collected 2104 ... | reverse complement strand
CCATATAGCTGTCGTTGTACTGCATAGCGATTTCCACAACGGTATCATCCTTGATGCCATTGAAATAGATCGGCACTTGGTTGATGATTTCCTTCTTGCGGTTCAGATGCTCGACAAAAGAGCGTATGCCGCCCTCGTAATAATATTTTTCCTCACGTCCTTCGCCGCGCTTGTCCAAAAGGGTGATCGTTATACCCTGGTTCAGGAAAGCGAGCTCGCGCAAACGGTGCTTCAATGTATCAAAGCTGTACTGCGTCACGGTAAAGATTTCCGGATCCGGTACAAAATGCACCCGCGTACCCGTTTGCTCCGTATCTCCGGCAATCTCGAGCGGTATTGCCGTCGCGCCGTGTTCAAAGCGAATCCGATGGATCTTGCCGTCGCGCTTGACCTCGACATCCATCGAAGTGGAAAGGGCATTGACCACGGAGACGCCGACGCCATGCAGGCCTCCCGATACCTTGTATCCCTCGCCGCCGAACTTGCCGCCGGCATGCAGCACGGTCAAAACGACTTCGACTGCCGGCTTGCCGCTCTCGTGCATATCGACCGGAATGCCGCGTCCATTGTCAACAACGGTGATACTGTTGTCCGCTTCGATCGTCACATCGATATGATCGCAGTAGCCTGCAAGCGCCTCATCGATCGAGTTGTCCACAACTTCATAGACGAGATGGTGCAAACCGCGCTCCGATGTGCTGCCGATATACATGCCGGGACGCTTCCGAACAGCCTCGAGGCCTTCTAAGATCTGAATCTGTTCCGCGCCATAGTCGCCCTCGACTGCCGTAACATCGACGCTGTCTGCATCCGTATGGATTTCGACATTCTCCAGATCAAGATCGTCATCACGAATCTCCTCGGCGAACCTTGCCGCAGCTTCCTCGCGCTCCTTCTCCGCCGCATCCTCCACAGCGCGCTCCAAAGCCATGTCAAGTGCATTCTTCTTATCGTTCTCTTTTGCCATGCTCTTATCCGCTCCATCCATGTGCCAATAAACTACACGCACAAACGTTCACTTTGTGGACATTGTGCGCCGCCCTTATATAAAACTATACAGTATGATACCAAAAAATCAGAAGAACATTTTAAGACGCCTTTTTAGGGAAAGGGAAGAAATCGCGGAAAAATAAAGCGCATCGTCCGTAACGACGACGGAACGCGGTTCCTTGTCCAAAACACGAATCTTCTCCTTCTCCTGCAATAAATGCGCCACGGGGGATTTTTCCCCCTCCTCCTGCGCCTTTATATCGCAAATCGCAATGATGCTGCCAAAAGCAACAGAACAGTCGCCACCAAGATGCAGGTACATGCCTAGCCCTCCCCGCGCAAAACTGCGGCACGCTTTGGAAAGGGCCGGAAAACAGGGGCCTCCGAAAGCTCGCGCCGCAAATCATAAAGCGTGCCGCGCACAATCTGCGGTGTAAGCTGATCCGGCGGCAGGGAACGATACAGCATGACAAGCGTCTTTGCCTCCAGGCTGTCCCAGTCCCCGAACGCAATGCGGCGCGCCATGTCCTGCACAAGACGGGAACGCTCGGAAGCAACCATGGCCGGCGTGCAGGGAATATGCTCCCTGATCTCGCTGTAGCGCAGCCAAGGCACATCCGAAAGCATACGACGGATCATCCGGCGCTTTTCCCTCTTTTCCGACTGGCGGCAAAAAACGCACGAAGCGTCCCTTGCCACGAGCCTGCCGCAATGCGGGCAGGGAATTTCTCCTAAGGCGCGGCGCGCCATATCGCTCCTCTTCTTCTTCTCATAGAGGAGAAGAAGCTTGTCCTTCAGTTCCCCATCCTCCACTTCATTCAACAGAGAAAGGCCTTTTCCCCGCTCTTCTGGCGTAAGGCACGCTGCGGCAAAGGCTTTCTTATAAGAGGCTTCCTGCTCCTCGAACCCATCCGCTTCCATTGCAGGCGATCCCTTTTCCTTATGAGGCGCATAAGATGTATTCCTTTTCCATGAAAAGCACATTTCCTGTACCATTTCATAGCCGGCAAAGGTATTGAAACGCGCCAAAATGGGCAGCTGCATGAGCATGATCTCATTGCGCCAGGCAGGAGCCGAAGCATAGAGCAGCAGCTTCTTTCCTTCAATCCCAACGGGAAAAACATGCGCAGCTATGCCAGAACCGACGATTTCCGGCCAACGGTAAAGCACAAAACGCTGCCGGTATTCGCTTTCCACTTTCTTGCCAAGCTGGTGGATGCTCTTTGGCAGCACTTTATTGATTTTTTCCATCCCGGGATTGCGCCTTTTCGATGCTTTCGCCATGCCGTCCCTCCGAAGAAATCCGTCCTGCCCTTACATGGAAGATATCAGCAAGCTCCCCGGCAGGAAGATATGCCGCATCCGTCGCAGTGATCAGCGTCTGGATGTGCTCCTTTCGTATGAACTCCATAAGCTTCTGCCGCCGCGTGCGATCGAGCTCGCTCATCACATCGTCGAGAAGAAGCACAGGATATTCTCCTGTTTCTGAGCGCAAAAATTCCAGCTCGGAGAGTTTCAAGGAAAGCACTCCCGTGCGCTGCTGCCCCTGTGAGCCGAAGGAACGAAGATTGATTCCATTCACTTCAAGGCGAATATCGTCCCTTTGCGGCCCGACATTCGTTGAGCCGCGCAAAATATCAAGCTCCTGAAACTCTTCCAGCTTTTTATTATACCATGGAACAAGCTCAGATGTCACGCAAGGCGGCTCGCCCTCTGCCCCTTTCATCTCATAGGAAAGGGAAAGATTCTCTCGGCCGTCGGATATGCGCCTCTGCATGAGATTCGCGAGCATATTGAGCTTCTTGATTGCAAGGAAGCGCTTCTCCACAATGCGTGCCGCACTTTCAGCCAGCTGCACATCCCAAAGGGAAAGCATATCCTTTCGAGCCTTTCTTTCCCTTATTTTCTTCAGCAGGATGTTCCGCTGCGTCAATATGCGCGTATATTTCAGCAGTTCATGGCCGTAGGAAGGGCTTGCCTGCGAAAGCTCCCCGTCGAGAAAGCGGCGTCTTTCAGCAGGTGCGCCTTTGACAAGAAAGAGATCTTCCGGAGAAAAAAGAACGGCGTTGAATGTCCCAAAGAGCTCTTTCGTCCGGATTGCTTCCCCGTTTCTGCGGCTTTGCCGCCTTTTGCCGCGTGCGAAATGAAATTCGAGCGTATTTTCGACAGCAAGACGCTCAAAGGAAAGTTTCATCATCGCCTCGTCCTCTTTCCAGGCGATGAGGTCATAATCCGTTCCCGTCCTATGCGAGCGTCCCATAGCCGCATAGAAAAGAGCCTCCACGATATTCGTCTTTCCCTGCGCATTTTCGCCCAGAAAGACATTGATATTGGGAGACAAGGGGAGATGGAGTTCTTTATAGTTGCGGAAATTCTTTAGTTGGAGGCTCTTTGCTTTCATTCTTCATGTTTCTATGCTTCAGTAAATGGTATCAGCAGGAAATATCAATTTTGTGTGCGAACAGGCGTCACGATATAGACAAAGGTGGGATTGTCCTCCTCGCGTATGGCAGCCGGCTGCAGGCTTTTGTTCATGAGGAAGCGGAATGTCTTGCTGTCGATGTTCTTGAGAACGTCCGTGACGTATTTCGCATTGAAAGCGATATTGACATCGGGGCCGGAGATATCGGCAGCTACTGTTTCATCTGCATTTCCTATATCCGGGCTATTCGATGAGATATGCACATTTCCGTTAGCGAAGTCGAGGCGGATGATATTGTAATCCGCAGCGCGGGAAATAAGGGACACACGATCTACAGCATCGAGGAAAGCCTCCGTATCGAGCGTTATCGTCGTATCGAAGGATTTTGGTATCACGCTCTCATAATTCGGGAACTGGCCTTCGATCAGGCGCGACATGAGGACAACATTGTCGAAATGGAAGCTTGCCTGATTGGAGGAGCAGCGGACATCGATCTCTGTTGGCATATCGGAATTCAGTGCGCGAAGCAATTCATTCAGCAGCTTGGAGGGAATGATGATGCGCAAATCTCCGGAGAGATCCGCGACGACTTCTTTCTTGACGGAAAGACGATGCGTATTGGTAGCTGCCATGGTCAGGGTTTCGCCGTTTATTTCAAGCTGGCAGCCCGTGAAAACCGGACGGGCTTCGTCCGTTGAGCAAGCGAAAACCGTCTTTTTTACAATATCGCGCAGGACATTGTCCTGTATACGAAAATGGATGCCCTCTTCCAGACGCTTTACCGTAGGAAATTCATTGGCCGGCATGGAAAGAAAGGTGAAGTTCGAAGCACCGGACTTGATTTTTGTCGTATTCTCGCCGATTTCCTGTGAAATTGTGACATTTTCTCCCGGCAGGCGGCGAATAACATCCTGCATGTAGCGTCCCGAGAGGACGAGCTTGCCTGTTTGTTCTACAGAGGCGGGAATTACACTGATGATGCCGATTTCATTGTCTGTGGCATGGAGTTCCAGTTGATCTCCTTCCGCTTCAAAGTATATGCCTGAGAGGATGGGCGTCTGAGGTTTGCTTGCAATGGCTTTGGAGACGATTTGGATCGCCTGTACAAGTTCGTTTTTATGGCAAGTGAATTTCATCGTTGGCTCCTTTTTTTAGGAAAATGAGAGGGACGGTATGATTTTTTCGTCCGCATTGTCTTATTGACTTATAGGGTGATCATATTATAAAGAATAGTCGTCGTAGTAGTAGGGGCTGTGGAAATGTGGAAAAGGCCTTCGAAGCTTTTGATGCCGATGAGCGGCGCTTGTGCATAAGGATGTTGACAGGTCATATTGTGTTGTCCACATATGCACAAGAAAAAAGCGGCAGGCTTCTTTTCCACATTTTATATACAAGATATTCATGTGCTTTTCCACAAAGTTATGCCCAGGATATTTCGCCTTTTTTAAAGGCTGTCTATGCGCTGCATCAGCTGCTCGATGATGCGGTTGAGCTTGGCGTCTTCCTTGCGCTCCTTGCCGATTTTTTCGCAGGCATGTATGACGGTCGTATGGTCGCGTCCGCCAAAGGAGCTGCCGATCTGCGGCAGGGAGCTGTTTGTGAGCTCACGACAGAGGTACATGGCGATCTGTCTCGGCAGGGCAAGATTGCGCGTGCGTTTTTTGCCGTAGAGGTCATCGAGGCGCAGCTTGAAGTAGGAGACGACGACTTCTTGTATGAGTTCCATCGTCACCTGACGGGATTTGCCCGAGGGGAATACGTCGGCGAGCGCCTCGTTTACGAGCGTCGTGGTGATCTGCTGCTGTGTCAGGGAAGCGTAGGCGACGACGCGTGTCAGTGCGCCTTCAAGCTCGCGGATATTGTTGTCGATGCGGTTGGCGATGGAAAACATGACGTCGTTGGGGACATCGAGCTGTTCCAAGGCTGCTTTTTTACGCAGGATCGCGATGCGCGTTTCGAGATCCGGTGCCTGAATATCCGTGATCAAGCCCCATTCAAAGCGCGAGCGCAGACGATCCTCGAGCGTCTGTATCTCGCGCGGATGCCGGTCACTGGAGAGAATGATATGCTTGTTGGCATCGTGCAGGGTGTTGAAGGTGTGGAAGAATTCTTCCTGTGTGTGCTCCTTCTTTGAGAGGAACTGGATGTCATCGACAAGCAGAACGTCGATATTGCGGTATTTTTGGCGGAAGGATTCGGGATTGCCGTCTCGGATAGAGTTTATGAGTTCGTTTGTGAATTTTTCACTTGAAATATAAAGTACGCGCATCGCGGGAAATTTTTCAAGAATCTTATGGCCTATGGCGTGCATCAAATGCGTTTTGCCAAGGCCGACGCCGCCGTACATGAAGAAGGGATTGTAGACGCGTCCAGGAGATTCCGCGACGGCAAGGGCTGCTGCATGGGCAAAGCGGTTGGAATTGCCTGTGACAAATGTATCGAAGGTATAATGCGGATTCAGGGAGGAGGCGTCTCCGGGCGCAATCATTCCCGGGATATCATGCGTTATTTGTACGGTTTTCGTTTGTTCTCCCGCAGGGGTTTCGTCTTGGAAGGGAAGCGTCATATTGGCTTCGGGATGGTTTTTCGAATCGGGACTTAGAGGAGCTTCATGAACGGCCAGGCCGCGTTCCTCTTCTTTTGGTTCAAGATCGAGTTTGAGGTTTTGTATTTTGATTTCCAGCTTTCTTTGTTCGATCTCCATGACGGCGTTTTCAAGAAAAGGAATATAGAGCTTCTCGATCCATTCTTTCGAGAAGGCGTTCGGCGCGCCAAGAACAAGCGAGGTTTCTGAGATGGAAAGAAGTTTTACAGGACGAAGCCATTGGTTTATCGCGAGTTCTGTAAGCGAACGTTGGTCGAGTACGTTCTGCAGTATTTGCTCCCAAATCTCTTGCAGGTTGGATTGTTCCATGAAAAATATGTCCTTTCTGACAGGGATTTTTTGATGATTCATCATAAAAAATTATACACAAGTATATGATTTTATCCACATTTTTGTACACAATCTGTGGATAAGATATAAAAACAAAGAACGGATCAAAATGGAGAAAGGGGGGAAGTGACAGTTTTTCAGAGGAAGAAGAAAGTTCTCTTTTATTAATGAAAGAAAATGTTTTTTTTATCTGTGGACAGACGGAGCATGCCTGTGGATAATGTGTATATCTCTGTGTATAAACGAGAAATTTTTTGTATTTCACCGTACGATGTTCATGCTCTTTCGATGGTCAGGCTATGAATATCTTAGCAGACTGCGAAGGAGTTATCAACAGGACTTTGGCATAGCCCTGCCTTAAAAAGCTGCCATCTCCGCAGAAAATGGCGGACAAATCGCCGGGAAGCCTTGAAAAACCTTGACACTGTTTTTGGACTGGGCTATAATTTAGCGTAGTTAAAATCAATCATGGGAACTTGCATGTTCTTTTAGCGTTTTGACTGAATGTGCTGGGCATGTTTCGTGTCCACGCCCTTGTATGGAATCTGAATTTTCTTTTGCAGGATGTTTGAGATTTCATGAAAAAGTTTGAGGAGGTGGAAATTGATGAAGATGACGTATCAGCCGAACAACCATTGGCGCAAGAAGACGCATGGCTTCCGCGAGCGCATGAAGACGAAAGGTGGCCGTCTTGTCTTGAAGAGGAGACGCGCAAAGGGAAGAAAGAAACTTTCGGCATAAGAAAACTTTCCTTAGCCACTCATAGGTCACTCCGGTGGCCTTTTTTCATGTAAGAATAAAGGAAGTTCAGTAATTCCTAAAAGGAGTTTTTGCATGTTGAGGCTGCCCAGAAACCGCATCCTTAAAAAGAAAAAGGATTTCCAGGCAGTGTATTCGCGTGGAAAATCCCATGCAAACAGGTTTCTCGTCCTTTATGTCCTGCGGACGGCAAGCTTTTCTGACCGGGTTGGTTTTGCCGCCGGCAAAAAGCTCGGCAATGCAGTTGTTCGAAACAGGGTGAAGAGGATGCTGCGCGAGTGCTACCGCCTCCACCAGCATGAGATCGAGGGGGGGCTTTCCCTTTTGCTCGTAGGCCGCAAGGCTGCTGTGGATGCACACTGCCAGGATATGGAAAAAGCTTTTCTTGCCTTGGCGAAAAAGGCAGGCATCATGGCAGAGGAAGAAGGCTCTATGGGGGGGAAGAAGAGGTCCGGGAGATGAAATGTGTTTTTATTCTTTTGATCAGGTTTTATCGGAATTTCCTTTCCCCGCTGAAGCCTCCTTCCTGCCGTTATATTCCGACATGCTCGGAGTACGCGCTGCTCGCTGTGGAAAGATATGGGGCATGGAAGGGCGGCTGGCTTGCCGTAAAGCGGATCCTGCGCTGCCATCCTTTTCATGCGGGGGGCTATGATCCTGTTCCTTAGTTTGTTTTATATTTCGTTTGGCTCGATTTTCTCGATTAGGATGTGATGATTTGGAGTTTTTGGCGTCCTTGTTTCATCCCGTTATCGCGGTGATTCAGTTTTTATTGGAGAATTTATATAATTTTACAGGTATCATCGGTGTCCAGAACTATGGACTGGCAATCATTCTTTTGACTATTGTCATCAAAGCTTGCCTCTATCCGCTGACAGTGAAACAGGTGCGTTCCATGAAGGGGATGCAGGAGCTGCAGCCGAAGATGAAAAAGCTGCAGGAAAAGTACAAGGATAATCCGCAGCTCATGCAGCAGAAGCTTGGCGAGCTTTACAGGGAGGCGGGCGTCAATCCTTTGGCCGGCTGCCTGCCGCTTTTGATCCAGATGCCGATCCTCATGGGAATGTTCTATGCTTTGCAGGGCTATGAATATTCGGGCACGCCTTCCTTCCTCTGGCTGACATCCCTCTCCGAACCGGATCCCATCTATGTCCTGCCGGCTCTTTCGGCGCTTTCGACATGGCTTGTCCAGAAGCAGACTTCGACGGAAATGAACCAGCAGATGAAGATCATGATGATCGTGATGCCGATCTTTATCGGTTGGATCAGCCTGACTTTTGCTTCGGGGCTTGTGCTCTATTGGGTGACGATGAACCTCGTACAGATTGTTCAGCAGTGGTGGATGTATCACGGAGAGGATAAAAAGAAGAAAGGAGGAACCTGATATGGCAGATTTCGTGGAGAAAAGCGGCAGCACGGTGGAGGAAGCGATCGAGGCGGCCCTTTCAGCACTTCATATCCAGAGAGCGGATGGAATCATTGAGGTATTGGAAGAGCCTTCGCGCGGCTTTCTGGGCTTGATCGGAAAGCGTCCGGCACGGGTACGCGTGACGCCGAAGGCGATTCCTTTGCCTGAGGAAAAAGAAGCGGAGCAGACGGAAAAGGCACCCGTGGATGGGGCAAATGAGTCGGGCGAAGCTATGAGGCCTGCGGCTGAAGAATCCTTTGCAGGAAAAGCGCAGGAGGAAGAGGAACCTGCGGCAGAGGAGGCAGCAAAGGAAAGGGAAGAGCCTTCCGCCGGGAAAATGGCGGAAGAAGCCCCGCGTTCTTTTGCCGGGAGTGAGAAATCGCGTGCGCCTGTCGATCCCGATGCAGCAGATGCAATCCTGGGAAAAGCGGAGAATTTTTTGGGACAGATTTTCCGGGCAATGGAGCTCAAGGTCGGAATGGAAAGAAAGGTGCAGCAAAGCCATGTGGAGCTGAATCTTTCCGGCCACAATCTCGGCATATTGATCGGCAAGCATGGACAAACGCTGGACGCCCTGCAATATCTTGTAAATCTTGCAGCAAACCAGGGGATGACGGAAGAGCGCGTGCGCATCCTCCTTGACATCGAGGGATATCGCAGCCGCCGTGAAGAGACGCTGCGTCATTTGGCTGCTCGTCTGGCAGAGCGCTGCTGCCGTACGAACCAACGCATTGTTCTGGAGCCGATGAATCGGCACGAACGAAAGATCATTCATATGGCGTTGCAGGAAAATCGCCGTGTACTAACGTATAGTGCCGGTGACGAGCCTTTCCGCAAGGTGGTCATAGAGCCGAAGCACCGTGTTTCGCGTATGGACGGCCAAATGGCGGAAGAGGATTACTGAGATTTGAATCGGGCTGTTGCGTCGGGCGGCAGCCCATTTTTCGTTTTGAAAAATGAGGAAAGGAGGAGTTATTTTGCCGATCGGAGAGACAATCAGCGCGATTGCAACGGCTGCAGGTGAAGGCGGCATCGGTATCGTGCGCCTTTCTGGTACAGGAGCGATTCGGACAGCCTCCCGCATGTTTCGTGCGGCCAGCGGCAAAAGTCTTGAGGAAGCGGGCAAGCGGGGCTTCTTTTATGGAAATATCGTGCGCGAGGATGGCCGCACGGTGGACGAGGCAATCTGCCTTGTCATGCGTTCGCCGCATTCTTATACGAAGGAAGATGTCGTGGAGCTTCAGTGCCATGGCGGTATGATGCCCCTGCGCGAGACCCTGGCGCTCACCTATCGTCATGGTGCACGTCCGGCGGAACGCGGCGAGTTTACGAAACGCGCTTTTTTGAATGGCCGGCTCGATCTCGTGGAAGCTCAAGCCGTCATGAATATCGTCAAGGCGAGGACAGAAGCCGCGCTTGAGATGGCGGCGGGGCATCTCGCCGGTCATCTTTCCTCGCGCATCCAGTCGATGCGCGGGGATCTGCTGGCGCTTATCGCTCATCTGGAAGCCCTTATTGATTTTCCGGAAGAGGGTGTCGAGGATGTCGTGATGGAGGATGTGCGGGAAAGAATCAAAAAGGTGCAGGAGGCAATCTCCGCTATGATCGGGACGGCTCATACGGGACGCATCTTGAGCGATGGCCTGGAAACGGCGATTGTCGGCAAGCCGAATGTCGGCAAGTCGAGCCTTTTGAACGCCCTTTTGCGGGAAGAACGCGCCATTGTGACGGATATACCGGGGACGACGCGCGACAGCATCGAGGAGTATGTGAATATTGGCGGAGTGCCGCTTAGAATTATAGATACAGCCGGGATTCGTGCGACCGATGACGCTGTTGAACGCATCGGCGTGGAGAAAGCGCGCACCTACGTGGAGAATGCGGCGCTCATCCTGGCTCTGTTCGATGGCTCTCTTCCTTTGGAGGCGGAGGATGAGGATATCCTTTGCCTGCTGGAGGGAAAGGAAGCCTTCTTACTCGTGACCAAGAGCGACCTGCCCCGCCGCCTCGATTTGGAGGGACTGCGGGAGCGTTTTCCCGGACGCCTTGTACTTGAAATCACGACGAAGGAAGAAACGGGTCTCGCGCCGCTGCGGGATGCGCTTGTCCGGCACGTTTACGGCGCCAGTGATACCAAAGTATCGGAGAATTTCATCGACGATCTGCGCACGAAGGATATCCTGGAAAAAGTGGAAGCCTGCCTTTTGGAAGCGCTGCATTCGCTGGAAAGCGGCATGGGAGTCGATTTCATATCCATCGACCTGCGTGTTGCCTGGGAGAAACTCGGCGAGATCACGGGCGATACGATCAATGACGATATCATGAATGAGATTTTTTCGCGTTTTTGTGTGGGCAAATGATTGTCCCGGCAAGTGAGGGATAAAAAATTGTTTATTGCTGGCAGATACGATATCATTGTGCTCGGCGCAGGACATGCGGGCGTCGAAGCAGCTCTCGCTGCGGCGCGCCTGGGATGCCATACGCTTTTGGTGACGCTTTCCATGGACAATATCGCGCTGATGCCGTGCAATCCATCCATCGGCGGTCCGGCTAAAAGCCATCTCGTGCGTGAGATCGACGCTTTGGGCGGAGAAATGGGCGTCAATGCGGACAAGACGGCAATTCAGTTCCGTCTGCTCAATACGGGCAAGGGACCTGCCGTCCATGCTCTGCGCGCCCAATCGGACAAGAAGTTTTACCAGTTCCTGATGAAGGAAACATGCGAGAGACAGGAAAGGCTTGAAATCAAGCAGCTTTTGGCGGATGATATCCTATTCGATCACGGTGCGGTACGCGGCATCACGGCGGAGACAGGGGAATCGTATCTCGCAAAGGCTGTCATACTTGCGACAGGAACGTATCTCAAGGGCCGCATCATCATCGGCGAACATATGCACAGCGGCGGACCCGGTGGACAAAGGGCGGCGAAGAGGCTCTCTCGTTCTTTGAGGGAAAATGGTATCAAGCTCATGCGCTTCAAGACGGGTACGCCGGCGCGCGTAGACGGACGCTCTCTTGATTATGAGAAAATGCAGATTCAGCCGGGCGACGATACAGCGTGCAGTTTTTCCTTTATGACGCAGGAGAAGACGCGGGATCAGCTTCCGTGCTATCTGACGTATACGAACGAAAAAACGCATGAGATCATTCGTCGAAATATCGATCGCGCCCCAATGGCAAATGGTATCATCGAGGGAATCGGGCCGCGCTACTGCCCTTCCATCGAATCGAAGATCCTGCGCTTTCCCGATAAAGAACGCCATCAGCTCTTTCTTGAGCCGGAAGGCCGCCATACGGAGGAAGTCTATGTGCAGGGCATGTCGACGAGCTTGCCGATGGATGTACAGCTGGATTTTCTTCATACCATTCCGGGTTTGGAGAGGGCGAAAATCATGCGCCCCGGCTACGCGATCGAGTATGACTGTATCGATCCTCTGCAGCTTTCGCCGAATCTGATGTTCAAGGAAATCGAAGGATTTTTCTCTGCCGGCCAGTCGAACGGCACATCGGGCTATGAGGAAGCAGCGGCACAGGGACTGATGGCAGGAATCAATGCAGTGCTTTGGCTGCGCGGTGAGGAACCGTTCATTCTGCGCCGTTCCGAAGCCTATATCGGCGTACTCATCGACGATCTCGTAACGAAGGGAACGGAAGAGCCGTATCGCATGATGACGTCCCGTGCCGAATATCGCCTGCTCCTCAGGCAGGACAACGCGGATTTGCGTTTGACGGAAAAGGGACGCAAGATCGGTCTTGTTCAGGAAGATCGCTGGCAGAAATTCCTTAAAAAAAAGAATGGTATCAAAGAAGCGCGTGAGCATTTGGAGAACTTCATCATACATCCTTCAGCGGATACGCTTGCTCACCTGGAAGCCGAAAATATGGCACTGATACGCACTTCGACTTCTCTGGCGGAGCTTTTGCGCCGCCCTGATACCGATTATGAGAAGCTTTCCAAAGCCTTTGGTTTGCCGGAGCTTGCGCCGGATGTAAAAGAGCAGCTGGAAATTTCCATCCGCTATGAAGGATATATAGAAAAACAAAGAGAACAGGTGAGCCGTATGGAGCGCCTGGAAGAGCAACGTCTGCCCGAGGACATAGACTATGGTGAGGTACCGAGCCTGCGGGATGAAGCGCGCGAAAAGCTGGCGCAGGTACGCCCGTTTTCCGTCGGCCAGGCGAGCCGTATCTCTGGTGTTTCTCCGGCAGATATCTCCGTACTGCTCATATGGTTGGAGAAGCTGCGCCGCCAAAAAGGAGGAGAATGATGTTCAGGCAGGAAATGGAGCAGGCATCTTCCCTTTATGGCTTGAAATTGAACGAGGATCAGTTGGACAAGTTCACAACATACTATGAGCTGCTGCTTGCGTGGAACGAGAAGATGAACCTTACGGCTATAACCGAGGAACGCGAGGTCGCCGTCAAGCATATGATCGATTCCCTGACCGCGCTGGCAGGATGGGAAACAATGGGGCAGGAGGGAAGCCTTCACCTGGTTGACGTGGGAACGGGTGCAGGCTTCCCGGGACTTCCCCTGAAGATTTTCTGCCCGGAACTTCATCTCGTGCTTGTCGATTCCCTGAAAAAACGCGTGGATTTCTTGGAAACCGTTGTGAAAGAGCTTGCTCTGAGGAATGTGCAATGCCTGCATATGCGGGCAGAAGAGGCCGCGCGCCGGAAGGAACTGCGCGAGCGCTTCGATGTTGCCGTATCGCGTGCCGTAGCTCGTCTGCCCGTACTCGTGGAGTATCTCTTCCCCTTTGTACGCGTCGGGGGTGCGGCGCTCGCTCTAAAAGGCCTGCAATACAGAGAAGAAATCGAAGAGGCCAGGCGTGCCGTGCAGCTGATGGGCGGCAGGGAGATCCAGGCGGTTCCCGTCACTTTGCCGTATCTTACGGACAAGCGCGCCGTCGTCGTTATGAAAAAGGAACGACCGACGCCGAAGGCGTATCCGCGCAAGGCAGGTACGCCCGGGAAAGCGCCGCTTCTCTGATATGCGCACAGTTTAGCCGGATTCCTTAATGTTCCATAGGAAAAAAACGATATAGATGTAAGGCAGTATTGAAAGGATGGTGTTTCGAAGTGTGGAAGAAAAAGATAACGGCTGTTCTTGGCGCGGCATTCTTTGCAGGCAGCCTGGCGTTCAGCCCGACAGCTTCGGCCACGATGATCAGCGTTGGCATGGACGATCTTCCGGGCGCGACGGCGGAGGCGGATGCAGCTGCAAAGAAACGTCCCGTGGAAAATAAGGCCGGCCAGGCACAGAAACCTGCGGTGAAAAAGAATGAAAGCAGCGTGGGGAAGACTTCTGCGAATAACGACTACGAAAAGAAGTTTGAAAAGGTGGGGAAAACTTCTTCCGGGAAATCCGGCAATGCGGAGAAAGAAAAGGAAAAGAAGAGCCGGTTCAAGGAAATCCTGCGAGACGATTCCTTTACCTATTATATGGATACAAAGACCGTGCGCTATATTCCCATGCCTTACCGCCAGGACCGCATTATTGACGTCTGGGTGAAGCTCCTGCCGAAAGATGCTTCGGCAATTACGGTCGATGAACCTTACAGATCTTCGGACAAGTATTATATGGAGCATTACTACATCCATCCGAAAGAAAAGCAGATTCAATTCCTCTGCGAACTTGAAGTGACGGGCCGTCCGACAAATGCCATCAAGGAACGTCCGTACAACTCGCAGAATTGGGAAAACCTTGTGCCGGGAAGTATCGAGGATGATATTTACCATGCCGTTGTAAAAGAAGTGGAAGCTCCGGCAATCCTCAGCGGCTTTGAGCATAAGTCCCTCAAGGATATGCTTGACGACTACCTGAATATTGCCATCTAGCCGAGGAAAGGCGGCAAGCCCTTGTGGACAAAACATGCACTTATCCACATTTTTAACCGATAAAATGTTCGTATGTGGATAGAAATGTGGATAAGTATTAAAAATATGGGAGAACTGCTGTAAAAAGAGGTTTTCCTTTCGTGATCTGATACCAAATAGGAAAGCGGCATTCCGCAGGAAAAAGCCCTCCCAATCCCCTGGATTCTCTGGGGGCGGGAGGGCTTTTTCCTGCTTTTTAATGGTGGAAAAGGCGGATATGCGTCATGGCCATGAACATGCCATATTTATCTGCCGTTTCGATCACATTGTCGTCGCGAATGGAGCCGCCGCTCTGTGCAACATAGGAAACGCCGCTCTTATGGGCGCGTTCGATATTGTCGCCGAAGGGGAAGAAGGCATCGGAGCCGAGCGCGACGCCTGTTGCTGTCTTAAGCCAGGCTGCTTTTTCTTCGGGCAGGAATACGGCAGGCTTTTCCGTGAAAATGCGTTTCCATTCCTCTGTGCCGAGCAAATCCATGTATTCGTCGGACAAGTATACATCGATGGCATTGTCGCGGTCGGGGCGGCGGACATCACTGCGGAACGGCAGGGAAAGAGCCTGCGGGCTTTGCCGCAGATACCAGATATCGGCCTTGCTGCCGGCGAGGCGCGTACAATGCACGCGCGACTGCTGACCGGCGCCGATACCGATCGCCTGGCCGTCCTTGGCATAGCAGACAGAATTGGACTGCGTATACTTGAGGGTGATCAGTGCGAGCAGAAGATCGCGTTTGGCGCTTTCCGGCAAGTCTTTGTTCTTCGTAGGAATATCTTTGAGGCATTCTTCCGTGATTTCAATATCATTTCTCTTTTGTTCAAAGGTCACGCCGAAGACGTTTTTCGTTTCCCTTGCCTCAGGTTTATAGGACGGATCCATCTTGATGACGAGATAGCTGCCCTTGCGTTTTGTCTTGAGGATCTCAAGAGCAGCCTCGGAATAGGAAGGGGCGATGATGCCATCGGAAACCTCGCGCTGAAGGAAAGAGGCCGTCTGCGCGTCGCATTCGTCAGACAGGGCCACGAAATCGCCGTAAGAAGACATACGGTCGGCGCCGCGCGCACGGATGTAGGCCGTCGCAACGGGTGTGAGGTCGATTCCTTCGACGAAGTAGGCTTGCTTCAGCGTATCGGAAAGGGGCACAGCGACAGCGGCTCCGGCCGGGCTTACATGCTTGAAAGAGGTGGCCGCAGGAAGACCGGTGGCTGTTTTCAGCTCCTGCACGAGCTGCCAGCTGTTCATGGCATCGAGCAGGTTGATATAGCCGGGTTTGCCGTTCAAAACTTCAAAGGGGAGGTCGCCCTTTTCCATATAAACCTTGGCAGGTTTCTGGTTTGGATTGCAGCCATATTTGAGTTCAAGTGCCTTCATGGTGAAAAGAATCCTCCTTCTTTGCAGGAAATCGTTTGCGAAAAAGAAAAAGCCAACGCGAATCCAGGCTTGCCCAGACGGTCGGCTTTTCCCACTGCACTCCCTTGTGGTACTCCACTTCCGCCAGTCATGCAGCTTATAACAGAATGGTATCATCCATGGCCTTCTTTGTCAAGAGAAGGATGGAAGATGCTGTTCTTGCCGGAATTTCATGTATTATATGACTTTCTGTTTATTTCCATCTTCTAATGTGGTATGATGTAGGAAAAGGTTTCATTACGATGCGGGGATTCGGAAGGCCTCTCGTATCGCCATGGCTAATGGGAGGGATTTTGCGATGTTGAATTGTATTGCTGTCTTGACGAGCGGCGGCGACAGCCCCGGCATGAATGCGACGACGCGTGCAGTTGTGAGAACGGCGCTTTTTGAGGGAGCTGAGGTCTGGGGCATCCATAACGGCTACCGTGGCATCTTGGATGAGGAAATGTTCAAGATGGAGCGCAAGGATGTCGGTGATATCATACAGCGCGGCGGCACCTTTCTCGGTACGGCACGCTGCCATCGCTTTATGACGCCTGAAGGGCGTGCAGAGGCTTACAAAAAGCTGCAGGAAAGAGGAATTGAAGGGCTTGTCATCATCGGCGGTGATGGGAGCCTGCGCGGCGCGTCCCTTCTGAGCGAGGAACACGGTATTCCCATCGTTGGCCTGCCCGGTACGATTGATAACGATGTTTGGGGTACGGACTATACGATTGGCTGTGATACGGCGGCAAATACGATTATCGATGCGATCAATAAGCTGCGCGATACAGCTTCCGCACATCGGCGTGTTGTTGTGCTTGAGGTTATGGGACGCCATTGCGGCTGGCTTGCTCTGATGAGCGGGATTTCCGGAGGCGCGGAATATATACTCGTGCCGGAAGAGGATTTCGATCTTGATGAAATCAGCAATGAGATCAAAGAGGCCTATAAGAAAGGAAAGCGCTATATCCTTGTCGTTGTGGCTGAGGGTGCAGGGAGCGGCATTGAAGTGGGCAACTTTATTGCAGAGCATACGGATATAGAAACGCGCGTCTCAGTTCTCGGCCATATCCAGCGCGGCGGAACACCATCGGTTATTGATCGTGTAAAAGCGAGCCAGCTTGGTGAGAAGGCGGCATTGGCAATCCTCTCCGGCCTTTCCAATGTCGTTTTTGGCTTCAATCGCGGCAATGTCGTGGCGATTGATTTGCATGATGCCGTGACGAACAAGAAAAAGCTGGATCCGGAATATATGCGTCTTGCAAAGGTTCTGGCCTGAGCAGGATGATAAAAAGAAGAGAGGCAGATGTTTCACGTGAAACATCCGCCTCTCTTCTTTTTCGGCTGCCAATGTTTCACGTGAAACATTGGCAGAGCAATATCAAATTATGCACCGACGAATTCCTTCGCGATCTTTACAGCACTCACGCCGTCGTCAGCATAAGCGTCAGCGCCGGCAGAGGTGGCATAATCCTCGGTGACGGCAGCGCCGCCGACGATGACGCGCGCCTCGCTGCCTGCTTCACGCAGTTTCTTTATGACCTTGTCGATCTGCGTCATGGTCGTTGTCATCAAAGCGCTGAGACCAACGATATCCGCTTCCTTTTCTAGAGCGGTGCGCACAATGGTATCAGCATCGACATCCTTGCCGAGATCGATGAGTTTGAAACCGCTGTTTGAGAGCAATGCGGAGACGATATTCTTGCCGAGGTCATGGACATCGCCTTTGACAGTCGCCATGACGACAGTTCCTTTATCGGCCTCTTGTTGGCTCGGAAGGAGTTCCTTTATTTTTTTGAAGGAGGCGCGCATGGCTTCGGCGGAAAGAAGGACTTGCGGCAAGAACATACGCCCTGCGCCGAAGTCGACGCCGATATCGTTCATGGCGGCTGTCAGGGCTTTTTCCGTAATCTCGTTTGAGGAATGGCCTTTTCGTATCGCTTGCTCCGTCAGGACGGCAATCCCTTCGGAAGCGCCGTCGATAACAGCCTGCTTGATCGCGGCCAATACATCGCCTTCCACCGGCTTTGCTGTTGCAGCAGCTTTAGGAGTGTTGATGTTCACTTCATTGCGGCTGAAGTCAATGCCGCGCGGATCTTTGCCGAGAAGTGCGGCGCTTGCCATCAGGGCTTGCTGCATCTTTTCGTCGTATGGGTTCATAATCGGCGCATCGAGGCCGGCGGCAAGGCACATGGCAAAGAAGGTGCTGTTGATCAAGGGGCGGTTTGGCAGGCCGAAGGATACATTGGAAAGACCCATCGTGGCAGGATAGCCGAAGCGTTCACGATAGAGGCGCAAGGTTTCGAGAACTTCCAGGCAGGCGTTCTGGTCGGCTGAAATTGTCATAACGAGACTGTCGAGCAGAAAGTCACCGTCTTTGAGACCGTGCTTTTTTGCCTCTGTAATGATACCATTGATTGCTAAAACACGATCTTTGGCTGTTTTAGGAACGCCGTCCTCCGTAATGGGCAGGCAGAGGATCGCCGCACCATATTTTTTAGCCAAGGGCAGGAAGGTTTCAATGCGTTCTGTTTCTGCGCTGACCGAATTGATCAAGGCGCGGCCGGGATAAGCCCGCAGGCCTGCCTCAAGTGAATTGGTATCACTGGTATCAATCGCGAGCGGTGCGTCTGTGATCTGTGAGACTTCACGAATGGCATCCCGCATTGCTTTGACTTGGTCTATGCCACCGACGCCCATGTTGACATCGAGTAGCTTTGCTCCGGCGCGTACCTGGTCGATGGCTTCACGCTTTACAGAAAAAAGGGAGCCGTCTCGTATTTCTTCTGCAAGTTTTTTACGTCCCGTTGGGTTGATGCGTTCACCGATGAGTACGGTCGGCAGATCTTTGTCGATGATGATGGTTTTGCTGCGGCTTGTAAGGCGCAATCGTGTATCACGAGGTTTGCGTTCTGCCTCCGGCAGATGTTTGACGGCTTTGCTCAAGGCCTCGATATGAGCGGGCGTTGTGCCGCAGCAGCCGCCGATATAGGTTGCTCCGGCTGCGACAAGCTTCGGTCCCCAGCCGGCAAATTCTTCCGGCCCCATGGGGAAAACCGTCTTGCCGTTTTCAAGGCGAGGCATGCCGGCATTTGGCAGTACGCTGATGGGGACAGTACAGTTGTCGGCGAGAGCTTGGACAATGGGGACGAGCTGCTCGGGTCCGAGGGAACAATTGACGCCGATGATATCGGCACCCATCGCTTCCAAGGTGATGGCAGTCGTCTGGGGATCGCTTCCCGTAACGGAGCGGCCGTCCTCACTGTAGGATAACTGGCAGATGATGGGCAGTTTCGTTGCATCTTTGGCGGCCAGAAGGCCGGCGCGCATTTCCTGGATGTCTATGCACGTCTCGAAGATGAGATAATCGGCTCCTGCGTCAGCCAGTGCCTTTGCCTGCTGGAAAAAGGAATTGTATGCTTCCTCGAATCCGAGGTCGCCAAGCGGTTCGACGAAACGGCCTGTAGGCCCCAAGGAGCCGACAACTTTAGCGCGTCCTTCGGAGACCTCACGCGCGAGTTTGACAGCCGCATGGTTGAGTTCCTCCACGCGGTCCTGCAAACCATAGTGGTCAAGCTTCAGGGAAGAAGCTCCGAAAGTGTTTGTTTCGATCATCGTGGCTCCGGCGGCGATATATGCCTCGTGGATTTTTTTTACGACGTCAGGCTGTTCGATATTCATCAGTTCAGGGCAGCCGCCCGGCTTCAGGCCGCCTTCCTGGAGCATCGTTCCCATGGCTCCGTCAAAAATATGAATCATTCGTAATCCTCCTATGAAACGGTATCTTGATTGGTATCATTGGTATTATTAGTATCATTAGTATCATTGGTATCGCTAATAAATGCGAGTGAAGAGGTCAGCTAAAATCACATAGAAGGTTTTGGCACATCCTTGCGTGATGGGCAATCAATTTTGCTGCAGGCGGCACATCCGTTTGGCGTATGCGGCGCTGTTTCATTGTTCTGCGGGACGAGGCCGATGATGGCCGTGATGGATTTACGCGGCACGAGCATCGAGGCGTCGCTTACGTTGACACCGATCTGTGCGCTTTTGGCCACGCGAACCATTTCCGGCTGCTGCTCCAAAGGCCAATCGCCATAACCGGGGCTGAAGCGCCAGCGCATGCTATAGCCTTCTTTGGCAACTTTTGGTTCAATCGCTTTTTCCATTGTATCAGCAATCTGTTCGACGGCTGCTGTTGCAGCTGCGTCGAGTAAAACGGAATAGGCGTAGCGGCCGTCCTTGAAGTATTGGGTCACATGCTCTTCAATGGCGTCTCCCACACTCGCAGAAAGGATGATCACTTTCTCCGATTTCTCAAGATGCTTGCCGATGACCTTTCCTTTGATAGAAAAGGGCGGATCGGAAAGAACTGTCTGTGTTGCGGCGTCATAGTCATACATTTGCCATATGCCGCGTGGCTTTGCCAGCAAGCGTGCTTCAAGACAGGCCTCCTCGATGAGTTTTTCATCAAAGTTTTCTGCTTTGCGCAAACCCGCATAACGGCGTGTTTCTTTCGGGTCGATATCGAGCAGTACCGTATTATAAACGGGCATGAATATTCCTTCTTTCGGGATGTTTCACGTGAAACATCAAATATATCATATACCATATTGTAGCAATAGGATATGTTGGAAGCAAGCAAAAAATTGCTGATACTCAAGGGGAATCCGCCGCTTCTTTCCTATGCACTTCCCCCTATCAGTATATCATGCTATAATAAAGAAAGAAAAGTATATGGAGGAAAAGAACGTGGCGAAAATCATAGCAGTCGCCAACCAAAAAGGCGGCGTAGGAAAGACGACGACATCGGTGAATTTGAGCGCCGGCCTTGCTGCACTTGGCAAGCGTGTTTTGCTCATCGACTCCGACCCGCAGGGAAATGCAACCAGTGGGTTTGGTATCAATAAATCGGATTTGGAAACAACGATCTATCAGGTATTGATCGACAATATTCCCATGGACCAGGTGATGCTCCATACGGGTTACGATGTAGATGTCCTGCCGGCAAATATTGAATTGGCAGGGGCGGAAATCGAACTGGTAGCAGCGATTTCGCGTGAGAATCGCTTGAAGCGTTCTCTTGATACCATAAAGGATCAATATGACTTTATCCTCATCGACTGCCCTCCATCCTTGGGACTTCTGACACTCAATGCCTTGACGGCAGCTGATACCGTTTTGATGCCAATCCAATGTGAGTTTTATGCTCTGGAAGGTTTGGCTCAACTTGTGAATACGATGACGCTGGTGCAGACGAATTTAAATCCTGCTCTGGAAATAGAAGGCGTGCTTCTTACGATGTTTGATTCAAGAACAAACCTTTCCGTGCAGGTCGCAGAAGAGGTGCGGACACATTTTGGCAGCAAGGTATATCGGACCCTTATACCGCGCACCGTGCGATTGAGCGAGGCGCCCTCTTACGGACAGCCTATTATTGCGTATGACAGTAATTGTAAAGGAGCCATGGTCTATATGGATCTGGCAAAGGAGGTAATCGAGCGTGACAGCCAGAAAGCATAAAGCGTTGGGAAAAGGCCTGGGTGCGCTCTTTGGCAACTCGAAAACGATAGTGGGAGGAGAAGCGCCTTTACAAGATGTTGATACCAATTTAGTGAATCCAGACAATGTTGACAGCCCGGCGACGATGGAAACATCCGAGGTGGAAATTTCCGAAGCAGCAAAGGAACAACCTGATACCAAAAAAACCAGAAAAGGCCGAACATCCCTAACTGAAGCTGCTGTTAAAGAGAGAGGAAATGAACAGGCAGCTGGTTCGGATTCCACTGCAGGAAAGGAAATGGAGGAAAGTGCAGGGGAAAAGAAAAAGGCTGCGGAAACATCGGTATCAGAAATCCGCGATACGATACTGCAGTCTATAGCAGTTGTACAGATTCGTGCAAATCGGTATCAACCACGCCATGAATTTGATGAAAGCGCTCTTGAGGAACTGAAGGAATCCATTTTGCAGCATGGAGTTCTTCAGCCGATTCTCGTGCGCCAGCTTCCTGCAGACCAAGGCTATGAATTGATTGCAGGCGAGCGTCGGCTTCGCGCGGCAAAAATGGCCGGTCTGACAGAGATTCCTGCTCTCGTGCGTCCATTGAGCGATGCGGCCACTTCAGAAATTTCCTTGATTGAAAATTTGCAGCGTGAAGATCTCAATGCCATTGAGGAGGCAGCGGCCTACCAAAATCTTATGCAGACGTTTGGTATCACACAGGAGGTTTTGGCGGAACGTGTGGGACGCAGCCGCTCACATATTGCGAATATGGTTCGCCTTTTGAAGCTTGAATCGCATGTCCGGGAGTATCTGGCCAACGGCAGTTTGACGATGGGGCAGGCAAGGCCGCTTCTGGGGTTAGAAGATCCTACCCTGCAGCGTGAAGCGGCGGACATCATCATGACGCGCGAATATTCGGCGAGGCAGGCCGAAGAGCTTGTCAAGCGTATGCAAAAAGAAACAAAAGAACCAAAGGATATGGAAACTCCCGTGGAATCGCAGACCATATTTTTGCAGGAAGCAGAGGATAAACTCAAGATGTTCTTTGGGACACAGGTACGCATTCGGACGCAGGGGAAGAAACGCCGCATAGAGATTGATTTTTCATCCGAGGATGATTTGAACCGGATCCTTGCTTCTTTGCTTGAGCAGAAGAGCAAGATGCTTGAGGATCGGAAGGCAGCGCTGCGCCAGTTTTCGTCAGGAAGTAATTTTATCGTCTGAGTACCAGGGGGATGTTTCACGTGAAACATCCCCCTGTTTTTATGAACAGGTAAACTACACGCACAAACATCCATGTTGTGGACATTGTGCGCCGCCCTTACCATGAAATACGGGGAATCGCTGATAAATTCAGCCCGCCATCTCAGTGCATCTTTTCCGCTCGCTCCGCGTCGACAAATCCTCCGCATAGTCCCGCTATGCGTCCGGTTTCGCTCCTTGATCGAACGAAAAATCTGCACCCATCTGACGGACTTCATTTTATCAGCGATTCCCCTGCCAATCAGTCAGCGCCTGCGGCTTGACTTCTTGGAGTTTCATGGTAAAAAAAAGGTGTTGTTTCTGGGGATTTTGTGCTACAATAGCCTTGATGTGAAGCGTGCTTCTGCGCATTTTATATCGAACCAGAGAAAGAGGAGAAATGATTTGGATGGATTCAAAACTGTTGGCTGATTTCCTAGAAAAAAACGAAACCTTTCTTATTGTATTCTTGATGCTTCTAGTCATCATCCTGCTCGTCACGGTGATTTATCTGATGTACAGCGTATCGAAGATGAAGAGCCGCTATCGACAGATGATGACAGGTGTGGAAGGGGCGAACCTGGAGCGCATGCTCATAGGCCATATCAATGAGATGAAAGGTGTTGCCGAAGAGAGCAAGCAAATCAAGCAGGAAAACAAGCGCCTCGATAAGATCCTGCAGACGGCCACAACACGCATAGGGATCGTACGCTTCAGCGCATTTGCCGATATGGGCAGTGATCTGAGTTATGCCGTTGCAATGCTGGATGCACATAACAACGGGGTTCTTTTTTCGAGCATTTTCGCGCGGGAGGATTCACGAAGCTATGTCAAGCCGATCGAGGCCGGACGTTCCACTTATAAGCTTACCCGGGAAGAAGCCGAGGCACTTGACAAGGCGATGAGCGTACGGGTTGATTGATACCAATCATGATGGCCGCAGTCCTGCTCTTAAAGGTTGCTTTTTGCCTTGCAGTTTGGAGGATGGACTTTGGAGAATAAAAAAGGATTTACGATCAAGATTGTGCCTGATGCGGGCGATACGGTGCACACGATTCATTTGTCCATGAAGATGGCGAAGATTGGTATCATATCGTTTGCGGCAGTTCTTTTGCTGTTCGTTGCAGCCTTCTCCTATTCAATCTACAATACATTGGTTGTCAAGAATGATGAAACGGAAATGGAGAAACTGCGGCAGGTCAGCAATATTCAGCAAGAGCAGCTTCTGCAGCTTTCTCGCAAGGCGAATAATTTGCAGACGGAGATTGACGAGCTCACGCAGATGGAAAATGAATTGCGCCGTATATCGGGCACGGGAACGGCTCAGCAGGACGCAGAACCGGAAGCTGCTTCCTCTGCAAACGATGGACAAGGCGGGCCCTATACCGAACCAAATGTACAAAATGTGGATGCCGTCCTCAATGATTTGGAAAAAAGGCTGGCGGTACGTCGGGCGAGCTTGCAGCAGCTCAAGCAGGCTTTGCAAGTGCAGCAGCAGGAATTCAGTGCTCTCTTGCCGTATGGCGCTTCCTTTGGTATCAGTGGGACATCCATGACGGTTCCCTCGATGTGGCCGGCGCGCGGCGTTGTCAGCTCCCCGTTCGGTTTGCGCTGGAATGGAACGGACTTCCATCCGGGCATTGATATAGCAAATGATTTCGGCACACCGATTGTGGCGACGGCAGATGGTATTGTTACCGATGCAGGCTGGAACTCCGGCGGCTATGGAAATAAAGTCGACATTGACCATGGAAATGGTATCATGACGCGTTATGGTCATGCACAGGCAGTTGCTGTCAGCACCGGCCAGTATGTGCGCCGCGGTCAGGTCATCGCCTATATGGGCAGCACGGGCTTTTCCACAGGACCGCATGTTCATTACGAGGTACGGATCAATGGACAGCCAGTAAATCCGGCGCCTTATCTATGAAAACAGAGATACCAAAAGCCGCATCCAATCCGGGGATGCGGCTTTTGGTATCTTCAGGGGAAGTTTTTGAAACTGAAATAAATATCGGCAGGAAGCTTTGTTATATGTTCGGCCAAATTGATTTGAACCAAGAGGCGGACATAGAGCTGTGGGAAAATCAATAGAGTGCATTTCTGCCTGCGATATGCTACAATACGAAAAGAAGCTTATATTTGAAAAGGAGGAAATATTATGGCGAAGAGATTTTTTATCTGTAGGAAAACGGGCGATATCATTGGTCTCATCAACGATGGTGGCGGCGCTTTGTCCTGCAACGGTGAACTATTGACGGAACTCAAGGCGAATACGACGGATGCAGCGCAGGAGAAGCATGTGCCGGAAGTGCAGTACGACAAGGTTGCCGGCAAGGTCACGGTGCAGGTCGGTTCCGTAGCGCATCCGATGGCCGAGGAGCACTTCATCGAGTGGATCCATCTGCAGACGAAGAAGGGCGCACAAATCTGTCATCTGCGTCCCGGTGAAGCTCCTGCAGCGACTTTCCTGCTGGCTCCCGGAGATGAGCCAACAGCAGTTCTGGCTTATTGCAATTTGCATGGGCTTTGGAAAGCTGATATTTGAAAACTTGCGAAAAGTGAATACCATCTGCGAACGGATGGAGAAATTCGCAGAGAAGAAATTGGAAGAGGGTCGTATGGAATCGGCTCATAGGACGGCGATGGCTTTAATTGCTTCAGGAAACCTTACGCCGTGACCGATGATAAGATTTTGGACGCCAAGACCGCCGCATCGTTTGATATGCGGCGGTCTTTTTATAACGTTCCTGCAAAAGGATCGGTCACTTTTTATTTGTGTTCCTCTGCCTTCTGCTCCGCGAACTCAGCCGCAAGATCGTCGAGATACGCAGCGAGGCGTTCGCGGCTCGCCTCGTGCGCGAGCTGCGCGATCACCGTCATGTGGTGGCGGAGATCGTGTCGCATACGGCGCGAGCTGCGCCAGAGGGAGAGCATCATCTGATAGTGCGCCTCCTCGGACGTGCGAATCATCTGCTCGTGAAGCTGCTGCTGATGCAGAGCATTTCCCTTCTCTGCATAGCGCGTGAGGAGAGTGGATACGCGCAGATACTGGACGAGCGCGAGCGGGAGCAAGAGCCGCGCCGCGAGGATCGTCGGCTGCACCGACGTATTCGCCGGATCAGCGGCGACGGCGAGCGCGACGAGGATCACCTCATAGCCGCAGAGATAGAGCCAGAGCCGCCGATCATCCACCTGCAGCATCGGTGCGAGCAGATGGCGGTTCGTATGCAGTGCGGCGGGCAGGATGAGGAGGAACATCATGGGGATGAGCAGACATTTCCACAGTCCCGGCGGCAGTCCTGCGCCAAAGAAATACTCTGCCATCGTCCCGAGTGTTCCCGCAAGCATCAGCAGCGGATAGACGAGCAGGGCGATCGAGAGTACTCGCAGCGGCTGATCGCGGATTGAGAGGAGCATATAGAAGAGGGCGAGCGGGCGGCAGAGAAGTGCGATCATAGACATATCGAGCGGCAAGGACATCTGTGCGGCCTGTGTCAGCGCGAGCATGAGCATATAGCCGCAGACGACATAGCGCTGCGCAAAGCGCAGCCGATCGCGAAAAACATAGAAAACGAGCAGGTCAAAGGGCGGCACACACACGAACGTGTAAAGCAGCCGAATCTCTGCATCAGTCATGATGTTTCTCCTCCCCGCAGCTGTCCGTACGCAACGGCGTGACGTTTGTCGCTCTGTCCTTTGTCGCCCGAAGCACAATCGAAACAGCGAAGAGATCGTCCTCCGGCGAAATCTCCATCGTGCCGTCATAGTGCGCCAGACTCGTGCGGATGCTCTCCATGCCGATGCCACGCTCGGCGTTGCTGCGCTTTGCAGAGAGCAGATGGCCTTCCGTATCGTAGTGCAGCTCTCCGTCATAGCTGTTGTCCACCGTCAGAAAGAGCATGTCCCCCTGGTGGACGAGCGCAAGCCGCAGGAGGCGCGGGGCGTCGGGCGCAAGGCGTTCCAGTGTTTCGGCGGCGTTGGCGAGCAGATTGCCGAGGATCGCCGTCAGATCGAGTGGGTCAATGGGATTTTCCGCGCCGAGGTCGATGCGGTACTCCGTCTGCACGCCGAGCCGCGCAAAGATCGGCTGCCAATGGCCGACGAGAATGTTTACCGTTTCATTCGCACAGACGGGCGCGTAGTGCGTCTGAATCGCAGATGCAGCCGTGCCCATCAGCCGCTCGATGCCCGCAAGGTCCCCCCGTGCGAGCAGCTTTTGTGCCGCGGTGATCATCTCCGTGAACTGCGTGCGAAATGCGCGTGTCGTGCGGTCGTTTTCCTCTATCTGCGCCGTATTCTGCCGCGTGATCGCCGCCATCTCCGCCTCGCGTGCGACCTGTTCGCGCAGCACACGCTGACGCAGCCGCGCATTCATGGCATAGAGCGCCAGGCCGATGCAGCAGAAGCCGCCGACCGCCCCGCTCAGACGAACGAAGAGAGCCGTATGTGTCCGCAGATCATTGAACGGCGAGAGCAGGATCGTGAGCGCGAGAATCAGGATACCCAGCCACGCGAGCGGCGTCCATACCGCATCAAAGGAATCGTCCGCAAGGAGAGGTTCGGCGATCGTGCGCCCATAGTAGAGAAAGAGCGGCACAGCGATGGGGAGGCAGGCAATCATGCAAAGCCCCGAGAGCAGAAACGGCACATCAAAGACCGGATGGGCATCCTCTACGGCATAAATCACCGTCTGCATGGCAAACCATACGAGCCCCGGGGGAATGAGAATGCAGATCTGCTTGCCGATCGGCACGCGCGTCATCGCGAGCAGATAGAAGAAAATGAAAAAGAGAAACGGAAAGGCGATGCGCCGCGAAAACACCGTGACAGCCTCGATCTGAATGATCGCCTCGATACCGATGAAGAGAAGCAGCCCCGCAATGATCGACAGCGGAGCGAAACGCAGATAGCGGCGAAAGATATAGAGACGGACCAGATTGACGGGTAGGATGTGAACCGCCGTATAGAGCAGCGTTACCAGCGGTACGGCAAGCGGATACTGCAGAAGTTCGATCATTGGTGATGGGTGCATGAATCTTCTCCCTCAAAGACAGAAAAGACAGACTATGGCAGGCACGAATCCATTCAGCGCTTCCTACGGCGTAAACGCTGCACGCATCTTCTGCAGCATATAGGCGCGGTAGCTGTGCTCGACCTCGCTCGCGCGGCGCGTTGCGATCGGCAGCAATGTGCCGTCCGAGAGCAGGATGCCGTCCGGCGTCAGTTGCCGGATATAGTCCATATTGACCAGCAGGCTGCGGTGACAGGAGAGGAACATCGGCATCGCCCCGAGCAGCTCCTGTGCGCGGGCGAGCGTCATATAGGGAGAGAGCGTCGTGCCGTCCGTCAGATGAAACGAGCAGCGACGCCCGTCCGCATCGACATAGCGAATGTGCTCGATGGGGATGCGCTGCTCTGTGTAGTCAATCGTGAGCGTGATGGTAGGACGATCCTTTTTGAAGAACGGCGTGCGCGACAGTGCCTCGCGCACCCCTTCCTCCGTCACGGGCTTGATGAGGTAGTGCACCGCCGTCACATCGAACGCCTCCACCGCGTGCTCGCGGCTCGTCGTCACGAAGATGATCGCGCAGTTCGTATTGAATGAGCGCAGAATCTGCGCCGTCCGAATCCCCGTACGCTCGCCCAGATAGATGTCGAGAAAGGCAATATCGGCGCGTGCGGTGGACATGTGTGCAAGGAACTTCTTATCATCCGTGAACGCGCGAATCATAGGGCGCGGCATATACTCCGAACAGATCGTGTCGAGTGTTGTGCAGAGCGTGTGCAGATCGCTCGGATTGTCATCGAGCACCGCAATCTTCATAGTATAGATGCCTCCTTTTTCTATGGAAGCACTGATAAATTCAGCCACGCCATCTTGACGCATCTTTTTTGCCCGCACTGTGTCGGCAAATCCTCCACATAGCTTTGGCTATGCGTCCGGTTTGCCTCCTTGTTCGGACGAAAAAATCTACGCCAATCTGACGGACTTCATTTTATCATCGATTCCATAAAACATTTTATGGAAACAAGAAAAGGATTGCAAGTATAATTTGACTGCTTTCGTTTTCGCGTTCATGACATACTTTCGGCGTTTATGACAAACTTTGTTGATATTTTTCTCAGATGTGAGAAAATATGGATAGGATGTATAGTTCTTTTGTATCAGTAAAGCGGAGGAATGGAGTTTATTATGGGTGTACTGGAAAAAGCTCTTCATTGGAAGCATACGCAGAGGATCATCACCTTTGTCATCATCCTCAATGCAGCGGTGTTGGGCATATTGACGGATCGGACGCTGTCCGTCGAAGAGATTTCATTGTTGGAGATGATCGACAAAGCCTGTTTGGTGATCTTTACCATCGAGTTGATCGCAAAACTGCTCGTTTATCGGCGAAGTTTTTGGTCAGAGGGCTGGAACATCTTCGACTTCGTCATCGTCCTCAGCTCCATCATCTTCATCTCCTCCAGTGTATCGGTCATCCGAGCCTTCCGTATCTTCCGACTGCTCAAGGCACTCGCGGAGTTCCCCGAGCTGCAGATCCTCGTATCGTCCATGCTCAAGGCGATCCCCAGTATGTCGTGGGCACTGCTCCTGCTCTTTATCATCTTCTATATCTTTGGGGTTTTCGGCAGTACCATGTATGGAGATACGTTCCCCGAGCTGTTCGGGGACATTGGCGGCTCCATGTTTACCCTGTTCCAGGTCATGACCTTTGAGTCGTGGGCGACCGCCGTCGCACGGCCGATCATGGAGATCCATGACTATGCATGGATATACTTTTTGATCTTTATCCTCCTTACCGCCATTACCCTGCTGAACGTCATGGTCGGCATCGTAGTCGAGGCGGTCGGCACCATCTCCGCAGCGGTCAAGGAGAGACAGGCGGCGGAGGCGGCGGAGAACGCACCGCCCGAGGTGCGAAGAGCCGATGAAATCGAAGCCGAAATCCGTCAGCACCTCGCACAAATCGAAGCGTTATTGGAAGTAAGAAAGGACGAAGCAATATGAAAACATCATCGACGAAGCAGCTGCGCCGCACACTCCTCTGTGCCCTCGTTGCGGGCGCACTTACCGCGCCCTTTGCCGCGCAGACGGCTTATGCTCTGCCCATCGAGGGCGCGAACGCAGCGACGAACAAGACCGAGGCAGACATCTCCACGAGCGGCACGGTCATGGACATCACGGGCAAGACCGCGCACAATATCCTCAAATGGGAGGACTTCTCCATCGACTCGGGCGAGAAGGTACGCTTCGACGGCGGCAATCAGACGCGCGACTATCTGAACCTCGTCACGGGCGAGGGCGCGTCGAACATCTAC
>ERZ773099.605-NODE-605-length-30017-cov-6.394867_pt1 | contig 30017 bp, 28 predicted proteins | sample MGYA00511120_ERZ773099 | MGnify/ENA primary metagenome ERZ773099 (study PRJEB29015, sample SAMEA2738012) | human oral metagenome | biome: human oral; feature: human-associated habitat; material: dental | place: China | collected 2104 ... | reverse complement strand
ATCTTTCTATGAAGCTCTGCTCTCTGTGCTGTCTCATTATTTTCTTTTGAAAAATTCGACATTTTCTCTCCCTCTCTTTATTTTTAATATTTTTATTTTGTCATTATATTTTTTACTACAATTTTTATAAAATTAATTCATAAATTAACAAATTCTCGCTACTTATTAACTTAAAATTGTTATTTGTTGCGATTTTTTGTGTTGCTAATTGTCTTTTATCGCATTCGATAATGAGTGAATGGATATTTTTATTTTTTGCATAGTCAATGAGTGATTTTGTTACTTCGTTTGCTATGCCACATCCCCAATAGTCTAAATTTAAGATAAAGCCAATTTCGTAGCTTTCTTCGTCGTATTCGTGAAAAATAATATGTCCAATTAATTTTTTGTTTTCTTTATATTCCAAAGCAAATACTCGTGGAGGATAAGACAGTGCATTTTTGTTTAAAAAGTCTTTTGTGTTTTCCAAAGTGAAAGGTTCTTCAATGTATTCCATCACTTTAGGGTTACTTAATATCAAATATAGGTCATCTACATCTGATTGTTTAAATTGTCTTATCCTACACCTTTTTGTTTCTATATTTAAAATATGTTCCAAGATTATCACTCCTGATTATTTTTTATTCCACATCTTTTAATGATTCTATCATTGGAACTTTTTTAAGCATTATTTTTACTACGAAGTAAACAATGAATGTGAAAAATAGTGTTACTAGGGCTGAATAAATGTAGCTTATTAATTTTACTTTGTTGAAAAATCTGATTGAGTCCATAGCAAGTTGTTCCATAATGTTTATGTGAAGGCTATATCCTACAAATATTCCCAAAAATATTCCTATCATTGTTAGTATTACGGTTTCTTTGTAAATATAATTGTCAATTTCCAAAGGATAGAAGCCTAAAACTTTAAGTGTTGCAATTTCTCTTTTTCTTTCAGAGATATTTATATTACTTAAATTATATAGAACTACTATTGACAAAAAACCTGAACATATTACGATTAGTAAGATAATTGAGTTTACGCTGTAAGATGCATCATCAATTATTTTTTTCAAAGAGTAAATACTTACACCTTTTACTGCAACGGAATTTTTTTCCAAATCATTTATTACTTTTTCAATATTGTCCTTACTTCCGTCATTTAAAAGCATTAATTTAGTATTTTTTATAGGTTTTCTAAAGAATGTCTGTTCATAAGTTTTTTCATTCATTATAAAGAAATTACCGACATGATTTTCAAAAATTCCCGCAACTGCTCCTTTATATTCTTTATTGTTATTTATAAAGGTGATTTCATCTCCAACTGAAAGAGAAAATTTTTCAGCTAATTTTCTATTTATATAGATACCGTCATTTAATTTTTCAATTTTTTGCTCCCCATTGTAAAGTGCAAAGAACTTTGAAAAATCGCTCAAATTATCTGTTGTAAAAACGGCAATTCTTTCGTCAAAACTCTTATCTGATTTTATATTTACAGATGTTGTTGCTATATCAATACTTTCGTTAATATCCTTATCGGCTTTTATTTCTTCATCAAATTTATCCAAATCTTTTTGTAATGCCATCGGATTGTAAATAACTGATGTGTGATATTTTGTGTATTTTGAGTATTGTAAATCGGAAACTCCGTCAAGGCTATCTTTTATTCCAAATCCAAGAACCAAAAGTCCCATACATCCCATTACACCTATTATTGTCATTGTAAGTCTTAGTTTATATCTGAATACATTTCTTAGAGTTGCTTTTTGTAAAAAAGAAAGTTCTTTCCAAATATAAGGTATTTTTTCCAGAAATACGAAATTTCCGGACTTTGGAGCTTTTGCTCTCATAAGTGATGAAATTTTTTCCTTTAGTGTTTTCATACAAGTTATATATGATACAAAAGCTGTGCAGAAAATTGCAATTAAAATTCCTACAGTAATTATTTTAGGATAGTAGTTATCAAAAACTTTTGGAAATATAAAGGCTTTTAAGTATGAACCATATACAAGCGGAGAAATTATCTTAAATCCTAAAACAGTTCCTATTGCTCCCCCTATCAAACTCGCTAAAAGTCCATAGTAAAAATATTGCTTTGCAATGTCCATATTGCTATATCCTAATGCCTTTAATGTTCCTATCTGTATTCTATTTTCATCAACCATTCTAGTCATTGTTGTAAGTGATACCAAAAGAGCGATGAAATAGAAAAATAATGAGAATACATTTGAAACTCCATAAATTCCATTAGCTGCAAAATAAACTTTTGAAGTCGCTGATGAACTGAATCCGTCTTCTATATTGTAAGTTGGCTCTATCAATTTAGATAAAATTTCATCTCCTTCAGAAATTTTACTGTCTGCCTCTGAAATTTTACTTTTGGCATCTTCCACTTCATCTTTTCCTTTATTTAATTTTAAGTTATTTTCTTCAATTTCCGCCTTTTTTTCTACTAATTTTGAATAGTATTCATCAAATTTACGCATTCCTTGTTTTGCTTGACTTTTCAATTCGTCCATTTTATTTTCTAAATTTTCAATTTCAAAAGCTAATTTTTTATCCCCTTCATCTAATTTAGAAATATTTTCTGAAATAACTGATAAATTCGTATTAACAGAATCTAAATTTTTTTGAATTGTCTGTAAAGCAATATTTAATTCAGCTAATTTTTTATTAATTTCTTCTTTCTTTGCCTTATATTCATTTTCGTCAATCAAATTTGAATTGTAATTTTCTTCAAGTAATCTCAATTCCTGATTTAAGGCTTTTATTCCTAATTCAATTTCTGTTTTCTTTTTTTCTAAATCTTCTTTGTTTTTTACCAAAGAATTATTTTTATCGACTAAATCTTCCCTATTTTTATATAACTCAGTCCTTTTCTCATACAAATTATTTATAGCATCTGTCAATTTATCTTGATTTTCATTTATTAAATTAATAAACTGATTTTTTTGGTAATTCAAATCTGCAAAAGCTCTTCTTAAATCTTTTCGACCATTTTCCAACTTTTCAAGATTTTCTTGTAATTTTTTTTCGTTTTCTTCAAGATCTAATTTATTTTTAGAAAGTTCTTCCTTATTTTCATCTAAAATATCTCGTTTTTGTGAGTAAATTAACTCATAAACTTCTCCGGCTCTATTTTTAAACCTTTCTTGTAACATAAGTTTTTTCTCATTCTTTAAATTTTCAAAACTTTTGCTATTCATATTCAAATTATTTAAGTCTGAGAAAATTATTTTTGCATACGAAAAGTAGGTGAAATCAAAAGTATCTTTTGAAACTATCGCCAAATATCCGTTTTCTGTAGTTCCCATTAATAGTGTAGTTAAAACTTCAGGACTTTTGATAAAGCCTTTTACAGTAAATTTATTATGTTTTAATTTTTTTACTTCATCTTTAAAAATTCCAAATTTTTCAACATTTTTAAAGTCTATTTCATCTCCGATTTTGTATTTATCTCTCAATCTTTCATCCAATAAAATATCGGAGTCCGATGTAATATCTTCCCCTTCTATTACTTGAACGGTACTTATTTTTTCGGGCTTGTTTTCAATAGTAAAATCGACTTCTCGCTCTTCGTCTTTTAGATTTATACTATATCCATATTCAACATCTTTTAAATTTTCCAAACGGGAAATTATATCCTCATCTTCTTTTTGCAATCCAAAATTTGAAGAAATTTTAAAATCATATAAATTCCCTTCACTAATGTGTTTATCTACACTTCTTCGCATTATATGTGGAGTTATTTTAAGTCCGACAAAGACCATTACTCCAAGTCCTATCATAAATACGATGGATAAAAATTTTGGAAATGTTCGAAAGATTGTTCTGTAAAAATTTTTAAACAATGTTTTTTTCATACTAACACTCAATTTCCTTTATGTCCTTTGGATTTTTATTTAAAATCACATTTTTTACTGTACTGTCGTTAATTTCAATAACTCTGTCCGCCATTGGTGCAATGGCTTGATTATGAGTGATTAAAATTACAGTTGTATTTGTACTTTTACATCTTTGATGTAGAAGCTCTAAAATTTTTTTACCTGTATGATAATCTAGAGCTCCTGTAGGCTCATCACATAAAAGCAATTTTGGATTTTTACATAATGCTCTGGCTATTGCAACTCTTTGTTGTTCTCCTCCGGATAATTGGCTAGGAAAATTCTTAAGTCTATGAGACAATTCTACAGACTCCAAAACTCCAGAAGGATTTAAACTTTCTTTTACAATTTGCCCTGCAAGTTCTACATTTTCCAAAACAGTTAAGTTTGAAATTAAATTGTAAAATTGAAAGACAAAGCCTACATCATATCTTCTATAGTCATTTAATTGTCTTTTATTAAATTTACAAATATCTTTACCATCTATATAGATTTCTCCACTTGTAGCATCATCCATTCCGCCTAAGATATTTAGAATTGTAGATTTTCCCGCTCCTGAAGGTCCAACGATAACGCAAAATTCTCCATGCTCTATTTCGAAAGAAACATCCCTATTTGCAACAATCTCTGAACTTTTCCCTTCATTATATTTTTTATAAACGTTTTTAAATTCAACAAAAGCCATAATTCCTCCTTGTTAAATACTCCCCAAATCTATTTACATTTCATAAAATTACTTATAACTTCCTAATTTTACTTTAGCACAAAACTGAAAAAAAATCAAGATTTAAAAATTTGACAATCTGACATCATCTACTATCAAAATTTTTTTAGTTTTTATATCTTCTTTTTTTAATATCGTTTTCAAAAATATTTTATGAAATTATTAAAAATATTTGTTTTTCAATACTTTATATAAAACTTTTTTATGAAAAAAACACTTGTATTATTTATTGCAAAATGGTATAATGAGAAAAAGAAATTAAGGGGTGGTTGAAATGTTAAATTTTGTACTTGGTCCTTCAGGATCTGGAAAAACTAAATGGTTAATAGATAAAGCTAACGAAGAAATGAGAAAAGGAAATGGAAATATCATTTTTATTGATACTGATGACACTCATATTTTCAGCTTAGACCACAGTGTTAGATTAACAAATGCAAAAGAATATGAAATAGTAAATCTTGACAAATTATTCGGATTCATTTTCGGAATTGTTTCAAGAGATTATGATGTGGAAAAAATCTATATCGACGGTATCTATTCAATAATTGATCTTGATAGCGAAAAGCTTTGTAAATTTAAGAAAGATGTCGATGCACTTTGTGAAGATCACAAACTTGAAGTTTTCATGGGAATTAATCTTCCTAAAGAACAACTTTGTGAAGGTGGTCAAGCAAGTTGTGTAGAATTAAAAGTTGACTAGATTTAAAAAGCATCGTTAAGGTGCTTTTTTTGTGATATGAATATACCTACAGTACAACTTGAAAATTTTTTCAAAAAGAGAAATGAATTAATTACTGACCTTTCAATTGGAAAAATAGATAAAATTTCTTTTTTAGAAAAAAATTATGAATTGATTCAAAATTTAAGTATGAAACCACTTTTAAACATATCCTCACTGGAAGAAGGAATATATAATTATCAGTATTACAACATTCTAGCAAAGTTTTTTAAGCAAAAATCAATTTTGTATTCAAATAATAGAAAAAAGCAAAAAAAGTATAATGAAAATCTTATGAAATCTAATAATTATTATGCAGAAAAAGATAAATATCTTTTTAAGATGATTGACTTTTTGGATGAAAATTCCACAGAGGCATATTTCATAGATATGAATTCAAAAAGACTTAATAATTCTCTTTATGAAATTGTAGTAAAGGATGTTGAATATGCAATTTTTCACTCTATGAATGATAAGATTTTAGAAAAATTGAAAGAAAAAAATATATTTATAAATGAAATTAGAATTTCAAAAATAAATGACTATGTTAATACTAATATTTAAAAGGTTGTGTAGCACATACACAACCTTCTTTTCTTAATAATTAAACATTTCTAAAAACTTTGTCAATAACTTCTTTTAGTGTTTTAGATTTTTCAACTTTTAATGTTTTTAAATTCTTTATATCCACAACTTCATTTGAAATATATACCTTTTTGTAGCCCATTCTGTCAAGTTCTATAAGTCTTTCGCTTAAATTAGGAATTTTTTTAAGCTCTCCTGTAAGTCCAACTTCTGCAATAAATACATTATCTCTCGGAACGGCTTTATTTAAAATTGAAGATGCAACGGAAATTATGACAGCTAGATTTACCGATTGCTCTGAAATTTTAAGTCCTCCCGTAGTCTTTAAAATTACATTTTTATTATATAAATTAAATCCTGCTCTTTCTTCTAAAATTGAAAGTAATGTATTTAGTTGATCTTTTTTAAGACTATCTCCGATTCTTGCAGGATAACTTGTAAAAGACTGCGAAACCAAACTTTCAACTTCAACAACTAACATTCTGCTTCCCTCTTTTACAACGGATAACACGCTTCCACAGATGTCTTTTTCCCTTTGAGTTACAAAAAATTCTGAAGGATTTTTAATTTCCAAAAGTCCATATTCTTCCATTTTGAAAAGTCCGATTTCTCCCGTTCTTCCAAATCTATTTTTTGTACTTGTAAGAGTTCTTAAACTTTCATCAGACTCTCCCTCTAAGAGTAAAACAGAATCCACCATATGCTCTAAAGTTCTAAGTCCTGCCATTTCATCTTGTTTTGTCATATGACAAACTATGAAAATCGCTCTTGGTTTTTTAGGATTTTTTGCAATTCTAACCAATTCATTTATACATTCAACAGTCTGTGTTGGAGAACCAGCTCTTGACGGAATTGAGCTTAACATAACAGTTTGAATACTATCTAAAATTACAATTTCTGCGTCAACTTCATCAATTGAATTTAAAGCCTCATCCATACTTTGTGTAGATTGAATCCAAATATTTTCAGGAATTTCTTTTACAATTCTATTTGCTCTTGACTTTATCTGAGATGAACTTTCTTCTGCTGAAATATAAATAGATTTTACATTTTTACTTGCAAAATCAAGCGCAAGTTGTAAAAGTAATGTACTTTTACCACAACCTGGTCTTGCAGTTAAAATATTTACACTATCTCTTACAATTCCACCACCTAAAACACGATTTAACTCATCTATTCCGGTTATAAATCTATCATTTTCATTTACATTTACATTTTTAAGTTTTTCGACTTTTCCCTTTGCAACAATTTTATCGCTAGAGCTTTTTACATCGGAAACTTCAATCTCTTCTATCGTTCCCCAACTACCGCAAAAACTACATTTTCCTTGCCAACCCAATGACTCTTTTTTGCAATTTGAACATATATATTTTTTCTTTATCTTCATTTTAATCACCAACTATATTTTAATGTAAAAATTTTTAAAAAGCAATAGGCGAAATTTAATCTATTGTGTATATTAAAAAATTTAATGAAATTCACTTTTGCTTTTGTATTGACTTTTAGAAATCTTTGTAGTATATTAAATTTGAATGAATATTTTTATATAAAGGAGATAAAAAAATGGATGTTTACGAAAAAGCCTTGTTGCTTCATGAACAATGGCAAGGAAAACTATCAACAGAATTAAAAGCAGAATTGAATAATGCTGAGGATTTAACTTATGCATATACTCCGGGTGTTGCAAGACCTTGTATGGAAATAAGTAAAGACCCTTCTTTAGCTTATAAATATACAAGCAAAGCTAATACTATTGCTGTTATTTCTGATGGAACTGCTGTTTTAGGTCTTGGAGATATAGGTCCTGAAGCTGCTATGCCTGTTATGGAAGGAAAGTGTTGTTTATTTAAAAAATTCGGTGGAGTTAATGCTGTTCCTCTAGTTTTAAATACAAAAGACCCTAAGGAAATTATTTCAATTGTAAAAGCTCTTGCTCCTACATTTGGTGGAATTAATCTTGAAGATATTTCTTCTCCAAGATGTGTTGAAATTGAAAGAACATTAATAGATGAACTTGATATTCCGGTATTCCACGATGACCAACATGGTACTGCAATAGTTGTTACAGCGGCTTTAATCAATGCATTAAAATTAGTTAAAAAAGAAGCTAAAGATGTTAAAGTTGTTGTTTCAGGAGCCGGTGCTGCAGGATATTCAATCATAAAATTAATTATGATGTTGGGTGTTGAAAATGTAATAGCATTCGACTCAAAAGGTGCAATCAATAAAAAACATTCAGAAAATTATAATTTTGTAAAGAAAGAATTAGCTGAAATAACAAATAAAGAACAAAAAGATATGACTATGAAAGAAGCATTTGTAGGCGCTGACGTATTCATAGGAGTAAGTCAAAAAGATTTAGTTACTAAAGAAATGGTAGCTTCAATGAATAAAGATGCGATTGTATTTGCAATGGCAAATCCACAACCTGAAATTCTTTATGCAGATGCAAAAGAAGCTGGAGCAAGAATTGCTGCAACAGGCAGATCAGATATGCCTAACCAAATTAACAATGTAGTTGCTTTCCCTGGAATTTTTAAAGGTGCTTTACAAGCAAAGGCTAAGAAAATTACTGATGAAATGAAATTAGCTGCAGCATACGGACTTGCAAGTATGATTCCTGATGACAAAATTAGAGAAGATTATATTATTGTTTCCGCTTTTGAAGAAAATGTTGCTGATACTGTTGCGAAAGCAGTTGCAGAAAAAGTTAAATAGTAAATATTTAGTATTAAAATCCTCAACAAATGTTGAGGATTTTTTGTTTATAATGTTTTTTGGATGTATCGAAGATACATTTAGTTTTACTTGTAAACAAGTAAAACTATGAGATCTCTCGACTACGCTCGAGATGACGTATAAGGAATTTTCTCTGTTTAGTAGCTAGACGTTAAATGTAAATAATCTTAAAAAATAAAAAATTGCCAAGAAAATAAAAAGTTTTACGTCATAGCAACTAGTATAGAAATGCCCCCAACACGTCATCTCGACCGAAATGAGCATAGCGAATGAAGCGAATCTAGCCCTAACTTTTGTTGTTTATTCATAAACAACAAAAAGTAGGTCTGACACAAAGATTGTTCAAATCTTTGATTTGAGTACAATCGACTGTGGAAATCTCACATTTTTGTTGCAAACAAAAATGAATGTATCGGAGATACATAAAAAATAAATTTGAGAATACAAAATGGATTGTCGTTTATCGACAATCCATTTTATTAACTTAAATATTTAAAAACAGTTCCTAATACTGCACACATTCCCTTGTAAAACAAACTTTCTTCAACATCAAATTTGCTATGATGATGAGGATAAATTTTATCACCCTCGTGAAGCTTAGGGTTTGAAAGCATAAAGTAAGTTCCTTTTGCTCTTTGTAAAAAGTATGCAACATCTTCTCCGCCCATACTTGGATTTTTTATTATTTCAACTGAATCCTCTCCTAAAACTTCTTTTGTGTTTTCTATAAAAAATTCAGTAAATTTTTCATCATTCATTACTACCGGATACATAAAGTGATAAATTGTTTCAGCTTCACAATTATAAGTTTTTGCAATCCCATCTGCGATTTCTTCAATTCTCTTTGCAATAAATTCTCTAACTTTTTCGTCTAAAGTTCTAACTGTTCCCTTGATGTAAACAGATTCCGGAATTACATTATGAGCAGTTCCTCCTCTAATTATTCCGATAGTCAAAACTGCATTTGAAATTGGATTTATTTCTCTTGAAATTATCTTTTGAAGTCCAAGCACAATTTCTGATGAAACTACAATCGGATCTGCTGACAGATGAGGTGTTGCAGCATGCGATGATTTTCCTTTTACAGTTATTTCAAAAATATCAGCAGATGCCATTATGGCTCCTGTTTTTACTCCTATTTTCCCATATTCAATAGGAATTAAACAGCCTTCGTGAAGTCCTATTACCGCATCAACTTTCGGATTTTCCATACAGCCCTCTTCAATCATAGGTAAAGCCCCTCCCGGAGTTTCTTCTCCGGGTTGGAAAAATATTTTTACTGTTCCTTTAAGTTTATCTCTATTTTCGTTTAATATCATACAAGCTCCAAGTGCCATAGCAGTATGTCCATCATGTCCACAAGCATGCATATTTCCATTTGTAGATGCAAAAGGAAGTCCTGTTTCTTCAACAACCGGAAGTGCATCACTATCCGCTCTTATCGCTATACATTTTCCCTCTTGTTCTCCATCAATTTGAACAACAATTGCATTTCCATTTAACAATTTTTTGTAGTTTACACCTATTTCATCTAAAACTTTTGAAATATATTCCATTGTCTTTGGCAGTTCCAACTCCAATTCCGGAATTTGATGTAAATCTCGTCTTATTTTTATAACTTTCTCTTCTTTTTCTTTAACTAATTTTATAATATCCATGAAAAACTCCTTGTTTTTAATTGAATTAATATAGCTATATAATACCACTTTTTACAACAAAAAAATAGAGTTCCTCCTATTTTAAGCAATAACTTCTTTTTGAAATTTTTCTTCATCACTATTTACACTATCAGCCAATCCCTCGTCCAATATTCCATTAAGGACAGGAGTAAGAAATTTTCTGATAAGTTGTATAAAAGGTCCTGTAAAAAATGTTATAATTAATGTTCCAATTCCGACAGTACTTCCCAATGAAAAGCCTATTATAACAAGTATAAAATCTGAAACAACTCTTACAGTTCTGTAAGGAAATTTTATTTTATCACTTATCAATTCAGAGATTCCATCAGCCGCTCCAACACCTAAACCCGCAAAGATGTAAACTGCAACTCCGATAGATATGATAAATGTTCCTATTAAACAAATTATAACTCTATAAACTAAATGTATATCTTGTAAATTAATCCATCCAAAAAGAAAATTCATAGTTTCAACTGTATAACCTACCGTAAAAATAGCCAAAATTGATGATATATTTATATATTTTTTATCCACAAAGAATATTATACTTAAAAAAACTAAGTTAAAAATTACTGCACAATTTCCATAGCTTAATCCTAAATGTTTGGACATTCCAAGCTGAACTGTACTTGCAGGATCAAATCCCAAATTTACTTTTATTGTTAAAAATACACCTATTCCCAATATAATCATTCCGATTATAGTCATAGCAGTCCTAATAAATAATTTATCTTTTTTCATCTTTTTATCTCCTAAACGCACATATAATTATTCTATAAAAAATAAAAAAATTTGTCAATATTTAAAAATGAATTTATAAAGTATTCTGTATTTAAAGAATTTTGTTAATTTATTTAAAATTATACTTTATCTAAAAAAATAGTTGACATGTTTTTATAAAATTGTTACTATGGTATTGTAATAAATTATTTTTTATTTGAAAAGATAAGATTCCCTGATACCATCCGATGTCAATCATCGTGGAAGAGTGGGATTACCATTCATTATTACATATTTTTAATATTTAGTTATTCCAGTATAAAAGCGGAGGTGTGCTATGAAAAAACTATTAAAAACTATCCTAATTTTATTTGTTTCTATTTCTTTGGTATCTTGTTCAAAGACAGAAAATCCAAAAGCACCAAAGAAAGTTGAAAAATCAGGAAAGTTATTCCCGGAAAATAAAGATAAATTAGTATTTGACAAAAGAAGAGTAGTTACTTTGAACAAAGTTAATTTTGACATTTTTAAAAATTTGGTTAAAGAAAATGGAAATGATAAAAATATATTTTTATCACCTATGTCAATACAACAATCTATTTATATGATTTCTCTAGCCACAGATGATAGAGAAAATCTAAGCGGTTTAACTTCTATCATTAGTGGTCACATTCTAAATTTAAAATTAAAAAATTCATCCCTATCAAACTTAATTACATTAAATTTAGAAAATATCAAAGGTGAAACAAAAGAAATTAAATATGATAATATTAGAACAGTTAAAAACTCAAAAGAAGCAAGTGAATACTATCAAGATTTTCAATATTCTATATTAAAAGAAGTTTTGGATGATAAAGAATTAGACAATACTTCTATAGCCGGTTTTTTTAGTGCAGTACATTTTGAAGCAAAATGGGATCAACCATTTAGCAAAGAAAAAACTGAAAAACGAGATTTCACAAAACTTGACGGCACAAAAATACAAGTAGATACAATGCTTAATACATTTAAAAATGTAAAAGGTATATCAGATAATAATATAGATATGTTTGCGATTAAAGCAAATGGTTCAAATATTTATTTCATAAGAAAGAAAAATAACGATATGTTAGGAACCGGAGACTTATTATCTTATATTTCAGATTTAAGAGAAAGTACTGAAACTTATGACGTAAATTTCTATTTACCAAAAATAGATATAAAATCTAGTGTTGACTGTAAAAGTTCTTACAAAAAATTTGTTTCAGAAAAACTATTTAATTCTTTTAAACTTGAAAAATTATTGGGAGATGCTGAAATTAAAATAACTGAAGCTAAGCAAAATTCAATTTTAAAAATTGATGAAAATGGTATAAATGTTAAAGATGCAGAAAAAGCATCAAAAGAATCAAATGGTGTCGCAAAAAATGGCGAATTAACAGTAAAAATGGATGGACCTTTTTATATTGTTATTGAAGATATGGAAGAAAACACTAATACTGAAATGATAACTTTTTCATCATATATAGCTGATCCAAGTAGTAACAAATAGAGATAGTTGGTCTTAATTATAATAGTAAATACAATTAGAAAAATATTAATAATTAAAAAATTAGAGAAATTGATTTTTTCAATTTCTCTTTTTATGATATAATATTAATAACTTTATGCCTTATGATAAAGTTATTAATATTTCATCATAATTACATCAATTTATTTATCAAAAAGGAATTATGATATAATAAGTATATATTTATGCCTTTTGATAAATATATACTTATTTCACCATAGTTACATCAATTTAGTTTTCATAAAGGAACTATGGTATAATATTAATAACTTTATGCCTTTTGATAAAGTTATTAATATTTCATCATAGTTACATTAATTTAGTTTTAAAAAGGAAACTATGATATAATATATATAATACATTAATCAAAATATTAGAGGTGAAATTTTGAAACAAGCCATATATAGAGAATTTAGGCCAAAGGATTTTACAAGAGTCGTTGGCCAAGAACATATAGTTGAAATATTAAAAAATCAAATAAGAACAGGAAATTTAGGTCATGCTTATCTATTTTCAGGAATCAGAGGAACAGGAAAGACAAGTTGTGCCAAGATTTTTGCTCGTGCAGTGAATTGTTTAAATCCGATTGACGGAAATCCATGTAATGAATGCGAAAATTGTAAAATGATTTTAAATGACAAGGCTCTTGAAGTTGTCGAAATGGATGCTGCAAGTAATAGACGTATTGATGATATAAGGGAATTAAAGGAAAAAGTAATTTATCCCCCACAAATTGTAAAATACAAAGTCTATATAATAGATGAAGCCCATATGATTACAAATGAGGGTTTTAATGCTCTTTTGAAAATTCTAGAAGAACCGCCTAAACATTTAATTTTCATACTTGCGACAACTGAAATTGACAAACTTCCGGATACTATAATTTCAAGATGTCAAAGATTTGAATTTAAAAGAATCAACAATTTAGATATAGTTAAAAATATAAATTATGTTTTAAATAATCTAAATGTCGAAGTGGAAGAAGACGGAATTAATTTAATTTCCGAACTTTCTTCAGGAGCTATGAGAGATGCACTAAGTCTTTTAGATCAAGTTGTTGCTACGGGAAAAGAGAGAATAACTATTGAAGATATAAATGAATGTTTGGGACTTGTAAACCTAAATATGTTATTCGAGCTTTCAAAGTCAATTTTAAATTCATCAAAAAACGAAACTATAGAAACTTTTAGAAATTTGGTGAAAAACGGCAAAACTCCACATAATATAATTATTGATTTAATCAAACATTTTAGAAATATAATTTTAGTAAAGAGTGTAAAAAAAGAACTTACAACACTAAATGATGTTGAGTACAAGAGATATTTTGAACATTCTAATAAATTTGAAATATCTGAACTAATTTTCATTTTAGAAAATCTTTTAGATGTCGAAGATAAGATGAAAAAAAGTGATATGCAAAATGCTTTAGCTGAACTTTTAATTATAAAAATATGCTCTTTTAAAAAAGAAAAATCTGAAATGGAAAAGAGAATTGAAACTCTTGAAAAAATTATAAAGAGTGGAAATGTAAAAGTTGATATTGTAGAAAAGATAGATTCTACAATAGAAGCAGAAAAAGAAAAAGATATTGAATCCGCTAAAAATACAGAAGATTTAGAGTATTTTAAATATATTGAAAATGAAATAGAATCAGAAGATTCAGAAAATATTGAAGCTGTTGAAAATGTTGAAGATACAGAACACTCCAAAGAAAACAATGAAAATATTTACGAAAAGATAGATTTAACATCTTTTAAGGATGTTTTAAAAGAAACTATTTTCAAAAAAACTGTTTCTAAACTCTTTGATGAGAGTGTAAAAGAAATTTACTATTTTCCAAAAGAAAATTTCTTACATATTGACTGTAAAGAATATTTGTTTAAGTTTGGAAGTTATAAATTAGATGAAAATAATTCTTTCATTTTAAAGGAAACTGTTGTTTTAAATGAATTTTTTACAAAGGTTAATATGCCGGTTCAAAATTCTTTGACTGTTTATGCAAATTTTATAGATTAGTCCAGAATGTTGATTTTTAGCCTATTATATTGTCTAGAATGGAGGTATGCTATGAAAAAACTATTAAAAACAATTTTTTTGATGTTCATTTCAATTTCTTTAGTATCTTGCACTAAGGCGGAGAAATTATTTCCTGAAAACAGAGAAAAACTGGTATTTGATGCATCACAGACAAAGCAGACAAATAAAGTAAATATGGATATTTTTACAGCTTTATTAAAAAACAAAAAAACTGACGATAATTTAGTTCTATCCCCTATTTCAATACAAAGATGTTTAGATTTAATATCTCTTTGTACTGATGATAGAGAAAATTTACCCCTTTTTAAATTTTATGATGAGGCACATCTTCAAAATTTAAAATTTAAAAATACTAAGTTGGCAAATTTGATTTTAATAAACTTACAAAATATCAAAGGTGAAACTAAAAATCTTAATTATGACAATATTAAAACAGTTAAATCAGCAACAGAAGGAACTAAAGTTTATCAAAAATTTCAAAAAACAAATCTGGATGAAATTTTGGATAAAGAAAAAATATCTGATGATGTTGTAGCCAGTTTTATCGACACAATTAATTACGAGGTAAAATGGAAACAACCATTTGACGAAAAAAAGACTGAAAAAAGAGATTTTATAAAATCTGACGGCACAAAAATACAAGTTGATACAATGTATAATCATTTTGAAAATGTAACCGCTATATCTAATGATGTATTGGAAATATTTTCTATTAGGTCAAATGATTCAAATATTTATTTTATAAAGCCTAAAGAAGAACATAATTTTTCTGCAGAACAATTACAAGATCTTATAAATACTTTTAAAGAAAATAAGGAAAGATATGAAGTAAATTTCTATTTGCCAAAAATAGATATTAAATCACAGGTTGATTTTATGAATCTATTTCCAAAGATTGGACTTGGCAAATTGCTAAATGAATTCAAAATAGAAAAATTATTGCCTGATATGAATGTTAAGGTTAGTAAGGCAAAACAAAACGCTATATTAAAAATTGATGAAAAAGGTGCCAAAGCAAAAGCAGTAACAAAAATAGATGTTAAAGAGACAAGTATGCCTGTGGAAAACAAAAATATTGATATTAAAATGGATAGACCTTTCTATATCATCATAGAAGACCATGACGAAAACAGCAAGGCAGATTTAATAACTTTTACAGCATATATTGTAGATCCAAGTAAAAAATAAATTTAATTCAAAGTAAGTTAAAGGCAGTATCGGATTTTTAGTTCGATATTGTCTTTTTTTTATCTAAAATTGTTGAATTTACTTTATCTTGTTATTGTAAATTATTGATTTATCCTAAAAAAAATGCTATTATAAAGTATAATTTTTGAAGTTTTATGTTATTTGATTAACAAAGATTTTATTATAAGTAAAATTAAATCAAATAAGTACAATTTATATTTTAGGAGGTAATTATGGCTAAAGGTGGTTTCCCTAAATTCGGCGGTGGCATGAATATGGGCAATATGATGAAACAAATGCAAAAAATGCAAAGAGAACTTGAAAATACGCAAAAACTTTTAGATGAAGAAGAAGTTTATGCAACATCAGGTGGTGGAGCAGTTGAAGTAACTGTTAATGGAAAAAAAGAAGTTTTAAATATCAAACTTGATCCTGAAGTTGTTGATCCTGATGATATAGAAATGTTACAAGATTTAATTATAACTGCTATTAATGAAGCTAATAGAAAAGCTCAAGAAAAACATGATTCAGAAATTAATAAAATAACAGGTGGAATTAATATTCCGGGACTATAAAAATGAACAATTATACTAAATCTATAGATGAAGTTATTCACTATTTGTCAAAACTTCCATCTATTGGAAGAAAATCTGCAACTAAAATGGCTTTGAAAATTTTAGAAATGGATGATGATTTTACTATCGAATTTGCAAAAAGTCTTATAAATATGAAAAAGAATACTCATCATTGTAAAATTTGTGGAAATTTAACAGAAGATGAAATCTGTAATATTTGTGCTGACGAAAAAAGAGATAAGTCAATTATAACTATTGTTGAAGATATGCAAGGTGTAATAAGCCTTGAAAAAACTAAAGTTTATAAAGGAACTTATCATATTTTAAACGGTCTTGTTACTCCTAGAGAAGGAATAACTTTAGATGACTTAAATGTAGATTCACTTTTAGATAGAATTGAAAAAAATAATGTAAAGGAAGTTATTTTTGCTATTAGTCAAACAATTGACGGTGAATTAACTGAGCTTTATATTGTCGATTTACTAAAAAAATTCAAAGACCTAAAAATTTCAAAGATTGCAAATGGAATTCCAATAGGCAGAAGCATAGATAATTATGATGAATTAACATTTTTAAAGGCATTAGAAGATAGAAGAGAGATAGAATATTAGAATCTAATGTTTTGGGGGAGAAATATGAAATCGACAAAGAACAATTTTATTTCAGGTGTTCGACATTCAATACCTATATGGATAGGTTATATCCCATCAGCAATTACTTTGGGAATTCTATGTAATACTAATTCACTAGGTTTGTTACATGCTTTTTTGAGTTCTTTTGTTTTATATTCAGGAGCTGCACAATTTATGTTGGTAGGTTTTTTAACTTCAGGTGTTCCACTTTTTGGAATTGCAGTTTCCGTATTTTTATTAAACACAAGACTATTCCTTATGTCTGCTACTCTTGGAGCAACAGTAGATAAGGTAAATCATAAAGCGTTCCCTATTGTAGGATGGTTACTAACAGATGAAAGTTTTTCTATACTTTCATTTAATAAAGACAAAGTAAATACAGCTTTTACACTTGGTGTGCAAATTCCACCTTATTTTATTTGGGGAATTTTCACAATAGTGGGTTACTTTTTGGGAGATTTTTTACCACAAAATTTAAAGGTTGCTTTCAGTGTCGGTCTTCTTGGACTTTTCGTAGCACTATTAGTACCGAATGTAAAAAAACATTTAGTAACTGTAAGAGTTGTCATCGTGACAGCAATAATATACTCTATTATCTATTATACAAAAATGTTTCCTCTAGGTTGGGATATAGTTTTTTCAATAATACTTTCTTCAATAGTAGGTATATTCTTAATTGGAGATGAAACTTTAGAAGATAAAGAAGAAATAAAAGAATAAGGAGAAATTATGGACAAATATTACTATTATATCGTCGGCACATTAATCGCCGCAGCTGTAACAATAATCCCAAAAGTTCTTCCATTATTCTTTCTTAAAGGAAAAACTTTTAATAGAAAATTAATGACTTTTTTCAAAATTGTACCCTATACTTCAATGTCTGTACTGATTTTAAGAGAAGTCTTGGTTGCAGAGTCAGCCAACAAATTAATGTTTACAGTTACAATCGCTGTTGCTTCAGTAGTTTCGTATATAACTAGAAATATGGTACTTACTGTTTTTGCATCAATACTTACAACATTTTTATATATAAATTTTCTTATATAAGTATTTAAGGAGCTTTAAGCTCCTATTTTTGTGCAAAAAAAGATACTGAATAAAATCAGTATCTTTTGTAAATTATTCTTGTTCTATTTTGTCAGTTAATCTTTCCATTTCGTCAATTAAACTTCCAATATACTCAATTGTATTAAGAAGCGGTGCATCAGTCGTAACATCAACATCTGCCATTTTTGCTAAATCTATAGGATTTTTGCTTCCACCTGATTTAAGAACTTCTATCCATTGTGCTGCCTTTGAATTATCTTTTAGAATGTTTAGACACATTTGTGTTCCGATTGTTAAACCTGCACTGTAAGTATATGAATAAAGTCCCATGTAGTAATGAGGTTGTCTCATCCAAGTTCTTTCAACTCCATCTACAAGTTCAACATCTTCACCGAAGAATTTTTCCATAGTTTCTTTAAATATTGTATTTAAAGTTTCAGCATCAACAGCTCCACCATTATCTATAATCTTATAAACTTCTCTTTGATAGTAAGCTTCCAAGAAATGTGTTACGAAATTATGATAATATGTTTTTGAAATTATTTCTGAAATAATCCATCTTCTTTCCCTATCAGTCTTTGCGTTTTCAAGTAAATAATGAGCCATAATCAATTCATTTGTTGTTGATGGTGCTTCAACGAAATATGTTGAACAGTCAACATTTAAAATATTTTGATTTTGGTGACAAAGTGAGAAATGTCCACCATGTCCAAGTTCATGAGCAACTGTAAGAATGTCGGACATATTTCCTGACCAAGTTAAAAGTACATAAGGATGCACTTTATATGGACTTGCACAGAAAGCTCCTGAAGTCTTTCCTTCATTATCAACATAGTCAATATATCTATTGTCGAATGCTCTTTCCAAATATTCTTTATAGTCATTTCCTAAAACAGATAGTCCTTCAATAACCATATTTTTACATTCGTCAATACTGTAAACTTTTTGGAATTCTGAATCTAAAGGCATTTTCATATCAGAAAAAGTCATTTTATCTAATTTATTTACTCTCTTTAGAAGTCTTGCATATTTTCTAATATGCGGTGAAAGTTTTTCCATAATAACATCACATTGTCTATTATACATTTCTCTTGTAACTTCTTGTGAAGCTAGTAAGTAATCGAAAACACTATCGTATTTTCTTACTTTAGACATTGCCTTATCATGTTGAACATTACTATAATATGTGCTTGCAAAAGTATTTTCATATTTTTCTAAAGTTTTATAGAATTTTTTAAAAGCATCCCTTCTAAATTCTGTATTTGAATCAAATTCAAAGCTTCCTTCAAAAACATTGTAAGTCATTGGCGTTTTTACACCATTTACTTCAACGTCTTCAAAAGATAAATCTTGCATCGTTGATTGGTTATATACTCTATAAGGAGTTTCAAAACTTCCAGATAGAGCTGAAAGTGTACTTTCAACTTCTTTTGATAGAGTATGATCTTTTCTATCTAAAAGTTTTTCTAAAAATCTTCTGTTTTCAGAGCTTTCTTCCATTGCTTTTTCTATAATTTTCTTGTCATTTGCTAAAATTTCAGTTTCTACAAAACTAAGTTTTGCATAAACTGGAGCAATGGTATTTTCAAAATCTACAATCCTTTCAAACTGTTCTTTACCACCTAAATCTGTTTCATAGTCTAAACTTGCATAGTTAGCAGTTAAATCAATCAATACATAAATAGGTTTTAAATCTTCCAAACAGCTATTTATAGTACAGTAGCAATCAAGTTTTCCTTCGTAAATCTTTACTAGCTCATCTGTTTTATCTACTATTTCTTTAAGGGCTTTTTTATAATCTTCCTCTGTTTTAAAAAGATCAGTCAAATCCCAAGTTAAATTTTTATCTACTTCATTTCTTTTCATTTCATACCTCCAAAAATGTTTTCTTCCACAATATCTATTCTACCATATTTTAAAAATTTTTTCATCAAATTAATAAAAAATATTAATTACATTATCAAAAAATCGAGATGAAATGATAATGAATCATCTTAATCTCGATTTTAATACAAATATCTTAAATTTACCTTAAAAATTTATTACAAATTAAATCTTTATTAATCACAAATAGCTATAATTCTATAAAAATCCGCTTCCCAACTATTTCTTGATTTTTTTATATACTCCTTTGATTTTTCAAAATTTTCATCAAGCCATTTGTCAACATCTTCGTTTTTGGAAAGCATATCATAAAATTTTGCTTCATCAACTTCGGAATGAATGCTTTGATAGCATCTTGTAATTTTTAAATTACCTTTTTTATCTCTGGTAACAGTAAGCTCAAGTACTACAGAATTTCCGCTAATTTCATCAGATTTAGAATAAGTAATTTCAGTTATAACCTGTAAATTAAAGTTAAAAGAATTTCCGTCTTGCTTCCACTTTTCAACATCTACAGGTTTTACCGTAACTTCATATCTATAGTAGTAATTATCCAATTCTTTATTCTTTAAATCATTATACTTAATTTTATAATTCATAAGTTTTAGGACATCTTTTGAAAAATAGGACTCTAAATTATTCTTTTCACCCAAATCTTGATTTCTATAAAATTTGTAAATGGCATCAGAAGCAAAATCCACTTCTTTAGAAAATATCTTCTCTTTATCTTGAATTTCAGTTTGAATATCTTTAGCTATGGATTTATTTATACTAAAAGAACATAAGGCAAATATTGAGAAAAGGCTTAATATTAATAATCTTTTTATTTTCATGACAATCCTCCTCCAAATTAATTTACAAAAAATATCTTCTAACAATTTAATTATACCATAGTTTTTTTATTTGTCTAGTGTTAACGGGTTAAATTGATATGATGTAAAATATAATATTTTTCCTTAAATTTTATAAAAAATACATAAGATATATAAAATTTATTTATAAAAAACCGTTTTTACTATTGAGTTTTTTATAAATTTCTTGTAAAATATGGATAGACAAAAACACAAAATTTTGGGAATTTTGATATTTTAATTTTTTTATTTTTAAGGAGAGAGAATGTAATGAACAAAAAAAATAGCATAGTTGATATGTTAACGTTTGGTTTTGCACTTTTTGCAATGTTTTTTGGAGCAGGAAATTTGATTTTTCCCCCATATTTGGGAGTTCTTTCAGGTAGCTCTTGGTTTATCACATTTTTAGGCTTTACAGTTACTGCTGTTGGTCTTGCACTTGTAGCTCTAATGGCTGTTACATATTATGAATGTGATATAATGAAATTTTTTAGTCCTATAGGAAAGAAACCTGCTTTAGTTTTGAGTTTTATGGTTATTATGTGTGTTGGACCACTTCTAGTAATTCCAAGAACGGGTGCAACAGCTTATGAAATGGGAATCAAACCTATATTGGGATTTCATAATACTTTTACTATAACAGCAGTAGCTATAATATTCTATTCGCTAACTTACTTTTTAACTGTAAGACCATCAAAGGTTGTAGATATTATCGGAAAATTTTTAACTCCTTTTTTAATTCTTGCACTTGTTGTAATAATTGTTAAAGGTATAATTTCTCCACTTGGAGCTCCTGCAGAAACTGCTAAAATAAATAGTGTATTAGGAAAAGGATTAATTGACGGTTATCAAACAATGGACTGTTTTGTATCTTTAGCAGTAGGATCAGTTTTATTATTGACATTAAAAAATAAAGGTTACAGCGAACCAAAACAACAAGTAAAAATGTTGTTTAAATCAGGTCTTATCGCTTGTACTACTTTAGGATTAATATATGGCGGTCTTACATATCTTGGAGCAACTGTTTCTGCAAAATATGGACTAGATGTTGAACAATCTCAAATAATTGTAAATGTAACACAAAATCTTTTAGGAAATGCCGGAAAGGTGGCTCTAGGTTTAGCATCATTCCTTGCTTGTTTAACAACTTCAATAGGACTTACATCAGCATCAGGAGAATATTTGGTAAATATTACAAAAGGAAAAATTAAATATTCTACTTTTATACTTTGTATTTGTATATTTGGAACTGCAGCTGCAATAATCGGAGTTAGTGGAATAGTAAAAATCGGTGCTCCAATACTTGCCGTTGTTTATCCACCAACAATAGTTTTAATTATACTTGCATTCTTTAAAGATAAAATTAAAAATGATTTAATCTTTAAATTACCTGCTTTTACAGCAGTTACAATAAGTTTTATTCAAGTACTTTATGAACAATTAGGAATTTTTAAATTTATAACTATTTTACCATTAAGTGATGTAGGTTTTAACTGGATAATTCCAAGTTTTATAGCATTTGTAATAGCATTATTTATAAAAAAGAAATAAAATCTAATAATATTTAAAAAAAGGTGATGTTCAAAATATAACATCACCTTTTCTATAAAAATTTTTAAATTTTAGCATTTTTCAAGCAATACATTTCTTGCATTTTCTTCTGTATCACAACTTTCATCAAAGCCGTCATAGGGTGCTTTAGGGTCATGAACTTTCGGTTTTCTCCTTAATGAATTACAAATTTCATCTGTATGAGCAAAAGCAAAGTCTATATCATCAGTCCAGCCTGTATGCCCTGTAATAATTTTTAACTTAAGATTTCTTTTTCTAAGAATTTCTTCCAATCTTTTAAGCGATTTTATTTGCAACTTTCTATCTTCTGCAAGATTATTTAAAAACGCGTAACCGCCGTCTGCACCAAACCAAATTGTATCTCCAGTAAATAAATAAGTATCATCAATTAGATATACAAGATGTCCCCAAGTATGACCGGGAACAAGAATTGCTTCTATTTTAATATTTCCAATGTAAAACACTTCTCCATCATCAATCAAAACTTTTTTATTATCAATATTCACTTGAGGTAATTTATGTAAACCCCAAAATACTTTACGCCTTTTACGACCTTCTAAATACTCGTTTTCAATTCTTCCAATATATATTGTTGATTTGCTAAATAATTCATCACTGCCTCTTTCAATGGCTCCTACATGATCAGTATCTTGATGAGTAATTAAAATCTCTTTTATATCTTTCGGACTGATATTAAGCCAACTCATTTTTTCTGCAAGTCTATCGTAGTTATATCCTGCATCAATCATAATAGTATAACCATCTTTTGTATAAAAGTAAATATTAGCTACATATTCTCTAATACAGCTTACTCTTTCATCAATAAAACCCGTATTTAAAGGTTTAAATATTTCTTTTCCACGAAATAAAAAAGACATAATTTTTACTTGAAATTCTGAATCTTTTTTTGACATATATTTCACCTTTATTCATTTTCAAAAAATCTATACTAATCATTAAACCATCAACTACAACTTAATAGAGAAATTTTATATTTCAATCTAGCCATAATTAAATAAACAACACAAAAAAGCACGATAAATCGTGCTTTGTTTTGCTAAATTAATCTTGAGTAGAATTCTACTACTAATGAGTCTTGAATTTCAATAGGAACTTCGTTTCTTTCAGGCATTCTTAATAAAGTTGCTTTTAATCCTTCTTTCTTTTCGATATAAGGAACAACTCCTAAGAATGTAGATTCAAAGTTTTCTTTGAACATTTCTACTTTTTGTGATCTTTCTCTTAAAGTGATTTCATCTCCAACTTGTACTGCATATGAAGGTATATCAACTTTTTTACCATTAACAAGCATATGTCCATGAACTACCATTTGTCTAGCTTGTCTAATTGAAGAAGCAAATCCCATTCTGTAAACAAGATTATCTAATCTTGTTTCTAACATCATAACAAGAGCATCCCCTGTTATATGTTCTTTTTGTCTAAGTGCTTTTTCTACATAAGTTCTGAATTGTTTTTCCATAACTCCATAGTAAGCTCTTAATCTTTGCTTTTCAAGTAATTGTAAACCATATTCTGTTAATTTTTTGTCGTTTCTTGCAAGACCTTTACCCATTCTTTTGTTAGCTTTTGGGTGTCCGCATACATTTAAGCCTAGTCTTCTTGATTGTTTAAATCTAGGTCCCATCATTTTTGCCATATTTTCATACTCCCCATAAATTATTTGCCGCGATAATTTATAGCCACGGATAAATTATACAACTTTTTTAAACTTTTGTAAATAGATTTTTTATCTTTTTTTCAGTATTTTTTAAATAAAAGCCCCTCCATTTACATTTAAAACATGTCCTGTTATATAAGAAGCCTCTTTTGAAATCAAAAATTTTACAGCTGATGCAATCTCTTCAGGTTTTGCAAGTCTCTGTAAAGGAAATTCCGAGCAATATGTGTCAATACTCTCTTTTGGCACATCTTTTAACATATCCGTATCAACACCACCTGGTGCAATAGTATTTACAGTTATTCCAGAATATCCAAGCTCCTTTGCAAGAGCCTTATTCATAGAAATAATCGCTCCCTTTGTCGCTGAATAATGAGCCTCAAGCGCTCCTCCGGTAACTCCCCATATTGAACTTATTCCGATTATCTTTCCATATTTATTATTAATCATTGAAGGAATCGCCCTTTTTATGCAACGATATGAACCGTGCACATTTACATTAAAAATATCTTCCCATTCCTCTTCTGTAATATCTTGAAAAAATCTCACACTTGCAATCCCTGCATTATTTATTAGAATATCTACATTTCCAAAATTTTTTTCTATTTCATTAAACATATTTTCAACTTCGGTAGTCTTTCTTATATCCGCTTGTATCATTAAGACATTCGAATTATATGTTTTTATTTCTTCAAAAACTTTTTTTGCCTCTATTTCGTTTTCTTTATAATTTATAACTATATTATAATTTTCTTTTGCCAAAGCCTTTGCAATAGCAGAGCCAATTCCCCTTGATGAGCCGGTTATAAGTACAGTATCTCTTTTCATAATATCTCCTTTTAAAATAAATACTAATTAAGTATAACATAAAATAATATAAAAATAAAAATTTTAGTTTCAATTTAGGTATTTAACGGAAAAATATGGTATAATATAAGTAACATTATATTTACATTTTTAATGCAAATATAAAAAATGTTAGGGAGGTATTGGTATGAAATTACAATTTATAGGTAAAAACATTGAAGTTACAAATGCTTTAAAAGAAATCACTGCTAAAAAGTTTGAAAAATTGGATAAATTTTTCTCTAAAGACATTGAAGGTAAAGTTACTTACAGTGCAGTTAAAAACGATAAGATTTTTGAAGCTACAATTTATTTACCAAATAGCACAATACTTAGAGCAGAAGAAAGCACAAACGATATGTATACTTCAATAGACATCGTTTTGGATAATCTTGAAAGACAAATAAGAAAAAACAAAACTAAACTACAAAAGAAATATCAAGCTTTAGAAACTATAAGATTTGAAAAAATTGCTGAACCTTTGGAAGAAGAAGAATCAAAAATTGTTAGAGTTAAAAAATTCGATGTAGCTACGATGTCTGAAGAAGAAGCTATTTTACAAATAGAACTTTTAAACCATGACTTTTTCATTTTCAAGAATGCAAAAGATTATAAAACAAATGTATTATATAAGAGAAAAGATGGAAATTACGGTTTAATAATAGCTGATTAAGTAATAAAATAATGTTTTTAATTAAAATCGCAGGTTATCACCTGCGATTTTTTTGTGGAAATCTTATTCTTAAAGGATATTTTTCGATATAAAGCATTTTAATATTCTAGGGGCTTTAAGAGATTTCTAACAAAATTGTATCAAATAATACAATTACTCCGTCAGACCTTATTTTGATTGTTTACAAATAAATAATCAAATGAGATTTCTCCACTACACTCAGCAAAGCTTCGTTTCGGTCGAAATGACGTGTTAGGAGCATTGCTTTGCGAATTACTATGATGTGAAACTTTTTTACTTTTTAGACAATTTTTTTACTACTCTTTACATTTTTAACTTTCACGTTAAGCTATTAAAAGTAGTTTTTCCCCTTATACGTCATCTCGACTGGAGCGAAGCAAAACGAATCTAGCCCTAACTTTGTTTACTTGTAAACAAAAGCAAGTCTGACGCAAAGATTGTCCAAATCTTTGATTTGGATACAATCAACTGTGGAGATTTCATAGTTTTGCTTGTAAACAAGCAAAACTAAATGTATCTACGATATATTGGAGTTCGTCTAAAACTCTTTTAAGAATAAAATTTTTTATCTCTCTGAAATATATCTATCTACTTCATCAGGAGTTAATTTTCTAACCTGTGTATTTTCATATTCTTGGTATTCTTCAACAATAAAAACAGGTTTCATTTTTTCGCAAATTTTTCCTTTATTCCTTTTTAAATAATCTTTTAAACACTTTTCATCTTCAAAAATCTTATAAGAAAGTCTTCCATTTTCACTTAAAATCTCATAAATACCACATGGTTTTTTTGTCGTATAATCAGCTGTTCTCAAATATAATTTTGCAATTTCCAAAGATTTAAAAGGAAAATTCCAACGTTGTAATCCTCTCTTTTTATCGTATTCAATACAAATACATCTTCCACAAGTTCCACAGATATATTGAGTATGATTTTCCAAACAATCTATAGGATTTAATAGTGGAGTTACCCTATTTTTATTTACATAACATTCTTTACACATTATTATTCACATCCTTAAAAAAGCCAACAAATTTTAATCTGTTGGCATTTATATTTTATCTATTATTATTTAATACATTTTCTAATGAATCTAAATCTTTTTCTCTAGTGATATACATATCTTCATCACCATCAATTGAATTGTATTTTACAATAGAATAATCTTTATATCTATATATTATAGTACCGCCATCTTTATACATTTCACTAGAGGATTCACCACTTTTTCTATCATTTTTTATCTTTTGAATTAATTTATCTTCATCCAAAATTCCTTTTGAGATAGCATCTTTAATATTGTATGAAGTACCATCTAATTCTATTGTAAATTCCATACCAACAGTATAGATATCAAATGGCACTTTAGAATTTTTCTCTGAAACTTTTTTAACCCCATTTCCTCCAGTATCCTTAACTGTAAATTTCAAACCTTTTTCTTTTTTTTCATCTTTATTTTCATCAGGCTTTTTATCTTTTTCGTCCTCTTCAATGTTTTCTTTAATCTTTTTCTCTTTAGCATCTATTTGAGTATTATCTTTTGGTTTTTCTTCCGGTATCGGTCTTTTCTTGCAAGAAACAAAAGTAGTACAAAGACAGATTGTAAGAGCCATAATTAGAAATCTTTTTTTCATAGATATCATCTCCTTTATTATGTTAATTCAGTTTATCAAATATAACAAAAAAAGTCAAATAGATTAATTTTTCTATTTAACTTTTTAATTTTTTTATTTAAAGATATTTTTAATGTAAAATATAATATAAAATTAAAATTACACCAAGAACGATTCTGTAATATCCGAAAACTTTGAAGTCGTGTTTTTTAATATATCTCATCAACATTTTTATTGCTAAAATAGAAACTACAAATGCTACAAACATTCCAAGTATTAAAATGAAAAATTGGAAAAAGCTAAAAGCAAAGCCAAATTTTCTAAGTTTTAATAAACTTGCACCAAACATAACTGGAATGGACATAAAGAATGAAAATTCTGCCGCTAAACTTCTTGAAAGTCCAAGAATTAAAGCTCCAATTATACTAGCTCCGGATCTAGAAGTCCCCGGAATTAAACTTAAAACTTGAAAACATCCTACATAAAAAGCTAATGAATAACTTAAATCTTCAAATCTTTTTATATTTTGTTTTTTAAATTTCGGATTATTTTCAACAACTATAAATAAAATACCATATAAAACTAAGGTAAATGCAACTGTTGGAAAATTATAAAAATATTTTTCCAAAGTCTTATCAAAAAGCACTCCCAAAACTCCTGCAGGAATGACTCCGACAATAACTTTTAACCACATATTAATCGTATCTTTTTGTTGTTCCTTAGTCTTCCTTTTCGAAAAAGGATTTAACTTGTTAAAAAACATAATTACAACCGCAAGGATAGCTCCAAGTTGAATAACAACTAAAAACATCTCTTTAAATTCAGCAGACTGATTTAATTTTAAAAATTCATCAACCAAAATCATATGACCTGTACTGCTAACAGGTAGCCATTCGGTAATTCCTTCAACAATACCTAAAATTATAACTTTGATTATATCTAATAACCACATAAAATTTCTCCTTATTAAAATAAAATTATAGTCAAAGTTTACCACATTTTAATAAATTTGAAAAGGGGTAAAAATTTATTTATTATTTGATTATCTAAAAAGCAACAAAAAATTGGTATGAATAAACACACCAATTTTTACATTTATTTTATATCTCTTTTAAACTCAAGAGCTTTTGTAAAAGCTTTGTTTTTACATAAAATATAAAAAACAGGAACTCCTACTGCATAGATAACTAAAGCTTCAGATAACATAAGTTCTCCTAATATAGCCCAAAAACCTACAGGATTTGGCATCATAAAATATATTTCCAATGCTATTGGAAGCATACCTACTACAACTGGTACTAAACAAGCTATGTAGAAGTTTTTGATTTTAGTCATAATCAATGCAACTACAAAAGTTGCCAAAGTTCCAACCACCATATCAATAATTCCTACTGTACTTGCTATATTTGCTAAAAAGCAACCTAATGTTACACCAATTGTGTATTCCGGATTAAAAAATGGTAAAATTGCTAAAGTTTCTGAAAGTCTAAATTGTAAACTTCCATAGCCCAATCCAAAAGTTTCTGAAAAAATAGTCAATACAACATAAATTGCCGCTACCATTCCCTGTCTTGTAATTTTTTTAACGTTCATATTTCCTCCTTTTTTGGAGTGCTTTGTTCAACAAAAAAAGGGCAAATGTGCCCCAGCACTTGATTTTTAAAGTGGGTGCCAAGCAAAACACTTTTCTTCTAAATTTAATTCTTTGTAAAAATTACCATAATATTTTAACATAAAAATATTATTTTTTCAACCAAAAACAAAATATAGTAAAAAAGTGTTTTTTTTCATAAAATACTTGACTAAATTATAGTAAAGTGATATATTTATAGTGTATAGCGAATATGTTGATTTGGTTAAAAATTATATTAAAATCTTATTATATAGATTGCTAATATGGATAGAACAAATATAGTTGTTATTTTTATAGATTTTCTGTAACTATAATTATTTTTAAAAAGTAAAAAAGGAGTGATTTTATGAAAAAAATAAAAATTTTGTTTATATTTTTGGTATCAACTTTGTTGTTATCGTCTTGCGGTTCAAAGAGCAATAAAGTAGATCAACTTTATGGGAAAAGATATGGAGCTGTTGATTCAGGAATTACTGTACTTAAAAAGAGTAAATTATATTCCGTTTTATCCTTTAGATTATCTGAAAATGCAGTTTTTAAAGATAATGTAGCAGAACGTATATCAGGTGGAGATTTTGATTATCCTAAAGTAGTAAGAAAAGGTGGTAAAGAATTTTTAACTGCCGAAGGCTTACCAGATGATAGATTTGAAATAGTTTCAGAGAATGTAATTGTAGATAACTATACTGGATTCGAATTTACTCATTATGATAGAGTTCCAGATAAAGAAATGGAAAAGTATTATGGTAATGTATATGAAGGACCTAAGGGCGGAACTGTTGAAATAGTTAAGAAGACTGAAGATTATTCTTTCATAAGCTTTGAATTACCTATGAATGAGGAATTTGAATATAAAGGAGAAGGTCCAAAAATTTATGGTGGATTTTATGACTATCCAAGTATTGTAAAAATTGGAGATAAAAGATATATAAGAGCAGAAAATTTAGAAGAACAAAGACTTGAAATTATCAATGATAATGTCATTTTAGACACTAAAACAGGTTATGAATTCGGTCTTAAAAATCTTAGCAAAAAATAATTTTAAAGGTTCAGTAATTAAATTTAGTTACTGAACTTTTTTTATATAAGTCTTAATTTAAAATTAGTAGTAAAACTAAAATTATATAAAAATACTTTTTAATAATTTTAGTTTTCGTCCTATTCTTATATTTAATAAAATATCAACATTT
>ERZ773099.603-NODE-603-length-30088-cov-8.881564_pt1 | contig 30088 bp, 35 predicted proteins | sample MGYA00511120_ERZ773099 | MGnify/ENA primary metagenome ERZ773099 (study PRJEB29015, sample SAMEA2738012) | human oral metagenome | biome: human oral; feature: human-associated habitat; material: dental | place: China | collected 2104 ... | reverse complement strand
CACAAGTTGCTTTATTGTAAATACCTAAAAAAATTGTAAAGTACATTTCTAAATTAAGTTTTGAAAATTCTTTTGATAAAGCTCTTATTATTTCTCTCGGATGTTCAATTTTTCTTCCATGAATTAACATTCTAACAGAAAATTTTATAAACATTGTTACCATACTTGCAGAAATACCATGTCCCATAACATCAGCAATATAAACACATGTTTTATTATTTGGTAATTCAATAACATCAAAAAAATCTCCTGATAGTTGTTCTGATGATATATATTTATATTCCAAATTCAATCCTTCAGTATGACTTAATTTAGACAATAAAGTCTTTTGTATATCTGAAGCTGTCAACATATCATTTTTTATCATCTGTTGATATTTTATTAAATCTTTTTGAAGTCTATTTCCCTCTGTAATATCTCGAAAGACTTCAATACAACCCCAATATTCATTTTTGTCATCAAAAATCGGACTACTCTTTACCAAAAAATCTCTTTCTCCAACTGACAACAATTCAGTTTCAACATCTTCTTTATGTCCAATCGGAGCAACACATTTTAAAGAAGAAAAAATCTTATCGTTTTTATGTATATCTTCATCTGAAAAAACACAAAATTTCCCTTCTTCATTTTCTAAAAATTTCTTCATACTGGAATTAGTATAGACAATTAAACCTGTTTTATCAAAAACTCTGACTAAATCTTCCATAAAATCTACCAGTTCAAAATTACAATGTGTAAATTTATCCATATACATACTGTTTTCTCCTGTTATTTTGGTTTAGGACCGTAAAATTGATAGAAATCAACTTTAATTCTTCCATTAAATAACTTTCTCTTTCTATCAGCTTTCCTTCCATATAGTCTTTCAAAATTTTCCATACTTGTTATCAAATATACAGACCAAGTATCTAATTCTTTAAACTTTTTCCCAAAATCTCTATAAAGCCTTTCAACTTCTTCAATATCCCCCATACGTTCACCATAAGGCGGATTTGTAACTACAACACCATATTCATTATATAAATCAACATCTCTCATATCTTTTATAAAGAATGAAATCTCATCCTCTACACCTAAAATATCGGCATTATCTCTAGCTCTTAAAATCGAACGTCTATCTATATCTGAACCTAAAATTTTTAATTCTCTATCATAATCAATCAATGCTCTTGCCCTATTTTTTTCATTTTTCAAAGCATCTTTATCCAACAAATTCCAATTCTCAAAAGCAAAATTTCTCATAATTCCGGGAGCAATATTTCTGCCTATCATATATGCTTCAATGCAAAGAGTTCCGCTCCCACAAAAAGGATCATAAAAAACTCTGCTCGGATCCCAAAAAGATAGACTAATCATAGCACTCGCCAAAGTTTCCTTAAGCGGAGCATCTCCTGCTCTTTTTCTATATCCTCTTTTATGTAAAGCCTCTCCTGAAGTATCAACAGTAACTGTTGCAATATCCTTTAAAATGGATACTTCTATGTAATACAAAGCATCTGAAGTTTCATCAAACCACTCAACTCCATAAACATTTTTAAGTCTGTCAACAATTGATTTCTTTGTAATCTTTTGGATATCGGACAAACTGAAAAGTTTGGACTTTACACTATTTGCATTTACAGGAAATTTGTCATTTACTGAAATTAATTCTTCCCATTTTATCTTCTTAATTCCTTGATATAAATCTTCAAAACTTAAAACTTTAAATTCATCCATTTTAAGTAAAATTCTCTCTGCACATCTAACCCATAAATTAACTTTTGCTATATCATTTACATCTGCTAAAAACTCTACTTTCCCATCAGAAACCTTTATATCATCAAAACCAAGTTTTATTATCTCTCTTTTAACAATAGCTTCCAAGCCAAAAGCACAAGTAGCAATTAAAGTTATTTTTTTCATTATATCTCCATTTATATAAAAATCTACTATGATAAAAACTCATCCATCATTGATATAATTATACCAAATTTGCATAAAAAAAACAAAATAAATTGAAACTTATGGAATTTTTCTGAAATTTTTGTTATAATATACACGACTTTATTATGAAAAACCAAGGAGGAATTTATGAAAAATATTTCAACAAAATCTATAACAAAAATTGGAATATTAAGTGCAATAGTAATTATTATATCACTTTCTCCTATAGGATTTATTCCATTGGGACCTGTTAGAATAACTACAGTGCATATACCGATAATTTTAATAGCATTAATTGAAAAACCTACAGTATCATTTTTTGTCGGACTGATTTTTGGATTATTTTCTTTTATTCAACATTTATCCGGTATAAGTACATTATCCTTTATGTTTATAAATCCTATGGTGTCAGTTCTTCCAAGAGCATTAATAGGAGTAGGAACATATTATACATTTAACTTTATAAAAAAATATATAAAAAATATATTTAATGTCGTATTTGCAAGTATGATAGGAACAATGATTAATACATTCGGTGTTCTTTCTATGGCTTATATATTTTGTGGAAATCAAATTTATGAAGTTTTAAAAATTAATCCTGCAAAATTTTTAGTCGGAGTAGCTATTTCAAACGGAATCCCGGAAATAATAGTATGTTCTGCATTAGTTCCAATGATTTACAAAAGTTTACAAAAAATTTTGAAATTTTAACAAAAATGAGTGATTTAATAATCACTCATTTTTGTTAAACAATATTTTCAATATATTTATGTTAACTATTAGCATAAGAGTTTTCTTGATTCTCCATAAAAAAAGAACTTTGAAAAATCAAAGTTCTAAAAATTCGTATTTTAATTTGCTTTTAAACTAACTTGTGATGTCAAAACATCGAAGTAAGAATATGAACAAGTTCTAGTTTTATGTTCCTCAGTTTCAATCTCAACAGTAAAAAATGATGCAAATACATCTCCAATTACTCCCTTAATCTCAACATATTCTTCTTTACTTCTTCTAATAGTAATCAATACTTTTCTTCCAATGTTGTTGCTCAAAACTCTTTTAATCATAACTAATTTTTCTTTTGTATTCATAACAGCACCGCCTTTTGTATATTTTAACATAAAAAAGAAATAAAGTCAAATTACTAAATTTTGACAAAAAACAAAAAACTGCATATATCTTATAAAAGATATATGCAGTCAAACATATCAATTTAAATTTATTTGTTTTTTTTCTTAAGATATATTATAACCATAATCGCTATTAAACTTAAAAGTCCCACGATTAAAAATAAATTTTTACTGCTATCAACATTCATCAATGGAATAAAATTATTAAATTTTCCCATAAGAACCTCCATCTATCTTAAAATTGCTATAAATATTTTTTCAACTGACAATTGAAAATTCACATTATTATACAAATTTTCTCTAACAATCTCTATAGTTTCTAAAATTTTTACCACTTTATTTTTATCAAAATTAACATTATTCTTAAATATTTTCAAAATATTTTTATCTGAAATGTCTTTTCCGGTCTCTAAAAAAATGTAAAATTCTTTAAAGAAATTATACAATAGTGGTATGAAATCTCTATCTTCTTTCAAGCTAAGTAAATATTCCTTATTTTTAGAATCATAAATAGCTAAAAATTCTCCTTTAAGTGCGAGAGATAAAATTTCTAATAATTTACCATAATCTGAATAATCGAAATTTTCAGAAAAATTCACCTCCGAAATGAATATACATCTACTCCTTATAGTTGATAATAATTTATATCTTGAATCAACTAAAATACAGATTATAACATAGTCAAAAGACTCTTCAAGAGTTTTCAATAGAGCATTGGATGATTCAGCTCTTAAAAACTGACCGCCTTTTATGATGACCAATTTATATTTTGACTCTAAAGGCCTTTTTTGAACGTATTTAATCATATTTCTAATTGAATCGATAGAAATGAAATTTCTTTCACTTTCAACTATCATCAAATCAGGATGTGTTTGTTCTTCAATTTCTCTGGAAATTTTAAAATCTTCTTCCGGATTTAAAACCTTTAAAGTTAATTCTTTAGAAACCTTATCTAAAAAAGTCTCACTTCCCTCAACAATATAGTTTTGAGAAAAATCATAAATATCAATCTTTTCCTTGAAAAGAGTATAATTCATAGATTACATCCTTATTAATTGATTCATATTTAGAACAAACATTACAGTATTGGCAGTTTTATCATCAATTGTTTCTTTATTTTTTGAAATATTTAAAATCATTTCTTTTACTCTATCTACTTTTTCATCTTCAATACCTATTAATATAGTAGTATTTCCTTTTCTGAAAAATCCACCTGTTGAAGATAATTTTGTAGCTCTAACTTTATTTTCTGAAAGTTCACTTAAAACATCTTGAACTATATGATCTTGAATAATCGCTAAAATAAGTTTCATAAAATCACCTACATTCTTACAAAATCAACAACATCAAGAACAAAAACAGTAGCTCCTCCTACTAATACTTCCATTGGGAAAGGAATATAAGCATCTCCTGGCATTGTAACACTTAAAACAGATGTCGTGATTTCTCTAGATTTACAATTTTCTTCAATTACTTTTAAACATTCTTCTAATTTTTCTTCTTCAACACCAATTAAAAGAGTTGAGTTTCCAGCTCTTAAAAATCCTCCTGTTGAAGCAAGATTTGTCATTCTGAATCCTTTTTCAGTTAAATCTTCTTGTAGTGGGTTCAAGTCTTGATCTTGAACTATTGCAATTATCATCTTCATAGCAATTCCTCCAATTTTTCATCTATTATATTTTTTACATTTTCGAAAACTTCATCCATACTTTTAGTGGCATCAACTTTTCTTAAAACTTTATCGTCTTTCATTTGCTCAAGAAGTTCCATATAAGTATCATAAACTCTACTATGGAAATCATCTCCGGAAAGTTCAAGTCTATCGGCATTTTCATTTAAAGACTTCCTCTTTAAAGTCGTCAATGGATCAACATAAAAGAAAATAATCATATCCGGATTAACTCCATCTATAGCAAAATCATTTATCTTTTTTACATTTTCAACTCCAAGTTCTCTACCTCCACCTTGATAAGCAAGCGAACTTAAAACAAATCTATCTGAAATAACAATATTTCCCTTTTCTAAATTCGGTTTTACAAGTTCATCGATATGTTGAGCTCTACTCGCCGAATAAAGTAACGCTTCTGTTCGTGGTGACATATTATCATTGTCATTAGATAAAATAATCTCTCTAATTTTTTCTGATATTTTTGTTCCACCCGGCTCTCTTGTAAAAATTATCTTTTCGTTATCTTTATAGTATTCCTTAATTAAATTTATTATTGAAGTCTTTCCACATCCGTCAGGCCCTTCAAAAGTAATAAATAATCCCATCTTTTAACTCCTTAAAATGAATAAAATAAATATGATAAAATTATTCCTACTATTCCGAAGCTACCTACTAAAAAATAGCTTAAATAGGTAAATGGAACAATAACAATTTTAAAAATTGCTAAAATATATAAAATCACATATCCTATTATGGAGTTCAAAATAATCTTTTTTATAATTTTTAAAGGGAATTTTAATAATTTAAAAAGAATATAAATTAAAACAATTCCAATAATATAAGAAACAATACTATTTTCGAAAAAGAATTTACTTAAACCGGCAAAATCAAGTGATTTTAATGAATCTAAATACATTTTTTCAAATTTTTCCAAAGTATCACTCTCCTATTCTTACTATTATTTTATCACAATGTAAAGATTTTATCAATTAAAACGGACAAAAAACAAATATAATATAAGACAATCTTATTTTAAAAAAAATTCGTTTAAAAATATATTTATTGAGCTTTAATTTTTGATTTTTATATATGAACCCCACCCTTCCACAATCCTTCGCATCGGGTGGGTACCCGAGAACCTTGTTATTCCACAATAAAAAAGTTAGGGAGTAATTTTTAAATTTTACTCCCTAACCTTAGTTATTTAACTTTTTTTATTATAATCATATATCATTTTTAAATCAAATTTTATATATTCGTATCTTTACTTTTGATTTCTTTTTTTCAAAAATAACATTATTCCACCTGATATAGCTAAAATTCCTGAATAGATTGACGGATTTGTTGTAATTCCTGTTTTAGCCAATTTTGGTTTTTTAGGTTTTTCAGAAGGTGTTGAAGGTGGTAAAGCTGGACTTTCTGTATTAACTACTTTTATTCCATCTTTCATATTTCCTAAATAACTTACCTTGAATATCTTATCATCAAATTTAACTGAATTATTCTTTTCTCCAACTTCCTTAACTGTGTACTCATAAGTTTTTGAATTTTCTATTGATTCATACACTTTTAGATTTTTGAATTCTCCTGTCCAGTTGTTTTCTTTATTCAGTTCAAGCTTTTGTCCTGTCGCTTCCCCATCTCTGTATAATTCAACTTCGATTTTATCTACAGGCGCTGTTATTTGATTTCCATTTGTTCCCAACCACTCTTTTGTTACTTTTAGATTTCTTGTTGGCGGTATCATTGGTGTCCACGGATTTTCAGGTTTTGATGCTTCTTCCTTATCTGTTACTGTTAATTTATTTCCGTTTGCTTTTACTTCGTTTTCATTTGCATTCTTAACTGTAACTTTTCCTTGTTCATCTACTTCAAAGATAATATCCGTAACTTTTAAATATCCGTTAGGAGCTACTTCTTCATGGAATGTATATGTTCCGGCTTTCAACTTAAATGTTTCACTTTGATTCTCTTTGGATACCCATTCCTTTACTACTTGACCGTTTTCATCTTTTATTTGAATTTTTGCTCCTGCTATTTCTTTGCCTGCTATATTTACCTTGCTGAAAACCACTTCATTTTCAACTTCTTCTTTAGGTAAAATTCTAAATGTCTGTGATTTATCATTTGGATCTTCATGTGTTAATTCTTGTTTCTTATCCGGTTTTCCGTCTCCATCTGTATCTATTACATTTTCCATTGAAACTACCGTTTCAAAAACCACATAAGATTTTCCGGCTTCTAAATTAAGTTTTCCAAAATTTAATGTCCATTCACCTTTTCCTGTTGTATCCGCTTTTAAATCATCACCACTATTAACTACAGAAACTGGATGTCCCGGATTAACAAGTTCTCCATCTTTTACTTCATAAATTTTGCCTATCACATCATATTTTTCGTTTGGATAAAGTCCCTTATATGTTATCTTGTCTGAAACTTCAACTCCACCTTCAATATCCTTTGCTTTTAATGTTGCAACTTCATTTTCAGTTGAAGTTTTTCCTCCAGCCATTACTGTTGTTTTTATTTCTCCAACTGGTTGGTCTTTTTTCAATCTACCGGTTACAATAGCCTGATATCCGATTTGACCTTGAACCCCCTCGGGTTTATAACCACGAAGTTCAAAATCAGCAGGCACATTGATACTATCTACGGCTTCACGCAATAAGTATACTGCTTTTTGACCCTGTTTTGAGTATTTATAAAACCAATATTGGTTACTATCTTTATCAACTTTGTAACCATCTGTATAACGCCATATTTCATTTTGGACAACAGTATAAAATTCATTAATTGCAGCCTGTGGACTTGCCCAACCGGATTTTCCGATAACGTTTGTAGGATCTTTCAGATAAATATAAATAAGTTTAGATACTTTATTCCAAAGTTCATCATGACTCGTAGCAACGTTCCCAGGTGCATGATTATCTCTGACAAGCTTATTAAAACTTTCCTTGTTGAGATTTAACAATTGTTCATACACGCCAAAATACTCATCTTTATCAGCATCATATCCGGGGTACTTCTTGCTGTTTGCCATACAAAAACCGAATAGTTCCGCCGAAGTATGCAAGTCATCTGATGTAACCATTCCTAAACGATTATTTGGTCCCACTGAGTAATATTTACCATCTAGTGACACCCCTGTAGCATCATTTGGAAAGCCATCCGCTTTAATTTTTGAATATGGATAAATCACGCTTAACACGATCATCAAAAATACAAGCAAAAACGAAACTACTTTTTTGAAAAAATCTTTGCTTTCTTTTTTCATTTAATTACTCCTCATAATTTTTTTGCTTTTTTAAATAGGTAAAAACTGTATATAAAATCGACAAGAATACATACCTACCCATCACGTATAGATCCTTGCCGTTTATAAATTTTTACACTACAAAAAGACAGAACTGTAAATCTGTTGGACCGGCTAATAGTTGTCTGCAAATGCAAAGTCGCCATCTCTCATCATTCCTTTTTATATAACCTTATGAACACATTATAGCAAATAAATTTCATTTTTGCTATCAATATTTCAAAAAAATTATTAAAATTAAACTGTATGTTTTTTCTATGTTTATGTCCTAAGATAAGCAAGCTTACTTCCTGATACTGGCTATAACTCAGCATACAAGAATTTCTTTTCTTCACTTTCTTGTTGGGGAAGATGGTGTTTTGGAGTTTTCAGGTGTTGGTAAGGCAGGTGCAATCTTATCCATTACAATCAATGTATTACCAGTGATATTATCCGCTTTCATCAGATGAATTTAGTCAAATCGTCAAATGAATAGTCTTTATAGATTTGATTTGGTTTAAGTACAGAATCAGTCGTAACAGGCAAGTTTTCCAATAATGTTTCCGCATTTAATCCTTCTGGTAAGGAAATCAACTCTCCAGCCATGTTTTCCTGTCTATGCGCAGTAAATAGAAACTCCCCTTTTTCCCAATCTATTGCAAAATCATTCATCACTTCAGATTTGGATATGTCTAACAATTCTTCCTGTTGCGCTATAAAGTTTTCATAGAGAAATTCATAAAGTGCTTCTTTATCTATTTTTATAACTCTAAGTATGTTAGCGTCCATAGATTTTCATACTCCTTTTAAACCGCGATCCAATTATTGTCTTAACATGAATTGACTTGATAACTAAAATTATAATAGCTCTACTTCAATACCAGCCGCATCAAAGACTTCTTTCACGCTATCAAAATTGCTACTTAAAATAGTTGCTTCTTTTAAGTTTGGAAATTGTTGCAATTCGAATAAACTGAGCTCATTCAAATCAAATGTTTCATCCTCTCCATCCCATTGTGGAATGATATTCATATAAATCTCATTTCCACCATCCATGTAAATTTCTTTGACCTCTTCAGCATATTTCTTAGGAATAGATAATGCTTCAAAATACTCAAGAGCAGGTCTTATAACGTCCACACTTTCAGTATCAATCTCTTCTGTACTGTATTGATCAGCAAAATCATAAATATCAAAAGATGGTTCAAGCACTTCTAAATCGTACATTAAGACCTGAATAATGGCTAATTTAAAATTCAAATGATCAAAATGGAGGATTTCTTCAGAATCCACCTTTGTGTTATCGTTCTCTAGATCCAGTTTCTCTTCGGTAACAGTTTGACCATCTCTAGAATTGTCATATAAGTCATGATTAAGCTGCTTATTTCTTCTACGCTTTAAAAAATTAAACATGATTTCTCCTTACTAAGTTTCATCTAAATAAATTTTTACTTCGAGTAATTCCTTATCTTGGCATAGGCAAAATCTCCGAGTTTCGAATATTGTTAAATAGGAGGCACTTGATAAATAGTAAACGTTCCCGCTTCAAACAAACTCATTTCCTCATCAAATGGTGTGCCACACATCTCTTCAAAGACATTCACCATATCTTCCAAGGACATTTGGTCAGTGATCTTTTCTTTTAAAGATTGGATTAGATGGTTCATCGTTCTCTTCTTTCTAAGGGTTTGCCTCGGTGTTTCCTTTATTATACTACATAAATAGAAAAAAGACTGGAACGAATAGTCCCCCATCATTACAGTCTTTCTCTTCTCATTTTTTTATTCAATCACAAATCCTTTTGGTAAGATGACAAGCTGATTATCTCGTACTTGGCAATGACTTGTTAAATCTGCCGAATCGCTATCAAACAGATAATTTTCTTTTGATTGATTAAAAATTGCTCGGAGCTTTTGCCCATCATGATTCCATTCCAGAGACACCACATCAGGCTTGATTTCTTTTAGACTATATTTTCCATGCTGAATGATTGATGAAGCAGCCTTACGAACTTGGATTAGTTTCTTCATAAAATCGAGCATTTCATTGCTACTGGAAACACGTTCCCAAGGCATAACTCGTCTACAATCAGGGTCTGGTCCCCCATCTAACTCTAACTCAGTTCCATAGTAGATACATGATGTCCCCCTCTGTAGAAAGAGAAAGACTAGGGCGGATTTGACCAGTTGAACATCGCTTTGTGCCGTCGTCAGCATACGCTCCGTATCGTGCGAATCCAAAAGATTAAACATCACTTCTGAAATCTGCTGCCTATAATACATGGACTGGCCATTGATCTCATCAATAAATTGACTGGTCTTCTTGATCCTGCGCAAGAAATAATCCTTAATACTATCAGATAGAGGATAGTTCATAACTGCGTGAAACTCATCGCCATTTAGCCAAGGCTGAGATGTGTGCCAGACTTCTCCAAGAATATAAAGGTCGGGCTTCTTAGCTAAAACTGCCTTTCGAAAATCTCGCCAAAATTGGTGGTCTACTTCATTAGCCACATCCAAGCGCCAAGCATCGATATCAAACTCTTCAATCCAATAGGTTGCAACACTCAACAAATAGTCTCTCACTTGAGGATTTGCTGTATTTAGCTTTGGCATATAGCTCTCAAAGGCAAATGTATGGTAGGATAGTTCTCTTTTATTAACAAGATTTTCTTTAACGACTGGAAAGTTTTGAATATGGAACCAGTCTTTATAAATAGAATCTTCACCGTGTTTGAGAACATCTTGCCATTGAGGAGATTGGTCTCCGATATGATTGAAAACAGCATCCAGCATGATCTTCATGCCACGCTCATGGGCTTGCTCCACTAATTGACGGAAAGTCTTTTTATCTCCAAAATGACGATCAATTTCAAAATAATCTGTCGTATTGTACTTGTGATTACTTGGAGACTCAAAGATAGGACAGAGATAAAGCCCAGTAATTCCTAAGTCTTGTAAGTAATCCAGATGATCAACGATCCCCTGTAAATCCCCACCAAAAAAATCTGTTCTTTGAGGACTGACAGCAGCATCCCAAGCTAGTGTCCCATGGGGTGAAAGGTCAGAATTGCCGTTAGCAAATCTTTCTGGGAAAATTTGATACCAAACCGTCTCAGAAACCCAGTCAGGAACCTGACAACCATCAATCTCATGGATATAAGGAAGCTTAAAACCATTGCCAACAGCATGAAGATTTTCTGGAGTATTTTTAACACACCCTTTATCTCCATACAAAATACCTTTGCTCTCTTTATCCTTGAGTTCAAAGAGATATTGGAGTCGCGCAAAGCCAACCGATATCTCTACTTGCCAATAATCAAATAAAGCATCAGAACTTAGTTTGACCATTTCTTTAGTATCTTCATAATGATCCTCCATAAAGATAAAAGGATCTCCATAATGCAAGGTGATTGTTTCAATATCATCCTTCTTGGTTCGGATACGGATGTGCATTTGCTTATCTTTATAAAGATAAGCATACTCCGACTCCGGCCTGTGATAAATGGCTGTCAATTCCATCTTCTTCTCTCCTAAAGTTTTAATTCAATTTACGCAAACGTTTTCATTGTTAGTGAATCTAGTATACTATTTTAAAATCATATTTGCAAGTTATTCTTCTTGGTTAATATCGAGATAGTTTTCAGACGTAAAGAAAAGGTTCTCATTTTTACGTGTCTTCCTACACACTCAGCAGTTCTTAGTGTCACATCTATGCATTTTTGAACATCAATCTTATGGAAAATGCCCGCATTTTATTAGTCTTCTTCAGAACTTAATCAAAGGAGGAAACGCTTCAAAAAGAAAACAGCAAATCGAGTTGATTTACTGTTCCTTATATCATATCTATTTCATTATTTTAGCATCAATTAAGCACGCCCTTATAATATTAAAACCGTTTTTGCTTTATGGTTTAACTAACACCATAAGCAAAGGCATGTCATCCATCTTATCATAGATCCCATACAGAATTTCAAGATTATCTTTTGATAATGTAAATTTATTGTCGTCTTCTTTTTCCATCTGTTTAAACTCCTGCTCGGAAATCCCGTTAAATTTGAAGGCGTCCAGCATAGGTATTGTAACCATTAGTTCACTTAATTTTTTGATGTTTTCAGAATACCCTTTGTTATATCCGTTCAAATTGACTTGATATCGTACTGCACGGCACTGATCACCTTCCAGAAAATAATACACACTAAGATAGTTCATTTCATCATTTTCAAAAGTGTTAAATTTTATACCGTTCTCTTGCTCCTCAATTGTCCAGCCTTTGTACATTGCCTTAATATCTTCAACTGAAACTTGCACGGATTTTACTTTTTTCTCTTTCGACTCTGAAGGTCTTTGTTGTTTTTCATTATTCTTACCATAACTTTCTTGTTTTCCATTATTCTTACCACAACCAGCTACACACAGCACAGCCATAACGATGGCCATCAAAATATACATTTTCTTTTTCATATCACTTTGTTACCTCCTAACTTCATCTTTTTCCTCTATGAATATTTTACCATTTTTAAGCCAATTTTTCCACTGTTAGTGTGACCGCTTACTTTCAAATCTCACATAAAGACAGATGATAGGAAATGCTTGAGGCAAAGTGCCTGCTTTTTCTATACATTCAGTTCCTGTTGCACCACTTTTAATAGCTTACCTTGAAATGTATCCTTCAGCTGGCCTTATTCCTATATTTATTAAAAAAACAGCAAATCAAATCGGTTTGCTGTTTTTTGGGGTTGCTATGTTCTATCTTTTCTTATACAAAGAAGAATCCCATTATATCATTGCCTACTATGCTGGAATATCAGGAATTTCAATTAATGCAAGGAAAGTGAATAGTAACGAAATTCCAACTATAATAAATGTAAAAATAATTAGAAGAATCTTAAAGAGTAGTTTTAATATCCTTAACCGTTTATTTGTGTTTGCCGATTTACAATTATTTTTATTTCTTGTTTTATTAATTTTGAAATTTATGACACGCATAATTATAGAGATTAATAAAGAAATATATGCAATACAGTTTGCTATAAGTCCATAATGTAAAAATCTTTCCAATTCTTCAAGCCTAGTTATTGGCATAATATGAATCAAATTCAAATTTTGCAAAATAACTAATAACATTAAAATTAAACTTAATACAAAAAAGATATTAGCAATAACATGTAACTTTTTCATGAAATAATTAATAATACCGGTTCGTTCATTCTTTAAAAGCCTATGCCTAACGCAGTCTACCATAAAGCAGGAATACTCTGGATATAGTTTCAGCTCCATTGCTGGTCTTGAGTTATGCTCTTTTATCCGAGATAGCATTTCCTCAAATTTTACTTTGTTTTCTTTCCAGCTAGCGATAGTTCCCAGCTTTTCCTCTTCACTATCGTAGTTTTCATCAGCCATAGCTTCTTTGATAGCCTCATCCAAGTAGGTACGGTTCTTATCTTCAAGCTTGACAAAGCGTTCCATCTTGCCCTTTAGCCACAGAGCATAAAACAAATGCGCCCAATCAGCTGTATAACAGCTATCATCCACCTCTTCGTCGCAATAGCTTAGAAATATATCATATTCTTCGAGCGCATAGTAAGCGTCAAAGATTTGATACTCTGCAATCTCATCCGTGTCCAAATGATAATGATCATCTTGCCCAGATTTTACCTGCTCTAAATATGAAATTGCCTCTTCTTTGTTTCCAAGATTCACCTCACAATAAGCGATGCATAGCTTGAGCCACATCCTATCCGAATAAACTTTAAGCAAATCTAAAAATAGATTCTTCGCCTTTTCGTATTCCTTAAGCTCGTATAGAGAAACTGCATAGTTAAGAGAACACTCATAGCTTTCATCTATGTCTCTTGCCATCTTGAAATATTCATTGCTTATCGATATGTTTTTTGGGTTTCTATAAAACTCATATTCTGAAAAATAATAAAGTCCAAGAGCTGTATATGTCTCAGCAAATGGCGATTTCAACTCCTCAGCCTGAGTTAAATACTCTAGCGACTTTCTGGAATAGTCCTCAGCAAATGCAATATTTGTATAAATTCTTGCTTTATCCTTGTCATCTAAAGCATTATCAAACTTATCCAGAAAATTCTCAAGAAACTCTACATATTCCGCTTCGCCCTCTCTTAGTTCCAGCATAACAGAGGCAAGCGTGCACACCACGTCAACATTTGATGGGCATTCTTCCAGCTTTGATTGAAGATAGCTTTGCATTTGTTCAAGATATTTTTTTGATTGATTAAAATCGCTTAGAAATGTATCCCCATATCTATTTTCATATTCTGTTTTTAGATTATACCAATATGCTTTTATTTCTTCTAGCATTTCATCACCTCATAAGTCCTTACCTGCAATTATTAGCATAAATAGGATCCCACAGATGCCCTCTATCATCAAACCTTTAGTTTCCTGAGACAGCATTACCACGCCATTCCTATACTTGCCTATCAACGGAAACAAGTGGAGCAACTTTTGAAAGTTTTTCTATCTCTAATTTATATATGTTTCCTCTTAATTTTGCCATTATTTGGCACAATCCATCATGCTCTCTATCATAACTAAAAGGAGTTTTTCCTGATTTACATCAAAATTATCAGCAGTAATCCTTTTATTAAAGTAAGCTACCGACTTATCGTGATTGAGATATTTATTGAGACTAAGGTACTGCTCAATCTCATCAAGTATAAAAGCACTTTCTTTTAAGGCAGGATCACTGAAGCCATTTGCGTAGTGAATACTTTTCATAATTCGTTTTAGCCTTGTGTTTGGATATTCTACTTTGAGTGCATCCCTCAGTGAAATTACAAGGCTGTCAAAGCTTTGACCATTAACATTATCTACTATCGGATGATGAATAAAATTTTCTGAATGTAAGTGCTCAATGAGCTCAATCAAGCTTCGCTTTAAATCAATTACATTATTGTCATTCATTAAAATCTGCTCCATTCATTTTCTTGCCTAATCTCACTCTATTTGAAATGCGATTTCGTATTTTAGATTCTTTAAATTTGGAAATCCATATTCTTCTATGCTATTTAGTGCTTTTTGAAGTTGCTCAATTATATTTTTCTTGTTAATTGGTAAGTTGCATATGATATAGATAATCCCATCCTGTTTTGCTGGACAGATAACCCCATATTTATCTTCGTTATTTATCATGCGCAGCAGGTAAACATCGTATTTTGTTTCGACATAAAAATCAATTTCTTCATTATCGTAAAGCTCATCCGGAATCATGTGAACCGGAGCAACGATACAGTCTTTGATTTGAAAACTGTTATTTCCAAAATGCACCTTACAATTGCGTTTTCGCTTCTTTCTCTCTATCCATTCAATCATCATTTTTACTCCACTACTTACAGTTCTGTCTTTGGAAAAACCTTATTTACCGCTGTCAGAAACTACGAACCTAACTTTTTCAATTACTGCTTCAGTAGTCTTCATCGGAAAAATAGATTTGAGCTAATACAATAAAGCTAATCCATCCCCATTGACATTTTTTAGCGCTAGTTATCAGCAAGCTTTTATATGAAATCGATACTGTATCTTATAAAACTATATTTCTTCAAATCTCGTGTTCCTGCAATATTTAAGAGAGCTTTAAACCATATTCGGAAACAAACTTTTCTTTTTCTAAGTTCATTTCCTTCTTTTGTTGCAAATACATTTTTAGCTCCATTTCTCCCTTATGTCTTTGCTCTGTTAAGTTTTTTTCTCTCATCTCTATTGCAAGATACGATACGAGAGTGAAAAACGATACATCGGGATTCATCTTTTTGAGCCGAAAATACTCCACTACGTCATACTGCAAATCAAACATTTTGATCTTCGGTGTAATTTTGATAAAATACCCGTTTATTTCAGTTTTCCCAAATTCCTTCTCGAGCATTTCCCATTGTTCATGTGGTAAAACACAAAATCCGTGAGTATCATTTTCCATGCTCGCGGAAAACAATCGAATCGAAAAGTCATCTTTGATGGTTTCGTTTAACGCTTTTATCGTTGTATCCCTATCTTTCTTTTCATGATATGGGATCTTCACACTTTTGTCTTTATAGTTTAAAATGATATCATCACCATATGGCTCTTCATGATTCTCCGTCTGAACAGAAATGTTATTGCCTATCGCATGATTAAAATAGTTTACAATCTCTTCATCATACTCGCGCCAATCAATCTCAATAAGTGCATTACTTTCCCAAAGCTGATCTGTGTTTTGCGGATTTGCTAAAAAAAATTTAATTGCTTCATAACTCTTATTCATAATAACCTCATAAATTATATTAGAAGATCCCGATGATTTTAACAAGTTGTATAAAATAATATATAACTATTAGACAACCTGCGATAAAAGCTAACCCAACTATTCCAATGATCACCTTTGCCCATAAGTGTCTTCGTGCATGTTCTATAACAAAAGCATCTATTGAGGCAATAGAAAGGACATAGGCCGCAAATATTGATATGAGCCAAACGAATTTAACCGCAGTAATCCATGGACTTTCATAGCCTGCTCCAACAGGACAGCTTTGTAAAAAGAAATATGTCACTATTGCAGTCAGATACAAGAATATAGTGCTAATATATAAATATTTAAGCCTATTGTGCCTGTGGAAATAGATCATCACCCCTAGTAAAATAATCATAGCCATTGGGAGATACAAGCGACCTATAATATAATTGTCTCTTGCCATACTTACCACCTTAATTTTTCAAAATGCATTTCTTCCATAAAGAAACTAACTTTACTGGTAGTTTTGGTTTTCTTTATCCTTTAGCCAATCCTCAATCAGTTTATTAAGATAAATTTTATCCACATGAATACAATCAATCTCTACATTTTCATTTTTGTATTTATAACATCTAAAAATCAATTCATTCTCAGTCTGATAGAGTGTGTCCATCCCACAATCATCTCCATGGGTGGTATCTATGTCATCTTCAATCATTAATTGGTCAACTAATTCTAGTGTATCTAAATTAAATACATACCATCGTTCTTCCGTTGTACAAAAAATACCCAATGAATCGTTAATTTTCCAAACATTTGATAAGGTATCATTTTCAAATACAGGGTAGCTTTGGCTAAACTTTATCTGAAAATCCTGATTGGAAATTTTGCAAAACTCATCTGTAAGAAAATTCACCATCAAAGAATCTTCCTCATCAATACTGAAAATATAGGTCAGATTCTTTGGAAATTTATGTGTTATTCTTAGCTTATCTTTAAGAAATTCTAGGCAATAATCTTGAGAACCATCCTGCCCCGCCGTCAACGACACAATTATTCTATGTTCGTCAGGCAAACTCACAAAACTTACCTTCGAATCAAGAAAATCATCTTCCAGGTCTATATGGGTGGTCCGATTCTGATGATTGTCCATAGCCACAATCCGAATCACTTTCTCACTTTTTCGGTAAGCAAACCAAATTAAATTTTTTGCATGCGATTCGTGCCATCCAAGTAGAGTAGCTTCTTCAGCTACTTTACACCCGAATTCCATACTATCTTGCTTATTCTCTTCTATCAAAAAATTTTCTTTACTTTTTGTATAATGACGAAGATAAATCATTTGTAATCACCTCCATAAGGTATGTGAAACTCTTTTATAGGAAAACTAAACATTCAGATGACTTTTCAGCCAATCAATCTTCTTAAAATCTTTATTGTTATTCTGATCGTTTCGATAGGAATCTTTTGACGAGGCTTGATAAATACTGAGATATTGTTCCAGGTTTGGAACACGAAAAGTTATGCCTTCAAAATATCAGACAGATCTCAATTTTCTTTCGTTCTAAACTCTAATCTCAAAGAACCCATCAGCGTAGGGATCAATCCAACCTTGTTTAAATAGAAACAAATGGTTTTAAATTCATTAAATAAGAGACTCATGTTTACTCTAAACCTCAAATACTTATTTCATCTAAATGTTCGTCATTTCTACTTTATTATATTAAAAATCTTCAATAATCTCAATTCGAAAAACAAGTCATAGAATCTAAGTAAAAGGATATGTCACTTGCCTTGATAGTTAAAAATCAGCAAACCTATTTTAATTTGCTGTTTTTTAAATTATTAGTTGAATGGAGGTTTTAAATTCTAAATATTATTTATCTTTCTTATTGAAAATGACATCCAACAAGAATCTATATACTATAAATGACAACATGGAGAGAATATTCCATATATAGAAACCAAAACCTTTTATCAACTCGCGTATCGTACTATTACTTTCAAGTAAATTTAAAAGGGGATTTAGACCAATTAAAATAATATTCTTATCATCATTTCCGGTTATGCTAATGACATTTACGATAACACCAATAAATACAAACCAGAATAGAAATTTTTTTATTAGTTTTTTCATCCACGCCCCTCCTTTATGGTGTTTTGGCTGATTCAAAACTATTTTTTTTAAGTATAGAATTAGGGCTTTGTAGCTTTTATTCTAACTTCTTATTTTCAGAGACTATAATATCCCCATTGCCACTCACATCAAAAAATCCGATGTTAGGTACTGCTTTTTATCTTGTAGCATAATATGAAACGATTGGCTATCTAGATTATATCGTCTACAGCTACTACACTGCACATCTCTTAAAAGATAATTACAACGGCTTCCAAGGGTATAAAATCTGTAATTCTTTCCTTTTGAACATAAATTGATTCATTTCTTGTCACATTTTTTCTAAACTGAGTGACTACCTGTTAAGCTATAGAAAATTGCTGTTTAATTTCAGAAAGTTCTTGTAATTTTCTTTCCAAAACCACTGGATTCATTCCGTTTTGGACTGCAATTTCATAATACTTATCAAATTCAGGATGATTATTTTGTTTTACAACGGCTAAAAGTTCTGCAAAATATCCCCAAACATTATTATAGCTCCTTGTGGAAGTATAATCTTCTCTTTTCGGCATCCACTGCAGTTTTACAAAATATTTATAAAGTATCTTGCTCCATGTTTCTATATCATCGTCATAGCAAAAAAACTTGGTTTCAAACAAACTGCCGAAACGCCTGTCCCAAAATTTTACATTGTCAGGCAAATACCACGTATTACGAGTGTCACGACCTATCAATTCTATTGCTATTTTTTCAAGTATTACAGCCGGTTCTCCACCTACACAGTCATAACTGCCAGCAACCATGCTTTGCGCGCCTTCTTCTTTTAATTCTTCATAGGCTGTCTTGCTATCAAGCAAGAGCAAAGCAATTTTGGCACGGTGACCAAATGCTTTTCCCGCACTCAATATTCGATACTTCTCAATTTGGTTCATAGTTCCTCCCGCAATCATTTTTCCTTATGTTGATTCATCTTTTTATAACAATCCGCTATACAGATGTCACATTCCTCTCTAAGATTGATTTCTCTTAGTTGCTTTTGTTGAATAAAATTATTTTCTTGATTGATAGAATTCCTTATACTTTGGATCATCAGACTGGAAATATCGGTTGCCTACACCATTTTGTTTGAGCAGATTTTTCCATAGTTCAAATGCTTCATCTAAGTTTCCAAGTTCAAATTCATACTTTGCCTTCATGTGTTCGACCTCAAAATCAAACAAGTGCAGCTCATCATTGTTTTCGATCATTCTGTCCAACCAAGATTTTGCCGTCATCATATCTCTATTTCCCATCGCATGCTTGAAAAAGCTTTTTGCATAATTGTATCCCTGATTCCATTTTGCACCCGACTCTGGAAAAGCTTTCCAACCTTGTTCTGCAAGAGCGAATCCTTCCTCAATCTTGTTTTCGCCTATCTTGGTTATAGCCTCCTTACCATAAGCCATAACCTCTGCATATCTTTCATCATCCAACAACATCCTCATTCCTCCTCAAATTTTTATTGTTATGTTATCTTTCCAGTCACATGATTGCATTCGTTTCTATCTCAGCAAATACGAATCTAAAAGCAAACTGATTATCGCGAAGTAAAAATATCGTAAATCTTACTATTGTCATCCTATTTTGCACAGTGCAACTTCTTTTAACCCTCTGTTATAAAGCGAAGTAATGCAACTATCTCCACTGATATTTTGCACCTTATGTTTGCTCATTCCTCTCGGAAGACCGATATCAAAATATTCTCTTACAGTAAGTGAAAAAAGTTTTTGCTTTCCCTTCCACTCATCTGTCTTAAAAAGAGGTGTCATTACTACGTAGTCGGAATCGGTGAACACTCCGTTCACACCGCCTTTTTTACTGGATTGTTTCAAATTGTCCGATTCCAAAAACTTTTCAACTACTGTTCCGTCTGCAGAGATTTTGGCAAGTGCATAGTAATCCATGCCCCATTTATTTACTGATGTTGTACTTTCTCCCGAAAGAAAAGCATAGATTTCTCGGTTAGCTATTTTCAGACTGTCTATTTTTGGTGTCTCATCTCTTCTGTCATCACGATGTGTGAATGCCTTTTTATCAATATTTGAAAAAGATTTCCATTCGGCATATTTTTTAGTAATATCAAATTCCAAAAGAGCAAAACATCTTGCATCTCCGTAATACACGTTATTTTCAAAGCAAACCGGAATCAGCGAACTGTCCGATGTAACCTGAAAATATCTCTGTTGAGCTTTTTTAGGCACTATATTTTGTAAAACTGAATCATCGTTCTTTATGGATAATCGTCCAGGTGAGGAAAAATCACCAGTATAATATTCGCATTGTTGTCCTTTTTTTATGATTCCAAAACCGTCTTCAAAACGGAAAAGTACAGGGTAATTTCTTCTATCTTCAGAACAATTACAAATCTCTATTTTTTTGATATCTGAAGAAGACAATACAAGAACACAATATTTATCACTATCATCTGTTTCACTTGTCAGAATCAACACCCTACCGTCAGAAAGTAGAGCTGAACTATGCACAAAGCTATACTGCTCAGGCAGTTTCCATTTTTGTAAAAGACTTAATTTTATTTTCTCCATTACTCCTCCTACGAACCACTTGACTCTTCTGCAAATTTTTTCACTATCATTGATTAGACGAATTTTAGGCAAGGCGCTTTGTAAAATTCCGTTTCCAACCTGTAATGTTTTCGAATATTTATAAAGCAGCTTGCCTTTTGGAAAATATTTTTTCTATCACCGTTCTTGATAATAATCCTCTCTCATTTTTAGTATGATTCGAAATATTCTTCCAACTGATGATATATCTGCATATCTTTGTCTGAGCTGTCACATAAAACCGCGAACTCCTTCCGCTTCTTCGCATTGATAAAAACAAAATTATGTTCACCAAAATAAATCTGATACCCTATATCTACTAATGACCAAAGTTCTCCCTTTTTAAAACTAAAAATATCTTTTTTAACAAGATAAGTTTTCCCTACTTCCATCTTCATAATAGCCCTTCTCCTTAAAATACTAAACTATCTTTTACACATTTAAAATAAATGACTTCAATGCTCCTCTAACATTAGTCTATCTAAGCGTTAAATTATCCATCATATTTTCTTATAATTATATCATTTTTAGAACATTTTATCAGCTGTGCTTAAGACTAGTTTCATCCTGTATCTTTATATTTATCCGAAAGATATTCTTCATTTTCTCTTACTTCTATTTTTATAAAGGAAAAACAGCAAACCGATTTGATTTACTGTTCCTTATATCATATCTATTTAATTATTTTAGCATCATTTAAGCACGCCTTTATAATATGAAAAACGTTTTTGCTTTATGGGCGAACTGTTACTGAAAGCAAAGGCATATCCTCCATACCATCATAGATCCAATACTGAATTTGGAGATTATCTTTTGATAATGTAAATTTATTGTCCTCTTTTTCCTCCATCTGTTTAAACTCCTGCTCGGAAACCCCGTTAAATTTGAAGGCGTCCAGCATAGGTATTGTAACCATCAGTCCACTTAATTTTTTGATGTTTTCAGAATGCCCTTTGTTATATCCATTCAAACTGACATGATATCGTACTGCACGGCATTGATCACCTTCCAGCAAATAAGACACACTAAGATGGTTCCTTTCATCATTATCAAAAGTGTTAAATGTTATACTGTTCTCCTGCTCTTCGATTGTCCAGCCTTTGTACATTGCCTTAATATCTTCAACTGAAACTTTCACGGACTTTGCTTTTTCATCTTTTGGCGCTGAAGGTCTGTCTTGTTTTTCATTATTCTTGCCATAACTTTCTTGTTTTTCATTATTCTTACCACAACCAGCTACACACAGCACAGCCATAACGATGGCCATCAAAATATACATTTTCTTTTTCATATCACTTTGTTACCTCCTAACTTCATCTTTTTCCTCTATGAATATTTTACCATTTTTAAGCCAATTTTTCCACTGTTAGTGTGACCGCTTACTTTCAAATCTTACATAAAGACAGATAGGAAAAGCTTGATGCAAAGTGTCTATTTTTTCGTTTCAATTGCACTACTTTTCATAGCTTATCTTGAAATGTTCTTTCAGTTGACCTTATTACTATATTTATTAAAGAAGCAGTAAACCGATTTGATTTACTGTTTCTTTAATTAGTGGTTATTGTTTGAATTGATACTTTAAATTTTATTTATGTTTCTTATGGATAATAAGATCCAATCATAATCTATATATTATAAATGACAACATGAAGAGAAAATTCTATTTAAAAATTAACGTTTCTGTTTTTATAATCACTCTCATACATCCTTACTATGAGCAAAAAGCCACTGTTTCCAGTGACTTGAAAATTCTTTCGCTAAAAGATTACTATGCTTTGACGAGTAATCCCACACACTCCACATGATGCGTTTGCGGAAATAGATCCACCGGTTGTACTTTCTTCAACTTATAGCCCAACTCTTTATAGAGCTTGATATCACGCGCCATGGTTGCGACGTTACATGAGATATAAACGATGCGGTCAGCTCCTGTTTGGCTACTTGCTTTGATAAAGCTTTCAGTCAAGCCCTTGCGCGGTGGGTCCACCAAGATGACACTTGGTTGGATACCATCTTTGAGCCATTTCTTCATGGCATTTTCAGCCGTGTCACAGACATAGTGGGCATTAGTAATCTTGTTCAAAGAAGCATTCTTCTGGCTATTCTCTACTGCTTCTGGAATCAGTTCAACACCGTAGACTTCTTTGACATGCTTGGCGACTGATAAACCAATGGTCCCAATACCCGAATAAGCATCGATAACCACGTCATCTTTTTTTAACTCTGCAAAGTCAATGGCTGTTTGATAGAGTTTCTCCGCCATTTCAGTATTGACTTGGTAAAAGGCTGGGCCAGCGATTTGGAAATCATTGCCCAACATCTGGTCGGTAATGTAGTCTTGACCGTAAAGGGTCTTCCACTCCTTGCCAAAAATCGCATTGGTATTCTGGTCGTTGATATTTTGCATGACAGACACAATCTCTGGGAACTGCTTGATGACTTGTTCAATCAATTGTTCTACTCGGAAAACTTTGGAACGTGTAGTCACTAAGATAACCATGATTTGTCCTGAATAGTGTCCACGTCGCACCACAAGATTTCGAATCAAGCCAGACTGTTCCTTTTCGTCATAAGGATTCAAATCAAAACGACGAAGCAAATCTCGTAGAGCTACTACGACTTGGTCAATGATAGGATCTTGGATAAAGAAATCTTCAAGGGGCATGAGGTCGTGCGAATTCTTGCGGAAAAATCCAGTTTCTAAGACACCATTCACTCGACGAACGGGCACCTGCGCCTTATTTCGATACTTGACAGGATTTTCCATACCTAGAGTTTCAGCAACCTCTACATCGGTAATGCCAGCAATCTTGTAGAGGCTGTCTTTGACTTGCTTGGTTTTAAACTTGAGCTGCTCTGGATAAGCAAGATGCCCCAAATCAGCGATACCTGAGCGTAGATAAGCTAGGTCAAGGTCTTGGTTACGATGCGGAGAATGTGTAAGGTATTCTTCAACTTTTCCATAGCCGATCTTTTTATTGACCTTAAGGACTCGCATGAGGATTTTCTCAGTTGGTAGAGCATTTTCTACAAAGAAAACCAAAGCATCTACCTTAGCAACCCCAGCACCTTCATGGGTCAAATCAACAATTTCAACTTCTACAATATCATTTTTCTTTAGCATATTTTTCACTTTCTATCAGCCGACAAAAAAAGACGGCAACATTTCTGTTACCATCTATTATATCATGAAATGACCTAAGCACCAAAACTCTTGAAGAAGTTGACAATCGCTTGCCAGAGAGAACTTAGGAAGTTTCCGCCTTCTTCTAACACTTTGTCGGCATCAAAGTTAAGGTTTATGTTCTTAAAGCTATCACCAGCTTGTGATACGATACTTTGTTTAAGATCGTTAAGAGTTTTCGTAAAGTCCGCATTGTTGAGAATATCACTCTTTGAAAGATTGAGGGCAAAATTGATGATAAGGTTGACCTGGTTTCCTGTTATAACCTGATCGAGTTTATAATTTTTCAGTGTGTCTTCAACGATTTTGCGTACATCGTCTTCTGTCAGATTTCCTTTGGATTCTTTTGCCTTTGCGATTCCTGACTTGATATCAGCTAAAGCAACATTGAGTTTATTGGCATCGTAGCCTGATTTTTCCTTATTTTCATCATTGATATCAGACAATGCTTTTAGTTCTTCCTGGGCCAAGTCTTTATTGGCTTGCGGTACTTTGGCACCATTGGCCTCTAACGAGTAGTAAATCCCTGCTAGAGCACTTTCACCTGTTACCGGAATTGGCGAGGCTACCGTGATTCTAGCATGTTCAACACCTAAGGTTACAGCAGCATTCCGATACATATCTTGAGTTACCTTGGTGATATTTTCTGGTGTCTCAATTTTAACTTCAAGTGGTGACTTGTCACCGAGTTTTTGAATTTTGGCAGATGAATAGAGCTGTAGACTGGAGTCATTAGCTACATTCATGATTTTAGAGTAGACATCAGGCGTCATGGTTTTGAGTTCTTTGGTATCTGTTGAAACATTATAACCTAACTTCTTAAGTGTTTGATTTTTCTGGTCTTCCGTTAGCGATGAACCAAGGACATATTCGGGTTGAACATAAGTCTCATCAATCACTTTTTGAACATTGGTAGCTGCTTGGACGCTATTCATAGCGGTTACTGCCCATATAAGTGCAGCTCCTGTTAGAATGATTTTCTTTTTCATAGAGTATTTTCCTCCTTTACCTACCCAGAGTAATATAAAATTCTTAAAGAAAACTTATACAGAAAAACACCTAGACGAATCCAGATGCCTAAAATAAATTGAAAAATTTCATGATATAGAGATTAAGTCTGACCTGTCTAGAATAATAGTAGTTTCCCCCATTTACATAGAGCTCGGATCCATGGAGTAATGATATGGGATGGAGATAGGTGTATGTCTTGCCACTTGTATTTCCCAGGCTCGGTGCAACAGTATCTCGTGAATATTGCTTCGCCAATGCCAAGGTGTTTTCCTTGCCATTTTTAGCTACAAAATCAATATAAGCAGGTCCAAAATTATAGGCTTGGACAGCAGTCCAAACATCAACCCCTTTTTCCTGTGCTTGATAAAGATTATCTGTCAAGGTCTGAATTCCCTGACGGATACTGCTTTTATCATCAGAGATTGTATTAGTTGTACCACTAACGGATTCACTAGATTGCATTACATCGCTTTCTTTTCCCTTGGTTTCAGTATAAATCATGGCCAGCACCAATTCTTCATTTGCCGGAGTGTCCTGCTCACTCAGCACTTCTTGAACCAAAGGCTGATAAGTCATGACCTGCTTGACATCCTGGTACATCAGGACGAGCTTATAGCCAACAAGAAGGAAGACTGCTAGTGCTAGCACTCTTCGTATTCGTTTAAACATTATTTACTTTTAATATCCTCGATATTTTTTATTATGATAGAGTAAGTTCCATTGTCATTTTGGATAAACTCAACCGACTCCGCGTCTTGATAAACATTGTTGGGGACGATGAGTTCGATTCCATTTGACAAGGAAAGTTTTTGGTTTTCAAATTTTTTCAGTTGGCGACTAGCATCAATTTCATCAAATTGGACTGGTTCTGGTACGGCTTCCTTGACTTGATCGATAAAGCTTAGACGAGCTGTCAGGTTGTTATCAAAAAGATCATTGGCCAATTTCTCAGGCGACAATTCATTGCTTTCTTCTAAATTATTGAAAATCGCTGATTTGACCTTGGATTGGAATTGAAAGTCATCTGTGTTAAAGGACTCTGCAATTCTCTGGGCTGTTTTTTCCAATTCCTTGATAGATTTCTTGGGAGAAATCTTAGGAGCGACAGCGAGAAGATTTTCAGAAAAGTAGTTCAAGAACGTCCCATTGTACTTGATGCGTTTTTCAATTAAGTGGTACTTGCGATTTTGAAGATTGACCACCAAGGCCTCGTCAGCCCCTGTTCCAAACCCAGGCAGATTATTCTGTGTCAGCTTGATTGGATTATCAACTTCTCCACCGAGGTGGGTCAAGGTCTCACGTAGAGCAATTCGCAAGAAAGCGAAATGTTCCACGCCTTCTTTAGAAAATTGAATAAAAATCAAGTCATTGGTCTTGAGGTTTTCAGAAATGCTGAACTCCTCTTTCCAAAGATTAGCCAGTGTTACTGATGTCTCCAACAAATCGTCTGTGATGTGATTGAAGAAGGGATTTTCTTCCTCGAAAATCCCAGTCTTGGCCTCATCTGAATACACACGTTCAATTTTTTTGCGCAGGTATTCCTCGATTTTTGGAGTGATATTGAGAAACTTATCCGCTAGGAACAACTCGGTATCATCCGGGCTGAACTGATGGATAATGGCTTTCTTAATATAAATGTCCATAAAAGTTTTAGTCCTCGTATAATGGGAAGGCATCTATCAAAACTTTGACTGCACTTCTCACTTCTTCTAAAATAGCTTCATTTTCTGCATTCTTAAGGGTTTTGATGATGAGTTCTGCCACTTTGCGACTTTCTTCTTCACCAAATCCACGTGCAGTGATGGCTGCAGATCCGATACGAATACCACTTGTCTTGAATGGTGACAAGGTTTCGTAAGGGATTGAGTTTTTATTTAAGGTAATGTTGACTTCATCTAGCAAATTTTGGGCAACTTTTCCGTTTTCTACCGCCTTGGTCACATCGACTAGGAAAAGATGGTTTGCAGTTCCTCCTGAGATAACACGGAAATCAGGATCTTGCAAGAAGACTTCTACCATAGCCTTGCTGTTCTTAATAACATTGGCAGCATATTCCTTAAAGGTTGGGTCTAAAACTTCCTTGAAGGATACAGCCTTAGCTGCTACAACGTGTTCTAAAGGGCCGCCTTGGATTCCAGGGAAAACAGCTGAATTGATTTTCTTAGCCAGATCTTCATCATTGGTTAAAATCAAACCGCCACGTGGACCACGAAGGGTTTTGTGGGTAGTGGTTGTGGTGATATGGGCATATGGTACTGGGCTTGGGTGAAGGCCAGCAGCAACCAAACCTGCGATATGAGCCATATCCACCATGAGCTTAGCACCAACAGCATCTGCAATTTCACGGAATCTTGAGAAGTCGATAATTTGAGAATATGCTGAAGCACCTGCTACGATGAGTTTCGGCTTCACTTCTTGTGCTTGTTTCAAGATAGCATCAAAGTCCAATAGTTCTGTTTCAGGATCAACGCTATAAGATACAAAATTGTAGGTTTGACCAGAGAAGCTGACTGCTGCACCGTGAGTTAAATGTCCACCGGCTGCCAAATCCATTCCCATAACGGTATCGCCTGGCTCAATCAAAGCCATGTAAGCAGCACAGTTAGCTTGGCTTCCTGAGTGAGGTTGAACATTGGCAAATTGAGCACCGAATATTTCTTTCGCACGTTCAATCGCAAGAGTCTCTACCACATCTACCACATCTGTACCACCGTAATAACGGCGTCCTGGGTAACCCTCGGCATATTTGTTGGTCAAGATAGACCCTTGAGCAGCCATAACGGCCTTGGAAACCACGTTTTCGGAAGCAATCAACTCAATATTATTTTGTTGGCGTTCCTCTTCTTTGGCAATGGCATTCCAAAGTTCAGCATCATATGCTTTAAAATCAGCTTTGTCAAAAATCATAGGTCTTCTCCTTTTATCAATTTAATAAACCGTTTCTGCACTTTATCACAAGTATAACCAACTTTTTCATAAAATGCATGAGCTCCCAGACGATGATCGGCAGAGTTTAAGCGGATAAACCCATAATCCCGTCTTTTTGCTTCTTGCTCCAACCCTTGCAGTAAGGCTTTACCGATACCATGCCCTTGTGCTTGAGGTGATACAGCTAAAGCTAAGATATTGAATCCTGCTTTGGAATAAAGGGATTCATAGACCTCGGCGTGGATATATCCAAGTAAGGCATGGCTGTCTGCGTCCTCATAGCCAAGTAGGAAATGATGGGAATCCTGAGATAGTCTAGCTAGTTGACTAGCCGTTTTCTCTCGGCTAAAAGAATAGCCTAAAGCCTCTTGATTGATTTCACATATTGCCTTTACGTCATTTTCTTGCAAATCTCTTAGCATCTCATTCCTCCTCAAAAGGAATTCCTAGTAACTGAGCAAGAATATCTTCTCGCTTGATTGAACCTTGGCGTAAGATTTTCACCTTATCACCAGACAAGTCTAAAATAGTTGAATCCTGTCCAGTTAGAAAAGCATCGTCTTCCAGACCCAAAACCTCTTGGTCAAAATCCTGCAGAATTTGATCGAAGGTCACGCCGCTATCCTGACCTGAAATGTTGGCAGACGGTCCAATCAAAGGACCAGTCTCTCTGATCAAGTCCAGCGTAATGGAATGACTGGGGATTCGAAATCCAACAGTTTCAAGACCAGAATTGACCCAATAGGGAACTCTGTCATTGGCTTCGAGGATAATGGTCAAGGGACCTGGTAAAAAGGTCTCTACAAGTTTTTGTAAATAAGTTGGCTGATGCTTTGAAAAGTACAAGATATCCTCTAGAGAGGCAACATTGAGATTAAGTGCCTTGTCTCTAGGACGACGTTTGAGTTGGTAAACATGGTCGACCGCCTTTTCGTCTAGAGCCTTGGCAAAGAGACCATAAACTGTCTCAGTAGGTAAGACGACAGCTCCACCCTTTTCCAACTCTTGTCTAATCCTGTCCATCATCAACTACAACCATCCTATCTTGACCAAATTGGTCCTTGAGTGTTCGGACTCGTTTTTCAGGAAGATGTTTCCTAAAAAGTTCAGGAACACTTTGACCTTGCTTGTATCCAATTTCAAGGTAAATCTTACCACCATCTTTGAGATAGTCTTTTGCACCTTCCGCGATTCTGCGGTAAATAGCTAGACCATCCTCATCCGCAAAGAGGGCTAGATGAGGCTCCGAATGCAAAACATTCAAGCCCACCTCTGCCTCATCTACTTGAGAGATGTAGGGTGGATTGGATACAATTATATCACATTTTGAAGAAATTGCTTCAAAACAATCTGATTTTTTATAAACTATATTAAGATTTTGATTTCTTCCATTTAGCTCTGCCACTTCCAGAGCATCCAGTGAAATATCCACTGCAGTCACTGACCAGTCTGAACGATTTTTTGCTAAAGCAAGTGCAATAGCTCCGCTACCTGTTCCAATATCAAGCACTGAAAGATTCATCTCAGGATTTTCTGCCAAGATAAGTTCCACCAACTCCTCTGTCTCTGGTCGGGGAATCAAGACTCGCTCATCGACTTTTAGCTGCATTCCAAAGAAATCTGCATGACCGATGATGTACTGGGCAGGTTTATGTGCTGCTAACTGCTTGTAGATATCTTCTACAAACTGGCTTTCTGCTTGCGTGACTTCTTGCTGAAGGGCAAAGACGAAGTCTGTAAAAGAGAGATTTTTTAGGCTACGATAGACAAAAGAGAGGCTTTCTGCTTCCTCTCCTTGTGCTAGTAACTTATCCTCAAAATCTTTAATAATTTGAGCTAGTTTCATTATTTGTTCAATTCTTCTAATTTTTGCGTTTGGTCGTAGAGCACCAAGGCATCTACAACTTCATCCAATTTACCAGACAAGATAGTATCTAGTTTTTGGAGAGTCAAGCCGATACGGTGGTCTGTGACACGGTTTTGTGGGAAGTTATAGGTAC
>ERZ773099.602-NODE-602-length-30088-cov-18.453534_pt1 | contig 30088 bp, 27 predicted proteins | sample MGYA00511120_ERZ773099 | MGnify/ENA primary metagenome ERZ773099 (study PRJEB29015, sample SAMEA2738012) | human oral metagenome | biome: human oral; feature: human-associated habitat; material: dental | place: China | collected 2104 ... | reverse complement strand
CGTTCATTGCGTTGTTGTATGTAATCAACGTGGATGATGTATCCACCATCATGGTATGCAGCAATCAAATCCTGCAGGGCGTGTGCGTGATCAGGGTTTCCAAGAAACGACATGAGGCATCCTTCCAACAAACGCTCATTACCCAGATGCCGGGAAACCGGCCCGGAAGTGGTGAAGCCACCCATTATGCCACCAGCGCTGCTCCTGTGGGCGGTACCAAGACACACACCACACAAAACGAAACCGCCCCCAAACAACTAAGGGGCGGATTCGAAAAAGATTCTTTTAACTTTGACTCTCTTGTTAACAACAAAAAAGACAACAAAAAAAATCTACTCAAAGACCTCTTCATTGTCGCACGAGTGTCTCAGGGAGTCAAGTCATATAGCCTATTTCGTTTCGGTTATGGAATGAGGAAGCCATCATGAGTGGCAATGAATATTATCTTGTCAAGCGCGGTTCTACATCGTTACAAAACAAAGTGATCCAATCCGGTCTTTCATCCGATGCGGTATTTTTACTGCTTTTCCAGTTGTCGCTGCCCCCAGGAACCCCTTTAGGGTATCGCAGCGCCCTGAATCGGGGATTAGGAAGAGACAGGATCCTCAACGGCTTTAAGGAACTGAGTGCGGCTGGTTTCCGGCACCAATACAAAGTCCGTACCGCAACAGGCATCCTCAAAACCATCACTGCCGTCACGGACGTGTCGATGAAAAGCAGGGACGTTTTGAAGGAGATTCAGCTCCCTAAAGGGCATTACGTCTTCTCAATCGAGACTGATTATGATGACCCGAAACTGCCGCCTCCTGTCCGGCCAAAGGTGGAAGGATCTGGCCGGCAAATCCGCAGGTCGCACCGTGCGCCGGAAACCCGTACCCGGTCTGAACAGGCGAAATCCGAACCCGGTTCCGGTGGTGATGCAAAACCGCTGGATAATCACAAACCCGCAGTTCGCACCGCGTGCCGGAAAACCGGCACACGGTCAGCCAGCGCAGGACGTAGTCCCAATACCCTACGGGTAAAAGATAACAACCATCCTTCCCCCCAAACCCCCCAAGTTCCTTCGGCGCCGCCACCGGCACCGCGTGGGGAGGAGGGGCCGGCTTCGCCGTCAGGGGTTCCACCTGTCGGCGGAACCAGGGAAGATAATTTCTCTCCCGAAAACATGCTGTCTGATGCCACGGGCCTTACCGGCCCGATGGCAGGTGCGCCAGCAGACGAACCTGCTGGCGGGGTGGCCGTGAAAACCCGGCCAGTGCAGGCGGTCAAGGCCACCCAGGCGGAAGATTCCACATTGGTCGCCGAGGTACTCCCTGCGGCTATGCAGGCAATTCCAACTCGAAGCCACTCCCAGGTAGCGAATGCGATCCGGCAACGCCTTGATGCCGGCTGGCGGCGAGAACAGATCACGCGTGTGTTGGGATCGCGTGCTCTGCCCAGTCACGTCATCGACCTAACCAGGCTGGTCATGGCACGTTTCCGTGATGACCTCTCGCTTGACTACCCGCCACCTGTCATCGTGGAACATGACCCGGCAGCACTTGCGACACCTACCGCGGTGCCGGCGACTCCGGCGCGGAAGCCATGGCGTTGGACGCTGCCGAACGGGCACTTGGTGACGGTGAGAGACCTGGACATGGGGCGCGTGAGCACCGACTACTACGCGGCGCAAAATGCCGGTGACCCGCGTGCTTACAGGAGCAAGTTTGACTTCCTAGAAGCGGTGGGAGCCGTGGAATATTTGCTTGATCCGTCGTTGAAGGAAGCATGTTTGAAGCTCTTAAGCGAGGAGGATGGCCATGAACCGAACATGTGACCTGGCCCCTGCCTGGGCTATCTCGCTGGTGCCGGGGTGGACGGTGCTGCCTACCCTGCCGAGTTTCCAGGGGGCACCGTGCAGCGGCAATATGCTTTTACCTGCCACAACGTGGGATTTACACATTCCTGGCGAGTCGTTTTCCGAGCGGCATCATCGGCAAGCGAAGGCCGCGGCGGTCTGCGCTACGTGCCCGCTCAAGCGGGACTGTTTGGCGGTGGCCTGCCAGGAAGCAGCCCCCAGCGGGGTCTGGGGTGGGTATTTATTCAACCCCAAAAACGGCAGCGCCAGAAAAATTCCCCTCACCCCGAGAGCGGGAAACACCACCGTATGCTGCAGGCATACGTCAAACCACCTGCATGAGAGCCTGCCGGTAGCTCAAAGGCCATTCACAAGCCACCGGCAACCACAGGAAAACTTCATCACTTGTTGAACAAGATTGTTTTTAAGGAGAAATCAATGCGAACTCGTAATCGCACAGCACGAATCGCCGCGGGCATGTTAAGCGCGGTGGCGATACTGGTCGGTGGGATGACTGCTGCTCATGCCGCCCCAAAGGTGGTCTCACAGCCAGGCACCCAGCAGCAGCAAGCGGCCACGGCACCAGTTGCAGACCAAACTCCGGCATACCAGGCGCCTGCAGCACAGCAGATTGCCACCCCGGTGCAGCGAGTAGAAGTTGTGCGATATGTTCCTGGGGTTTCCCAGGCGGTTCAGCCCGTGGTCGTGAAAAACGTCATCACGAAGAAAGTCGTTTACGAAACATCCCCGGGTTTGGCCATGGTGTCTCCCGGCGGGTCGCGGGTGTTAAACCCGGTCAATGTTGCCCAAACGTTTGAACGCAACATCCGTTCCGAAGACCGCGGCACTTTAGAGTCCGCAGGTGGTGCCGCTGCCGGCGGCGCTGTCGCTGGTGGTATTGCCGGCACCGCGGTAGGGGCTGCAGGTGGTGCCGCTGCCGGGGCGGCCGCTGGTGCTGGAGCTGGTGTTGCTATCTGCGGCCTGACGACGGCAGGGGCGGTTGCCGCCCCACCCGCTGCCCCGCTCGCTGCAGGCTGCTGGGCTGCCGGCCCCGCCATTGTTGGTCCTGCCATTGTCGGCACCGTGGGGGCTACCGCTGGGGCGTTAGCGGGAGCACCTACCGGGGCGTTCCTTGGTGCTCAAGCCGGCGCTAGCGCGGTTCCCGGCGGCCGGGCAGCATTCGACCGTACCGTTGCTGACACCACCTGGGATTTGGAATCCCAGGCCCGAGTCGCCCAAGGCGCCGAACCCCTAGCTGGACAAAAACCCGGCGATTCCATGCCGAGCGGCCCGCAGGCGGCTGCTGCAACCACCCCGGCACTTCCTACCCCAGAACTGCCCACCGTGCCCGTAGCGGCCACGTCAAGCATCCCGCAGAACATTCCCGTCTCTGTCCCAGCCGGTCAGCTTCCTCAGTGGCCCACCGTGACCTCAATGGCGCAACCAGCCCCAGCATTCGGCCTGCCGACGACACCATTTGCGGCGTAACGCCATGTAAGGACCCCTACTCGTGACTACGAACTGGTTTGACCACTACGCATCATCAGCTATCCCGGACGATCTTGATGTGCCGCCGGCAGCTGATGATAAAACACCCGTCGAGGACGCCTCACCTTCGGAACCAGAGCCTGAAGGAACAACCCCTCGACGGATGCGGTGGCATGCCCATAGTGGGGGTTCTCCCATACCGCCCTGGATGATAAAAACCCTGGTAGTGGTGGCATTAGCAGTGGTATCTGTGGGGATTTATACCGCCATACAACACGATTCCCCCACGAATGCCGTCGCAACGCCACCACCTGCGCCGCCATCTCCTTCGGCGGTCGCTGTGTCCACCACATCACCACCAACAACGTCTCAATCGGCTTCTACCTCACCTGCGCCGCCACAACGATGCCCGGACCAGCCCAAAGCCACGCCTACAACCCCGCAAGGGGCAGTCGTCGCGTTCCAAAAAGCCTACTTTGCCGGTAACACCGCAGAACTCATCAAGGTGATTGACCCAGCGAGTTATCTCGCAACCGTCGACTGGCCCACATTAACCGGTGATGTTGTGGGGTCTGATTTCTGCGTCAAGATATCCACCGTAGAAAACAACGTGGTAGAAGCCACTACCACGGTTCGTACCCCTAAAGGAGAAGAACTGCTGTTCATCCAATCAATTCGCACGATCAAGGAAGGAAAAACATACAAAATTTCGAGTATCGAAGATAAACCCGCACCCACAGAAACATAAATAATTTTGCAAAAAATATAAAATTAAGGTTATGTAATGAAGCTTACAGGAATGATAGCAGTTATGGTACTGGCTGTGTCATCGGTGGTGGCATTACCTGCAACCGCGGCGGAGCAATCACCCAAGTGTCCTAAAATGCAATTCGTTGTGGTCCGATCCGCCCAGGATTCCACAACCGATACCAACGCTGACCAGGGATTTTTAGGGGAAGTAGTGTCCCCGGTTGTTGATGCTGCGAACACTGGGAAAAAAGTCGACAAGTCAGCGGGATTTTCCCAGGTAGCTAACACTGATGCGGCATCGACGTCTGCCCCTGCTACTACATCATTAGCGCCAAGCCCGTCGGGGGCGTCGGCGGATTCGTGGAAACCTAAGGTGTGGGGATCGGCCCCCACTTCGTCGGCTGCGGCACCCACGTCACCGCCGGTGACCAGCGCCCCGGCGGCTGCTAGCTCAACAGCGTCAACGTCGGCTGCGGCGCAATCTGGGGCAGCCTCGGCGGAATCCGACACCCCATCGATTGGTCGCACCTACGTCAATATTGATGGGGTGCGTTCCGGGGCGTTTATCCCTGGGGTGCATTCCGAAACTGACCAATCATGGCGGGAAAAACTCGACGGCAATAAAACCAAAGTCAATGCGGTTGCCAAGAACATTCTTTCCCAGTGCCCGAACACGAAAGTCGCGTTCATCGGCCAAGATGAAGGCGCCGCAGTGGTATCCGATATCGCCCGTGATATTGGCGCCGGCAAAGGCGAAATTCCCGCGGACCGGGTAAGTGGGGTGGCGGCCTTTGCTGACCCCACTCGTGGCGAAAACCAGCCCACGGTCGCGTCCGGCGCTGACACTCCGGCTGCTTCCCCGGGAACCGCAGGAACACATACCAGCAAACTCGATTCCATGAATGCGCAGCCGGCTCAGGGCGCGGGAGTAGCTACCGTGGCGGAAAACACCACCCCTAGCGGGTACGGGAAGCTCTCTGACCGGACAGTATCGTGGTGTGTTGATGGTGATGTCCGTTGCGGCGTGAAAAAAGCCGCCCCACTTACCCGGTTAGTGGAGGCATCGAACAAGAACATGGATTTTCAACGCGACCCGCAAGGCAGCGTGCGCTATGTTGCTGACGTGCTTGGGCCTGCGGTAGCACTCGCTGGTGTGGAGTCGTTAGCGAAAGACCTAGATTTTGGGTCGAACGGTTTCACTTTCAAGCGTGCACAATCATCTGATGAAACCTTGATTGGTCGGATCGCCGAAAACACGGAATCCGATAACAAGCAAACAGATGTGGAACGCCGCCTGGTTATCTCTGGTCAACAATTAGGGGGAATGGCGCTAGCAGCTGGCATTACCGTGGCGAAGAAAGTCCTCACCCCATCAAATATCGCCCAGATCGCGGCAGCAGCCACACTTGACCCAGCCGCTGGGGCCACGGTTGCCGGCGTGAAGATCATTGAGGCGTCCACGGACCTGTTTACACCAGAAACCGCAACGACCGGGGCAACCCGGCTCCTTGATGAAGCCACAGCATCTGGTGTGGAAGTGCCCGAGGTTGCTGAGGCTGCCGTGACCACGGTGGTATCCGAATCCGTGGGCCAAACCGCGTATAAAAACCAGGCGGTGACAGATTCCGGTCAAGCACCGGCGGCGGCAACCACGCGGTGGTTATCGGCTATGGCGGCAGACGAATTAGGTGCTGAAGCGCCGGCAGAACTCGTGACTGCGGCTACGAAAACACAATCAAATCGTGGGGCAACGTACGACCAGGCGGCATCACGGTCAGCTACGGAATCGTTGCGGACAACATCGCCGGCATCAACGGTTGCAGATTCACGGTAACCATGTGAGGAAGTAGGTGGAGTGATGACGCTGGTAGCAACGAAAAAGACCATGGTAGGGAAGAAAGATGACAAGGTGACTGATCACAACCATCAGGTGCATTTACCACGGTCAATAAAGCTCAATGATGCTTTCCTGCTGCCGGAGGCGTCAGCTCCGTTATGGGAGATTGAGCCGGTTGCAGATGATACCGCATCGTTTCCACCTGCTTTCTGGTTTGTTGGGGCCCATGGGTTTGCCGGCGGGTCAACGCTGGCGGCCATGATGGCCCCTGCCGGGGATGCGGGATGTGTGTGGCCGGTTCATGACGCCTACCCGTTGTGTGTGGTAGTTGCCAGGTCCACCATGGCGGGTTTGGAACGCGCGCACCATGTGGTGTTGCAGGGCATCCGGGAGATTAAGCCGGTTACGGTGTTAGGCATTGCAGTTGTCGCGGATATTCCTGGGAAGAACCCGGCACCTATCGCCCATAAGCTGGAGGTTTTAGAATCCCTGGTGCCGTTGTGGCACATAAAATACTTTCCCGCTTTACGGATAACCCCCATGGCTGATCTTGCGGCATGGGGCCCTGGCGACGATATTGACACCACCCGCCGGGGGAAGAAAATACCCCTTACTGAGCGGCCTCCCGCGCATATTGCGCAGGTAGGGCACGATATTTTCCACGCCGCAGCTCATGTGGTGGATACACAAAAACACAAGCAAGAAAAGGAATAACCATGCTGTTGTATGTAGCATCTTTAATACTCGCGCAAATGCCCGGGCAGAACATGCAGCCCCAGGCGCCGGCGGGGTTCGGGGCGAAGATTGAACAGGGCCTGAATTTCGCGTTTTATATCGGGATTGCCATGGCCATTGTGGGAGTGATGGTGGCCGGGATTACCTTGCTGATGTCTCGTCGAGAAGGCTCTAGTGAGGAAGCGACCGCAATGGCCATGCGGATCGGGTTCGGCGCCATGATTTTAGGTGGCGCTACCTCGATCGTGGGCGCGTTCCTGTAAGGCGGCAGATGTATGGCGGTATGGATTTTCGCGGCATCATCAACAGCTGCAGCACCAGCAACCTCTGAGTCGCCCACCACTTCTGGGGTGCCTTCAACGTCTGCGGTGCCGGCGACTTCTGGGGTGCCGAAACCCTCACGGGTTCCGATTCCGGTGATTGATCCACCGGGATCGCCGTATACCCCACCACCGTCAGTGACGAACGAAATCATGACATGGCTGGGGTATGTGATGTATACGGCGCTTGCGATCTCGGTTATTTCCGTCATGATTTTCGCCACGATGATCATCCTCGACCGGGACCGGACCGAACCGGTCTCGGGGTCGGCGCCGTACATAACGGCGATCCGTATCGCTTTAGGCGTCATGATTATTTCCGCCGCTGGATCGTTAGCCGCATATTTCGCATAGCAGACAGTGAAGTAGGTAAATGGTGATGTTGAAAAGAACCTGGTCGATCCTGGTGATGGCAATCATGTTGGCAGCATGCAGTAGCGACCCGCCGGCGCCTGATCCGGCTACGTTATCTGCGTCACCAGCAACATCTGTGCCCCCTGCGGGATTGTCATTCCAGCCCGGTCCGGCGGGACTTAAAATGCCCATCAGCAAAGAAGCAGGCCCGCATGATATGACCCCGGTGCCGCACACGTTTGCCGCCACCCCGCAGGGGGCGGTGCTTGCGGCGATAACCGCGCAGGTATGGATGGCTGGTGCTGATGATGACGCGTGGCCTAAGGTTGCCGAATATTTACTAGAACCAGGTCTTGGCCGGGACCAGTGGGCGCAGGCTAGGGCACTGGTGAGTGTGAAAGGGATGGTGAAAAACCCGGCGGAGTTTATCGCATTCAAATTCACCAGTTATGCAGAAGACAAAGCCGTAGTGCTCCTGGCCGCCCGGTGGGCGGATGGAATGCTCACGGCTTACCCGGTCCAGTTGTCGTCACTGACTGGTGGGTGGCGGGTGGTGATCCCACCCCAAGGGTCAGAGCCTGATCTGAGTGAAATATCCGATACGGACCTAGACACGTTTGTGAGGTTTACTCCATGAGTAAAACAGTAAAGACCATTGGTGTTATTGCCGCCATCATGATTGTGGCTGTGGTAGCGTTTTTCCTTTTCCGTTCGACCCCGGATAAGGCAGTCACGGGTGCGGTAGCGTCGTCGGATGCTCCTTCCAGTCCTGATACGGGTGGCGGGTCGGAATCGGCTACGGCCGAGTTGCCGGATAGTGGTGGGGAAGACCAGATTTCTGTTGATCCGAATGGTCGGCGGATTATTACGCCGGCTGTGGGGAATCCGAAGCCGCTGACAACAAAGCCGGTTGAGAGTAAGAATCGGTGTGATATTTCCCCGGAACTGACTATCCAAACCATGGGTGAGAACGCTGAGGCGGAGATCATGTGGTCGAAAACGGCTGGCCCGTCAAAATATAACGGTGTGATCCCGACCGGGTATAGTGCGGATGCGACTGGGGCGGCGTTAGCGGCGTGGAATTACCGTACCCTGTTTTACGGTGGCGGAAAATTCACCGATACCGTTGTGCGTAATTATGTTGAATTTGGGCCCGAACAGAAGGAAAAAGCAAAGACTGAAGACTTCAGTAGCTATGTGCCTTACCAGGCGGGTTTTGGTACGTTGGCGCCGGTAGCGGCGCGGATTATTACGTGTAAGCCGGATTTTATGGTGGTTGAGCATGCGCACAAAATGATCGGTGATGGGGAAAAGTTCTATGCGGAAGATGATCCGCATTATGATATTCACCGGTTCACGATGAAACTGTCAAAAGATGGTGAGTGGATTTTCTATATGCCGGGTATGGTGCAGGGGATTGCGGTGCTTCACTCCTTAGATGGGGGGTGGACGATGTGGCAGTACTAGCTTGTGAGCAGGGATCGTGTTCACCGCGTCTTTTCCGGCGTGTTGTTCTTGCGGTCATGTCGGCGTTTTTCATCGTTATCGGTGGCATGGGGCCGGCAGCGGGCGAACCATTAGACGACCGTAACAAATATCAAAAGTTTTATGACCATTGCGTCGATCATGAATTCCTCACCGAAGAAGGCACCATGGCGAGGGATTTCGCCGAGTGGACTGGGCGGGTGGGGGAGTTCTTCCATAAAGCTTGGTGTGCGGAAGAAGGCACGAGAGCGCATCCGGGTGATGCGGTGGCAACTGGTGTGGCCGCGGCGGCGTCCGCGTTTTGGGGTGATCCGGTTGGGGATTTCACCAAGGCAGTGCTAGAGGGCAACACCCAGGCCATGCAGTTAGTGATGACGTTTTGGATGGATTTTAAAATCTTGTCGCCTTCGGTGTTATCCGCCAATGTGACCGGCGTGAAAAATATTGTGTGGGGTATTGCCGGGTTCGCGTTGATTGCGTCGTTCCTTGTTGGCGGGGCCAGGTTGGTGGCGGCTCGTCGTAGCGGGCTTCAAGACGGGGTGGAAGAAATCGGGATGAATGTGGGCCGCTGGTTGATTTTCTCCCTCTGTATCCCCGTGATTGTGCCTGGGGCGCTGATCGCGTCAGATGAGTTAGCCGCCGATATCATGAACAGGTTCGGCGCTACTGATCCGGAGATTTTTATTTCCATGACCGCGTTTGAAGAAGCCGAGGTCGGGCCTATTGTGATGTTGGTGCTTGCGATCATCGCTATTGCCGGGTCGTTTATGCAGATTATGGCATGTGTTGTTCGGGTTTTGGTGCTGCCTATTGCAGCCGGTCTTGCCCCGTTGTTTGCCGCATTATCGTTTACGGAAACCGGCCGTAATGGTTTGCATCACTTGGTGGGCTACATGATTGCGGCTGTTGCGTTCAAACCCGTGTGTGCCTTGCTGTATGCGGTGGTGTTATGGAATGTTTCTCGCCCTGGGTCTGGTGATGATTTCACTGGTGCGTTCATGAACGCGCTCATGATGGCGCTTGCTGGCCTGATTGCGCCTTCCCTGGTGCGTATGGTGGCCCCCATGGTGTCGCAAGCAGGCGGTATGGGCGGTGGGGCATTGCTTGCGAATGTTGGCGGCGCTACCGGCGCCACGATTAGTGCGATCGGTGCCGCTTCTGCCGGCAAAGCGCATGCAAATAACCGGTCGAACAACAATAGTGGCAATAATAATGCGGTCAATGCTAATTCCGGGTCTTCCGGCCAGGTGGGGGCGTCCACATCCGCAGGTGGTGGTGGCCGCAGTGGCGGCAGGTCCGGGTCTTCCGGGGGCTCTGGTGGCTCCGGGGGCGGTTCCGGGTCTTCTGGTGGGTCTAGTGGTTCTGGCGGCAGTTCTGGGGGGCGTTCTGGGTCGGTGTCGACGAAGTCGGTGCCTTCGGGGTCGCATTCTTCCGGCGGGAGGCGAAGTAGTGGTTCCGGCGGTGCCAGCCGGCGGCGGCCTTCCCGGTTCAAACGGCCGGCACCTACCTCGGCTCCCGCTGGTGTTCGGGGCCATGGGCATGATTCCATGCCTCCTCGGGGTGAGCACAGTGGCGGGAAATCGCAGAGTTCTAGCTCTCAGGGGCCGTCTCGGAGTAGGCAGCTTGGTGGGGTGATCGCAAATACCGGTGGTGCTTTCCGAACTTTAGAAGAAAGTTTCGAAGGATCCCTTGGTTACCCTGGGCAGATTCACCGTTAGTGGCCACGAGTACACGTGATATGAGGAGCTGACATGGCTGAATACATTGACCATGATGAACCAATCCAATACGCGCTTGGTGAACCCGCCCGCCGCACAGGGTTAGGCGGGTTGTCGATGCGGGCTACGGTTGTGCTCGCGGGCGGGTTTGGTGGTTTTCTGCTGCTTCAACTCTCCGGCATGGGCACGGTGGGGTTTGTTGTGGTCATCCCGTTGACGCTGGTGATCATGGCGGTGATCTCGTTCACGATTGCCGGCAGGTCTGTGGCGCAATACGCCCAGATCATATGGCAGGATTACCAGCGGCATCGCCATGGTGCCCATATTTATATTTCTGGCGGCCAGTCTCGTGTCCCTGGGGGCCGGCGGCGGCTTCCTGGGCTGTTAGCCAGGACCGAGGCTATTTGCGGCATTGACTCGGCAGGGCAGGAGTTTGTGGTGATCCTGGACCGGCCTCGTCGTGAAGCCACCGTGATGTTGGACGTGACGTTTACCGGGCAAACCGCTATGACGCAAGGGGAGCGCAATTCCATGACCGCTGATTGGTCGAGGTGGTTAGCGGGACTTTCTCTGTCGGGGGATATTGCCCAATGCGTTGTGGTGGTGGCAACCCGGCCCGGGTCGGGGTCGCTTGTTGCGAACGAGGTTCGCGATATTATCTCGGATACGGCCCCGGAGATTGCTCAGCGCATCATGTTGGAGGCGGCCCAGGTTATTTCCCTTGCCCGCCCTGAGGTGTTGGGCCATATTGCTATCACCGTGAAGCTGGATAAAGACAGCCTGAAAGATGATAGTTTTTTAAACCAGCTTGGTACCCGGGTGCCGAGTTGGGCGAGTTCCCTGCAATGGGCTGGTATGCTGGCTGAACCGCTCTCTTACGAGAAATTGGTGGCTCGTATCCACTCGTTTTTCAACCCGGCAACAGAAGCCGATTTTGAGGCATTGGCCATCAATGGTGTCGGTCATGATCTTTCCTGGGCTGATGCTGGCCCGAGTGTGGCAGAAACCTTCACTGATTCCTATTATCATGACGGTGCGCGTTCTGTTTCCTGGGAAATGCGGGAGGCACCCCGTTCTACCTTTGAAGATACTTTGTTACAAGGGCTTATCACCCCGCATGATCGTGTGGTGAGAAAACGCGTGGCCTTATGTTACCGGCCGTTTGAAGCTGGTGTTGGTGCGTCCCGTGTGGAAGCGGAACACCGGGATGCCATGGTGGCTGCGAATTCGTCGAAAAAAATCACGTCAGCGAAAGCTGAAATCCGCCTAGAACACACCGAAGCGGCGCGGCGCGCCCAGGCACGAGGCGCCCAATTAGGCAGGTTTTCCCTGTTTGTGACTGCCACGATGGATCGTCATGATGATATGGCCCGCATTATCCATGATGTGGAACAGCTTGGTGCTGGTGCTTCGATCCGGCTGCAGTCTATGCGGCATCAACAAGATGTGGGTTTCCAAATCACCTGTGGTGTTGGCCAAGTGCCGTGGTCGAAATCGTCAACATCATCCATGGTCACAACAGCAAGCTAGTGGGCGTGAAAACGTTTTTCAACGGGAGTTTTAGTATATGTTTGGCCTTTTCTCCAAGCGGCGCACAAACCGGGTGCAGGCCCCTGCGACTCGGGATATGGTGATGAAAACCGTCAGTGATGCTGGTGGTTTTGATTTCGGCGTGATTTGGCAGCCTTCCCTGGGGCAGGGAACCATTCTTCTTGCTGGTGAAACGTCTTTTTCGTTAGAGGATATTGCTGCGTGGCGGCGGATTGCTAGCACTGTGATTGGTGTAACTGTTATCTCCACGATTGTAGTGTCGGGGGAGGACCCGGCAATCACGTATGCGTTTGTCACTTTTGATGCCGAGAAAAAATCATGTGATGACTTTTTGACCTGGTTAGCGAAGCAGGTTGTGCAGGTGTATTCCCCGGAGGAATTAGAAATCATGTGGTGGCCACAAGACGCCGAGAGCGTCACGCGTCATGCTTGTGCGTTGTGGGCGCCTGATTCTGACCCGGTGTTTCCCCCGGTTGCGCAAACATTAGTGGAGCATTACGACGTTATCCAATGCGATCAGGTGTATCGTGTGGCTTTTGAAATTTTGTTATCCACCGATGCTGCTGAGGACTTTGTTCAAGAATTCGAAGATATTGTGTCCACCAGTATGCTCCAGGATGGGGAGAAAATACATTTCGTTGAAATAGTGCGCCCTATAGACCCAACGTTTGTGCTCGATGATGCTGGTTTCCCGTTTCGCCGTGATGGCATCATTGTGCTGTCGGCGCCGTCATCGGAGCAGGTGGAGGATTTCGCTACGGATTTGGTGGCGTCATTATCACCAAGAACCAGGCTGCATTTAACGAGGCTTTTCGGCCGCCAACATATAGGTGTTCTCCTTGCCGGCGGTGTCCCCGCATACGGCTGGCAGTTGACGAGCACCTTTGTGAAGTAGGGGTTTTCATGGCACAAGCATCATATCCAGATTTTGAAGCGCTGCATGACCAGATTATTGCTGGGGATATTCCCGCACCGCGAAGGTTTTCCCGTCAAGGGTGGCGGTATTATCGGTGGTTACGCACGTATCAACGCCATGCCCACCAGGTAGAAAGATTATTACAGCAGCCGGGTGCTGATGCGCCTGTGGTGAAGGAGAAACCTTTCAGCTTGCCGCAGGCGCGGGGTTTTTCCGGCCGCTGGTCGGGTCATGCCGCGGTGGTGTCTGGCCCGCAGGAATGGCAGACGACTACGAACCTGGGGGCGGGTTTTAACCCGAATGTTGTTGGTGCCCCCGCCCCGGCGATTGGGGCGCCGCTTGGGGAGCATGTGATTACTGGTGCTGAGATTTGTTGTGATCCTTTGAGCTGGTTCCGTGAGGGGATTATTGCGAATCCTTCATGTTTTGTTTTGTCGCTTCCTGGTTTGGGGAAATCCACGCTTATTCGGAAGATGCTCATGGGGGATGTTGCTCAAGGGCATATTCCCATTATCGCCGGTGATATTAAGGGCGAATACGTCGGGTTTGTGCATCAGGTAGGGGGCCAGGTGATCACTATTGGCCATGGCATGGGGACGCTGAATCCGTTAGATGTTGGGGCTTTAGGCCGGGTGATTCCCCAGCTAGAGGCAAAAATCACCGCCTGCACCAAGGCGGGGGATGCCGGCACTGTTGAGATGTTGCAGAAAATGCTTCGTCGGGCACGTGAGCAGGTTCATGGCAGGCAGGTCACCATGGTGTCCACCTTGGTGGGGTTGGGTCGTTCGGATCATATTCATGACTATGAGGCCATGTTGATTTCGGTTGCGTTGCGGGAAATGTATGATCTTGCCGCTATTGACTGGGATCATCCCCCGATCTTGGAAGATTTGATTGATCATTTAGCTCAAGGCTCTGCCCAGCTGCGGAAAAAAGGGTGTTGTCGCACGAAAACGGAGTGGTATGAGCTCACTGATCCGCTGATCCGATCCCTGAATGCGCTTCTTGATGGGCCGACCGGGCAGATCTTCGCTGGGGAAACCTCCACCCCTATCCATGTGGATTCCACTGCTGTGTGCATTGATGTGTCCTCTATTGACCGTGGTGACGAGTCGATGAAAGCCGCTGTGATGATGGCTGCCTGGGCGTCGGCGTTTGGCGCTATCGAGGCGGCCCACATGCTTGCTGATGCGGGGTTGGGGCCGCAACGGTATTTTTCTGCCACGCTGGATGAGATGTGGCAGGTGTTATCCGCCGCCCCGGGCATGGTGTCTCATGTTGATGCGCTGACCCGGCTGAACCGCACTGATGCCACCGTGTTGAATATGATCACCCACACGTTTAAAGACTTAGAGGCGTTACCGACTGAGGAAGACCGGAAAACCGCCATGGGGTTCATTGAGCGTGCCGGCATGGTGATTTGTGGGGGGCTTCCTAACTCGGAGTTAGATATTTTATCTTCTCGACTGGAGTTTTCCCCCGCGGAGGGTGCCATGGTCACAAGCTGGTCGAAGGGGGCGCACCCGCGGCGGGCGCGTACTCGCGGTGCTCGTGCTACCCCACCTGGTCGAGGCAGATTCATGATTAAGCCGTCAAAAGATGGTTCCCCGGGAATTCCGCTGCATACCATACTCACCCCCACCGAGATTGAGTTTCAGCTGCATAACACCAATGTTCGCTTCGATGACTTCTTCAAAGCCGGTGACGTGTGATGAAAAAGACCTCACGTATTCTTGGCTCGATATGCGCTATTGTTTTGATGCTTGTTCTTTTCATTACCGTGATTAACGGTGGGAGTAATGATCATTGCTCTATTGATTCGGGTTCTTCCGCTGATGGTGGTGTCCCATCTGGCGCATATAGCCTGCCGGAGCATAATGCTTTGGACCCGCAGAACGTGAAATCGGAATGGCGGACCCCTGATCGGCCTGATCATCAAGGGATTGATATCGCCCAAGCGATTAAAACCCCTATTTTCGCGTTTGCTGACGGTGTTGTGGTTGCGGCGGGGCCGGCATCAGGGTTCGGCCAGTGGATCATCATTGACCATCAGATTGACGGGAAACTGTATTCCACGGTGTATGGCCACATGTTCCCTGAAGACATTTTCGTGAAAACCGGAGACACTGTCAAGGCTGGTAAACACATTGCTGACCAGGGGTATAACGGTGAAGTGATTCCTGCCGGGCCTGGGGGAAGCCATGTGCATTTCGAGGTTTGGGAGGGCGGTAGGCTAAATGGTGGCCATGACGTGAATCCGCGGCCATGGTTGGAAAAAGCGGTTGAACCCGGTTCCGGTGGTGGCTCGGCGGCCACCGGGGATGAGGTGCTTCTTATTGGTGATTCGCTGACGGTTGGCGCTAAGCAGGAAATTCAAAAGGCCATTCCTTCGGTTTCTATTGATGCGAAGGTTGGCCGGCAATATTCCGAAGGCCTTGACATTTTGGAGTCGAAAAACCCCAAGGTGAAAACCGTTATTATGGCGTTGGGGACGAATGGGCCGTTTACTCAGGGGCACATAGATCGCACGTTAAAAGCCGCGAACGGGGCCACGGTTATTTTGACCACGGTTGCGGGCCCAAGAGTCACCTCCGGTGCGGTGGTGAACCTGCTGGTGGAGCAGAATAAATCCAAAGTGGTTGTTGCCGACTGGGCGGCTCGGGTGCGAGAACACGGTGATTATGTTGGCCCTGATGGTATTCACCTGACCGAGAGCGGCAAACAAGCATTCGCTACCATGCTTGCTGATGCGGTGCAGGCGAAGGTGAATGCTGCTTCCCCGAAGAAATCCGGCAAGTCGGGCAAACTTGGTAAGAAAAAATCCCGGAAGTCTTCGGGGGAGTTGCCGGATTCCGACAAGATTGTATCCGAGGAACACATGCAGATCGACACTATCCGTATTGCTCGGGCTGTTGCTCAACGCTTCCCGGAGATTGAAACCATTGGTGGGTGGCGGCCGTATGACGCCTACCCGGATCACCCGTCTGGCCGTGCCGCCGATATCATGATCCCGCATTGGGATACCGAAGAGGGGAAAAAACTCGGTGATGAGATCATGGAATATTTATGGGGCAACCGTGAATACTTCCAGGTGGAATATTTCATTTGGCGGCAACGCTATAGCCCAGCGCAGGGCGAATCAAACATAATGGAAGACCGGGGATCACCAACCCAAAACCATTTCGATCACATCCATGTGACCACTCAAGGGCATGGTTTTCCAAAGCCGGGGCAAAAATACGGGTCGGCACCTGACGGTAACTCGGCAGCCCCACCTGATGGGGGCGGAAGTGTTGATGATTGCGACTCCGTGGCCGGGGTTGATGAGGGCCTAGACACCAACGGGGAAATCCCCGAGGCCTTTGTGAAATGGATCAAACTTTCTGGGAAACAGTGCAAAGCAATTTCACCACCGTTGATTGCTGCCTTGTTAGAGCAAGAATCCCGGTTCAGTACCACAGCTATCAGCCCTGCCGGGGCGACCGGGCCGGCCCAATTCACCCCGGACACCTGGGTGGGGCATGGGGCAAAAGTCGACGATAACGGCAAACCGATTGGGCCGCCGGGAAGCGGGGATCCGAACGATATTCCCGACGCCGTGATGGCGGCGGGGCGACTGCTTTGTAAACATGCTGACAGCGTTGCGGAATGGAAATCCGCAGGCCTGGTCAGTGGTGATGACACCGAGTTGATCCTAGCCGCCTATAATGCCGGCCCCGGGAACGTGCAGGAAGCGCATGGTGTGCCTGCGTTTCCTGAAACCCAGCATTACGTCAAAGTGATTCCCGAAAACGCGAAAAAATTTAAAGAGAAAGTGAAATAGCCGCTATGAGACAGAAACTATACCAACACTGGCGACTTTGTTTGGTCTTGACTAGTTGTCTTCTCATTTTGATTGGTACCGTTGTTATTATCCTGCGGGTTACAGGTACTTCCAGCACACCGGCGGTGGCTGATCATTATGATGAAGACCCGGTAGTAACGGATGTAGGCGTTGCTGCCGCTAGTCTTGCCGCTGCGGTGCATTCCTATAACCCTGCGGAAGACGATTCCCCGGCGGATGCCATAAAACGGGTCCAAGATCGAGTCACCGGGAAATACCGGGTTATTGTTGAATCCCGCAATAAGGCGCCGAAACCGAAGCAATGGGATTTATGGGCAGAGCATAACGACCGGGTGCACGCGGTAGCGGAACCTACCGCGGATTTCCACGCCCCACCGGCAGACGCCACCACAGCTACCGTCCCGTTGACAATCCGGGTGTTTGTGTGGCACGAAGACGGGGACACCACCCCGCTTTATACAACACAAGCCCAGGCCAGCATGGTGAAAGAACCTGACAGTGATGCATGGAAACTCTCGGATTTGGAATATGTTGGCACTATCTCACAATAATGATGCCTTGATGTTATCTCGGTGGTGTTTCCGCCTTTTACTTGGTGATAGCGGGCAGGGGGAGAGGGGATTGACCTTTCCGCAATTCCTGGTGTTACCTGAAACCTATACGGCGCATACACCTCATGGATTTTCTTCATTTTTATGCGATTATCGCAGGATATTCCCACTTTATATTGAAAGGAACACCTATCATGTCGCTTTCTGATGCTGAACGGGCCCGCTGGGCGGAAATTGACTCACTGGTTGCCGATCATAAAACCAGCCTGAAGGCTGCGAGCACTCATGAAGACTTGAAAGAGTTCGCCACCGAGCATGGTCTTATGAACAAGAAAGATTTCGGAAAATACAAAGTCTCATTGCGGAAAATTGGTGTGGATTATGAAAGTCTTCGGGAAAAAACCTTTAAAAGCCGGGATAACCAGCGGGTACAACAGCTTGCTGACCTGCCTGAGGCTGTTCCCACGGTGCGGTTATGGACTGCTGCGGTAGAAAAAGACACCAAGGCGTCGTTCGCTATTGTTGACGCGGAGAACACCGCGGTTTGGTATGGTGATTTTTTCCCTAATGATTACACCCGTGTTCCGGGTGATATTGTCTCTGCTGAACAGTCAGTTGTTGAGAAAGCCATCTGGATTGCCCATAAGGCCATCACTGCGCTAGGCGGTGATGTTGGGCGTGTCATTATCACCACGAATTACCCGGACTTTGATTCTGATGATTTCGCTGCGGCGGCGGTGAAAAATGGTGTGGCTGTTGAGATTGTGGCCGACCCTGATGATACCCGTGCCCTTGATATGGCCCAAGCCCCTGGGTATCAGCGTTGGCAGGACACGAACCTGGCTGATCTTGTTGAGGATATGGAGTCATAATGGGACGCGCGAACGCCCGCGATGCCGGGAAAACCATAGATCCCCAAACTGTTTTAGGGATCATCCTGTTAGTGACTGTTACCGTAGCGCTTATTCTGATACAAACCGCTTTATGGTTATCTCACCTGATGACTGGGGCCCCGGATAAGCTTTCCATGAATCCGTTCTTGACGGTTATTCGACTCTACCGGGGCAGTGTCCAGTGGACGTTATCGGCCACCATCATCTTAGGCTGCATTATTGGTGTGCTTGTAGGTGTTGGGGTTTGGATTACGATTCGGCGGGTGAAAAAGCCCACGATCCGTGTTGATAAGGCCGCGAAACACCTTGCTGGTCGTAAAGATATTCAATCATTATCGCGTGCGGCTGCGGTGGAAAAGTCCCGGAAATGGCTTCCTCAGGGTCTTGCTGATACTCACCCAGGGTTGCGTATGGGAAAAATTCCGAATACGAAAACTGGCCTGTATTCTACGTGGGAGGACCTGTACCTGGTGATTTTCGGCCCCCGCATGGGCAAGACCACTTCCCAGGTGATTCCCGCTATTGTGGATGCCCCGGGGCCGGTGCTGACGACCTCGAATAAACGCGATATTATCGACGACACCATTGGGATTACTGCTGCCCGTGGTGACGTGTACGTTTTTGACCCGCAATGGATCGCCCCGGAATTCGAACAAGAACCCTGGTATTTCGATCCTCTTGATATTATCCGGCGGGAGCCGCGAACCATGGATGCCGCCGCGACGGAACTTGCTGACATTTTCAAGTGCGCCAGCAGCAGTAGTGAAACCACTGGTGGTGACGCGTTTTTCGTTGATGGGGGTAGGGATCTTCTTGCCCGGTTATTCCTTGCCGCTACTGTGGCGAACAGGCCTATTACTGATGTGTACATTTGGGTAAATGACCAGGATGATCGCACTCCTGTGGGGTTGTTGAAGACCTCTGGTGAGTGGGATATGCAGGCTAGTGCGCTGGAGAGCACATATAATATTACGGAAAAAACCCGGTCAGGTATTTTCTCCCAGGCCGCCCAAATGGCGTCTCCGCTGGGGCGGAAAGCAGCGGCCCAATGGGTGACGCCGCAATCTGGTGCGCGAAAGTTCTCTCCTGAAGCTTTTGTTCGTAGTGCTCACGATACTCTTTATGTTTTAAGTAAAGAGGGTGCTGATAACGCTGCGGCGTTGACCACGGCGTTGACTGCCGCGGTGATGAAAGCGGCAGAAACCTATGGTGAAGAAAACGGTGGCCGGCTTCCTGTGCCTTTGGTGGCCCCGCTGGATGAGGCGGCAAACGTGGTGAGGTGGCCGCAGCTTCCCAGGTTGTATTCCCACTATGGGTCCAGGTCAATCATTCTCATGACTATTTTGCAGTCCTATGCTCAAGGTGTTGGGGTGTGGGGTGAAGAGGGCATGGAATCCCTGTGGTCAGCGGCGGCTATCCTGCTTTATGGTGGTGGTGTTCGAGACGAAAAAATGCTGGCCAAACTGGAATCCTTGATTGGGGATTATGAGGAATGGACCACCTCTGTGTCGAATTCGAAAGATTCTCGCTCCGTGTCGAAACAAACCCGGGAAAAGAAAATCCTCACCGTTTCCGAGCTTGCCAGCCTGGGCGATAACCGGGCTGTGGTGTTTGCTGCGAAACGACGCCCTATTGTTGCCGAACTTGAGCCCTTCTGGCGTCGTGACTACTGGCCGGCTGATATTAAGGCCGGGTTACGAATGAAAAAATCCTGAAAGGACGTGCTATATCAATGACAGTGACTGATCAATTCGCCCAAGCGTTAGAACGGGGGCTCCTCCCAGCGCTGAAACCCCATGTGAGTGATCTTCTTGCCGCCCAGAGTGATGCTATTCTTACTGATAGTCGGCTCTCTGAAGCGCTTGCTCGTCTCATTGACGAGCAAACCAGGATCATTAAAGCGGAGCTCTTTGCCGAACCGCCCATTCCTCCGCTGTATCCTGATGTGATCTCCTTCGTCGTGAAAGAACTCTGCCCGTACTATGGGAAAACCGCAGGTAGGGCATCACAGGTGAACTGGACACCCGAGTGGCATAAACACCCGGAAGCGATTAAACGGTTTACCGCGTTATGGTGCAGGTTTGAAAAACTCCGCATTCAGGAGCCGGACACGTACCTGGAGACGTTTTACCGGCTCCACGCTGACTATCATATGGACCGCATCATGAAATCTGATGGGGTTTTTGCCGACTGTAAAAAAGCCGACACCCCGCTTATTCCCTTGACTACAAGCCAACCTTCTAAGGATGAAAAATGACCCCAAGTCGTGATCGCAGAACCGCATACCGTCTTGCCCGGCTGCTGAAAGCGGTGCAGGCGCAGCCCCGCAGGCGTGCCCAGTCCCGCATGCCGTATCCTGCTGGGCCTGCCGCTCTTATGCGGTTTTCCGCTGGTGTGCTTGTTGTGGAAACTATCCGCCACGTGATTGACCACCCTGCTGCTCCTCGGGATCATCTAGCGTACGAATTTGCCCGCCGGGGCCTGAACGAAACCGCTGATCTGGTGCAAAATAATGATTTCACGCAGCCCCTTGATTGGGATATGCCTAAGGACCCTAACCTGGATAAGGCGATCACCCGGCTAGAAGCTGTCAATGACGCCTCCTACGCCATGTTAGATAGTGCCGGCCGTACCCTTGACTACAATGATGAAGATGCCCTTGACCAGGTAAAAACAACCATGCTATCACCATCTGAACAGATTGATGATCTCGTGGCTGTTGGTGCCGACCATGACACCATTGCTGCGTTCATTGAGGCCCAGGGCGTTAGTGACGTTTCCGCGTCAACAGCCATGGCCACCACCACGGATATGGCCTTGGACCAGAATGAGGAATTAACAGCTGCCCAGCAGCAAGACCAATCTCACACACTCTAGGTGTAAGCATTAGAGGAGGAAGTTATCTTCATCCTCATGAGAATCCTCTTGCCACCAATCAGTGGTGTTATCGGCAGCCCGTTCCTGGGCTGCTTTGTGCTGCTGGGACCATTCTTCTTGTGCTGCGGATTCTTTCACAATAGGGTTTTCTGCTTCTCCTACACAGTTTTCCGCTGTCACATCCGAAATGCCGCCGCCTGGCGTCTGTGACCATTGTGACTGAGTAAGGTCGCTGTCATAAAAGAACCCGAATTCCCCCATGATATGCCGGAAATCTGCCTGCACCATCCGGCACGTCTCAAACACCACATTGACGATAGCGGCCCCAACGAATCGTGCTTTCTCTAAAATACAGTCGCTAAACTTCACCACTGCGGTTCGGGAATCCGCGCTCATCGTTGCCTCGGTAAAATCAGCCTCCGGCAGTGTGGAGTCATCAAACGTGACCGTTGATAGTGCTGACTGGGAAAAATCCGCCCCGTCCATCTGACAATCCTTAAACGTCACATGACGCAAAGTAGTGGAACTGAAATCCACCCCACGAAGATCACAATGCACAAAAGTGACGTCTTCTAGTGCGCGTTTATCAAAAGACATACCATGAAAATCAGCGTTCTCAATGACTTCACCGGCGGTGATTTCCGGGACCACTGCGTTACTGTCAACTGTTGGCGTGCGCAAGACTTCGTAGGTTTCCCGTAACCACGTAGCTAACTCGGTGTCTTCCCCAACCCATGCCGGGGGAGGGGAAGGGATAGTAGATGCAGCATCGGCCGCGTAGTCATCGATGCGCGCCGCAATAGCCTCACCAACGCTGCCTGCAGCATCCCAATCCTGCTCACAGAGCAGAGGAATAATCATGTCAGCATGTACTCCGGCGTCTGCCATGCGGGCTAAAGCCGCATCAATATGCGCTACCCCACGATCTTCTGATGCTAGCTTTTGTGCCGTATCATCCGGCAGTCCTCGAACTATATTGTCCCTGACAGTGGAGATGACTGTTTCCTGGTTGTACTGCCGGCTGATGCATGAGGCAATCTCCGCCCCCATATCGTCAGCTGAAAAGTCTGGCTTCAACTTTTCTAGCGTGAGGTGTTGAACATCAAGACCGTTTTCAATCACGCGTTTTAACGCGGTATCAATCCGCCACGTAGCATCAGCATCTAATGACGTACCATGGGGGAGAGCATCGACGAGTGATGTTCGAACGTGTTCGGCCAGCGCTGACCTGGCGAGGTCACAACCATGCGCATATAATGCCTGAACCCGATCCCGAGACATGCTATCAGCGAGTTCTTGCTGGGCAATCTCTGTTGCTGACCGTGACCGATTATCCTTCGCTAACGCTTGTTCCAACACTTTCCGCGGCGTTAATTCTCCATCATTATGCCCACCCATGTGGTAGTGCATGTCTTCCGCGTCGAAATCAAAGTCGGCTTCGGTCACGCAATACGCCCGGTTTTCTTTCTTCCCCCGCGAGAGCGCAACGTATAATCCTGCACGATCTACTGCTTGATCGACCACTGCGCGGCACACATCCACCGTTGCTCCTTGAGCACGGTGCACCGTTGCGGCATACCCTAAATGCATATTTTCGGCCGCATAGTCCGCGGGAATCACCTGCCGTTTCCCGGTTTTCAGGTCTTTAACTTCCACATCCCCATCACGTTGCAGCCCTACAACGGTAAATAATTGGCCATTCATGACCTTGCCAGTGACCGCGTTCTTCCCCTGCACTTTTCGGTAAAACTGTTTGTTCTGCCGGGTGATCACGATGTCTCCCACACCAATCACATCCCCCCGACCGACTCGCATATGGTGTTTGTCATCTACCTCACCAATGCTGATACGATGCGCCCGTACTTGCTGATTCATCCGGTCAACATCAGCATTTGTTGACGCTACAATCAACGATTTCCGCCCGCGGGCAATATCATCTAGATAATCAGCCACCGCGGAATCAACCATGTCTTGGCGTGTGCCCCCGCTGACCCATTCCCGTTTTTCATACACATCAAGACCAGATTTTTCCCCTTTACGAATCTTTAAACTGGCATCTGCTTGCTCGGTATCTTTCCCCCCGGAAAACCGCATCACCTCCGTAAGCTCTACAGCATCGGTGATCTGGCATGCGGAATTAAACAGCCCCCCACTACCTACTGCGGATAATTGGTGCGGGTCACCAATCATCCGCACTACCGCACCGGACTCTTTCGCTATCTCTACAAGCGCGGCTAGATTCTGGGTTGATGCCATACCGGCTTCGTCAACAAGTAACATATCACCCGGCTGAATCTTGATCTCTAGTGCGTCAAGATCATGCCCCGGAAGTTTGGGATGTTGGCCGCGCCATGTAAACGTTAGCTTGTCAATTGTGGTTGCTTCGCACCCGATTTCTTCCCCTAGCACTGATGCTGCTTGCGCTGATGGTGCTAAACCAATAACGTTTCTGCCCTGATTCTTCCATACTTTCGACACGATTTGCATGCTCGTGGTCTTGCCCGTACCGGCCGGGCCGACCCCACAGGACACTAACGCCCCCGTGGTGAGCAGGCTTCGCGCCATTGCTTCTTGCCCCTCGTTCAGTGTCCACCCGTGGGCTTTTTCATGTGCCACTAGTGCTTCATCAATATCTCGGTTTGGCGCCGTGTATGCTGTAGGCTCTGTGCAGGAATCTAAAACCAGCTGTTCCGCATTCAAGATTTCCTGCGTCGTATACCGGTTTCTCCCTACTCGACGATCCACCCCTAGGGCATTATCACCTAGTAGCCTAGATGGTAAATCTAGCACCTCCCCGGGGCTTAATGAGACTACTTTTTGTTCTAGAATGTAGTCAATAATTTGCGTTTCTGCTTTCGCTAACTCTGCTTCGTTATGAAATTTCCACCCTTTTAATTCCGTGAACACCGCGGTACGGACATGATGATCCCCGAAAACCCCACGCTTGGAAGTAACATTTGCTAGTGCTGTTTCCGCAATCTGTTCAACACTTTCCTGCCATTTTTCCCCATCCCCGAAAACCTGCCGTTGATCATCTGCCGGGTTTGAGATAACCTCCTGAATCTGTTGCAAGAGCTCATCACCATGATCTAAACCCTGAACACTGGCTGCCCAGTTTTCCCGTAACTGGCCTAAAGATTGGGCGGGTTTCTTTGCGTCCCTGGTTTGTAGAATCGCTTTCTCCCAGAGTTTCTTCTTTGTGATTTTATCTGGCTGTTTCCCGTGTTGATCTGAATAGTCGGCGACTAACTGGTCAAAAACTGGGCGTGCTTGCTCTCGCCTGGAGGAAAACAGGGAAATAAGATCCTTGGGGACGCCGGCGATTTCCCATACTGGTGTGGACTCGCCTTCTCGTTGTGATGGTTCAAATGTTAATCCCATTTCCCGAGATAGGATTTCCATTAAGGCAGTATCATAACGGGCGCTGATTGATTGGGCATTGCGGAATATTTCTTGCGAGTCTAGTGTTAACCATCGTCCGTCTGGTGCTTGAACCTTGTTGGATACGAGCACGTGTGAGTGTAAATCAGGATCACCGGTACGGGTATCGAAGTGGGTGAATTCCGCTGCTATGAGCCCTTGGGTTTTTACTTGTTGGATTCCGTTGGTGCCTACCCGGGTGTAGATTGCATTTTCTTCTGCCCATGATAGGGCTTCTTGGACTGCTTTGTGGTGGCATTCCGCGATTTTGTTGGCGGTTTTTTCATCTGCTAATGCCCATAAAACTGATACGCTTTTTGTTGGTGAGAAAGTCCAATCGAATCCAGCGGCGGCTTGTCGTACTTTGGATTGTTGTTTGTTAATCCATGAGACTATGTCGTCGCCACTAGGGTTCGTGTACCCGGTTTCTTCAATGTAGTATTTTTTACCGACCCGTATCGCCATGTCGGAACGCTCTTCCATGGTTGGTCCGCGTTTTTCTGTGGCGATAAATTGTTTCTCTGCTTGCTTCAAAGCCTTTAAAACGGGGATTTTTCCTGTGGATTTTTGAAACGCCCGACCTAGTTTAGCGTCAGCGTAGGAGCCCCCGTTTTTCCAGATTTCTTCTGCTTCTGGGTGCAGACCAACACCGTATAGGTTCGCCATCTGGTCGGCATTGATGACTGCACCGGCATGGATGTTCTCGGAATCAAACCCCTTTAATCCCGTACCGACCCACCTGCCGGGGGGTGTTCCCTTCGCATCATAGTAACGAGCAAGCGCATTCTTCGAGTCGGTTTCGATGATTGAGTCGTGCGCATCATTAGTTGCTACGCTTCGTAGCAGGTACTGGTATCCTGCACCAGCATGCACCGTACGAAGACTCATCATGGCCATGATTATACCAGTTTTGAACCAATCTTATTACTAATGCCAACTGTGTGTATATTGTTGTTTCGGGCTTCCCTTTACCACCTCCTTCCTTCTTTCTTTGCGCGCCACGCTTGCGTGGCGCCATTGCATACTTTTACGGCGACAGTAACCACTCGAATGTGACGATCGAACGTTTACACAGATAGTAAGTCACTGTAATCTTGTTTTGTACCGCTTATGGTTCCCACTCACCTGTTCACGTGATAGCCTGCGGAAGATTTTCATATCCTTGGGGGGGTGACAACCCTCCCAAGGGCGGGGAAGTGGGAAAAATGTTAATTTTTCTCGCTGCCCCTGGTAGTCGTTGGGGGAATTAAATTCCCCCAACGACATTGACGCTGCGTTAGTGGTGACGCCAATAAAAATCCTCGTACATGGCAACGAATTTTTGCCAATTTTGGCGACCAAAATACTTATCGAAGTAGCGATAATGCTTCTTGGTCCCAGTAGTGGCATAGATTTCTGGCGTGATCCAGCTGCTCAAGACCATTTTTTTGGTTTCCTTGTTGAAATATACTGCAACATTGTGACCGTCTGGCAAATGCGCCAAATCTCCCCAAACGATGTCATCGTCGGAAAAAAGCGGTTTCCATTCGAGTTCAAAAATATTGAACTTGGGGGTTTTTTGAAAAAGAGCTTTCAAGCCCATGATATCCCTTTCCTCGGGTCGAGGTTAGGATGACTTCCCAACCTCTTGATTTCTATTATACTATACTTTTTTTCTTTTCGCAAGTCTGGGGGTAATTATTGGGTGTAGTACGCGTCACCCCCGTCTGAACTGTGTCTTAAAGCAAAGCATTTAGGTATAATTAATAGCTATGGCACGTAGAACAGCAATCACTAGTAAAAATTCTGAGGCATTACGACGAGCTAAAGAGGCTATGGCTGAAGAGCTTGCTCGAACTGAAGAAAAAGAACAGGCTTTTACTAATGCTTTCGATGCTATAGTGCGTCGTCAAAAATTAGATGATCAGCTTGGTGCTGCGCTATATACTTTGATAAAACTTAATGTTTCTCGGAAAACGCTTGCGGCAGAGCTGCAGCTACCCACAAAAGAAATTCAACGATTAATAGTAGAGCACCAGAAAGCTATTGCGGCGGAGCAGGATAAATCATCTTTGCCAGACGATGAAGCAAAAGTGAAATGAACCATTGATAGATAAGTTAACGGAAGGCCCTGATATTTTATCAGGGCCTTCCGTTAAAGTTTGGTGCAGCTAGGTAGCTTCGTCTTCAAGGAGGATTTCGACTCCATAGTCGACCATGGCGCGTTGCAGTACTCGCTTATTCCATCGCAAAGGCTTATCGTCGAAATAGATTTCTCCGTAGACGAATTTGCGGCCATTCTGGTATTCTTCTGCAACAAGTTCTACGGCCTCGTCTTGCTCTCTTAAAAGCCTATGAACTAAATCTCCGATTCCTGGTGGGATTGGGAACTTTCCTTGAGTCCAAGCAGATATTGTTCGATCTTTAATGCCCATTAATGCTTCAAATTCTGGGCGATTGACGCCTAAAGCGTACCTGGCAACCTTAAGATCGCCTCGACTGATGTGGTCATGATTAGTGACTTCTAAAAATTTGACTACTGATACTGGAACATTCCAAAGATCCGCTGCAACATTCCTGAGCGAATCAATGCTTAAAGTGTCATCATCAAAGGCAATATTTCCATCGGAATAGTTTTGCAGCTCATCCTGTAACTCTTCCAGGGTTTCTCCTGTAACTTTATAGAGATGCCTTTTCTTTTCATCTGTTAGCGCAATGGCATAAATACATAACATTGGTGTGGAATCCTTCCAACTTCGTGGTTATTGAATCATTTATTAACTTGTATACCAAACATTATACGCGATTTTAGCCTCACCGTGATAACGGGGGTGATTATTGGGGTAGTTGTCCTTTGTTTGTCAATCGTTTTCGTGTTCGCGTGATAGTAGCAGGGGAGACCCCGAGGATTCTGGCCATTTCCGCTTGGGTGATTTCCCCTTCTTGAATCCACTTAATGACTTGTCGCTCCTGCTCCTTCGTGAGCTTCGGCCGTTTCCCTTTTAGCCGTCCTGCTTTCTTTGCTCTTGCCATCCCCTCTTTTGTGCGTTGGGAGATCAGATCTCGTTCAAATTCAGCAAACATTGCCGTTGTGGTAAACAACATCTTCCCCAAAGGGTCTGTGGGGTCATACACGCTCTTTCCAATTTGGAGAATTACGCCTTTTTCGTGAAGTTCTGATGCGATGGTGTGGGCATCTTGAACGGACCTGGCAAGACGGTCTAATTTTGTGATCACTAGCGTATCGCCATTGCGAAGTCGATCTAGAGCGCTTCTTAATCCTGGTCGATCCCTACTAGATGCCGATAGTCCTTCATCAACGAGGATATTACTATCTGATACCCCTAGTGCTTGTAATTGTTGGCACTGTATCGCAACATCTTGATGCATGGTCGAGCATCTCGCATACCCAAATATCATACGGCTAGTTCTTCCCTTCATTATTGGGGTGGCTGATTGACAGCGCACAAAATAGCAAATTACGTTTATGGTACCTAAATGAAATTTAAATTGCAACGCCTATACGAAATTACTTGATTTGCAAAAACGACCAAGGGCCTGCCCGACATCTTGTTTCGTTAGCCGATCGGCTAACGAAACAACAAAGCCTTCTTTGCGGCGGTGGTGTTATAGCCAAATGGGGGTTAGACAAATAGCAATGTGATTAACGTTATAACGTTATAGCATTATAGCGCTATAACGTTATATGCTGGTGGAAACATGAATAGGAGTAAGATGCGTATTTCTTTTGTCCATACCAAAGGGGGCGTCGGCAAGACCACATGCACTATTATGCTTGCCATTGCCGCCCACCGACGCGGCATTAAAGTAGAAGTATTTGATGCAGACCCACAGGCGTCAACTACTCGTTGGGCCCAAGTTGCAATCAGCAATGATGACCCATTGGAGTTTCCTGTAACCCCCATTACCGCTACAAAGCTACGGCGTCTTCCGGCTGTCGATGATGGTTGGCAGATCATTGATACGCCCCCGGGAAATGCCAAAGAAATCCAAGCAGCAATCGATACCTCTGATCTCGTGATCGTCCCCACTCAACCGTCAGCACTTGATATTGATCGTGTCTGGCCAACGCTGGAAACCTTAAACCACCGCATGGTAGGGGTCCTTATCGTTCGGGGGCAAAAACGCCGTCGACTTTTTAACGAAACCCGGGAAATTTTCGAATCTCAAGGCGTTGCTACCTTCTACAACTACGTTCCTGATCGAGAAGAAATCAAGGCGCTTTTCGGCACGAATCCCCAGAACCTCTTTACATTCGACGATATCGCTCAAGAAATTCTAGAAATCCCGGAAGAAGCCCAATGACCGCAAAAAAGAAGAACCGGCTAGCGGCAACGCTTCGGTCTCCTGCAGCCCAGCAACCGACCCCAACACCGGTAAAAGAAACCCTGCAATCGGCTAAAACGTCCTCGAAATCTCGCCGAACCACAATCTATCTTTCCGATACCACATGGCGGGAATTGAAAAAAGCTACCGTCGATGACGGTAGCAACGTATCTGAGGTCATTGAAGAGCTAGTGAAAAAATACCTGGCTGACAGACAAACCCGTACACAACAATAAGAACGTTTTAGCGTCATAACGCTATGACGCTATAACGTTAAAACGTTATAGCGTTTATGAAAAACCCTGCTGAAGTAGGGTTTTTTGTGTTGGTGGGTGGGTTATTTGATCATGCCTGCTTTCACTAGAATCGAGTGAACACTAGAAGGCTTGATCCCTGCTAACACCCCTACAGTTGTTTTCACTTTGCCTTCTGCTACCGCATCAACAATCGCTTGATCCCGCTCTGCACGCACCCTATCAACCTCTGCCTCTAACTGATGCAACAACTGGGTCTTCTCATACACCTCAATCATCGCCGGCCCTTCAAGCGGCGTTATCACCACAACCTCATGCCGGCCAACCCCGAAAGCCCGCGCCACATACCCATGTAACTGATCATCAGCAACCGGAACAGCGCCCGCTGACCGACCATGCTGATGCGCATACACCGAAACCTTATCCGTGATATCCGTAATATCCGTACCAACAAGCACCGGGAACACGTCAGTATCCCGCGGATACACTAAATACTTATTTCCCCCATCCTCGCTGCTTCGCTCATGGTAGGTAGCGAACGCTTCAAGGAACTTCTCCCACCGCCCAGGCCCGAATAACTCATCAAGCCGATCAAACGTGGCAGGAACATCACTATGCGCCCAATAATCACAAAGATAATGCTCAGACATAGGGGCCATAAGACTTGCCTTGTGGGTGTGATAGTCATACTCGGCTATAACCAGCATGTCAGCGACCCCACCTCGATCTTTTAACACCGCACACTGGGCGGCCTTCATCTTCTCTGGCACGCCATACTGTGACCAGTCAAGATCATCAAGATCATACTTCGGCACCCGACTATCAAGATAGTAATAATGTTTTTCCACCACCGACCAGAACTCGCCCCGATGGGCAGTGATAACCATCGCGTTTTTCACACCATCATAGGCACTGATCTCCTCGGCAATAGC
>ERZ773099.601-NODE-601-length-30095-cov-8.945473_pt1 | contig 30095 bp, 32 predicted proteins | sample MGYA00511120_ERZ773099 | MGnify/ENA primary metagenome ERZ773099 (study PRJEB29015, sample SAMEA2738012) | human oral metagenome | biome: human oral; feature: human-associated habitat; material: dental | place: China | collected 2104 ... | reverse complement strand
CGCCCACTAGACCCACAACACGCCGCCTAAAGCACCACGTTTGCGCCTATAGCCCCGGAGTGGTCGATCTCGAAGCCCGCCCGTGCCCTCCGGACCCTCCGGCACCCTCCACACCGGCGGCACCTGGTGTACTGATGGTGTTCGAAGCCCGGCCAGGCCCTGCCACCGCCCACGGGCACCGCAGCCTGGCCCCGCTGCCGCCCAGCGATGCGGCCGGTGACTCACGTGAAACCGTCAACACCTTTGGTGGCGTGTGCACTGTATCCGGTGAAACCAACGACACCATTGCTAGCCAGATACACCTGCTTTTGGCGCTATTTCATCGAGCAAAGGCGTCGTGGGTTTCTTACAGGCGTCCTGATCTTCCAACATTGGTGCTGACGGTTACATCTCGCGGCGCGGTAAGCAGCATGGGCGCGACAAAGTCCGCCCAGCACGGCCTGTCAATGAAGAAAGCGCGAAAGTATTCGCCCAGCGCAGGCAAAATGGCTCGAAATGGACGTTTTATAGCGTGCTGGGCGAGTTTTTTCGCGAGCGTGGGCGGGTGGGGTGTCTGTCGGGCGAATTTTGGCGCTCTCCGGCACCTTAATCAGGTCCCGAGGCCCTCCACCGACACTGAGGCCGGGCCGTTCCATGCGTGCCTGCCCTCCAGACCGACAAAACCTGCCGCGTACGCGGATAGGATATTGCGATAGGGATAGGTTATCGGCATCAGGACAACCTATCCGTATGGGCCCAGGTGTGGTCCTCGCGCGCTCGCTGCGCCGGCGGTCGTGGGGGGTTGCACGACACGAAGCTGTGCGGCGGCCTGTCATCGGCGTGTCGGATCTTCATGTAGTGCGATTCCCCCCCCCGATCAACCGTGTGCACAGCCATGACTCACAAGGATTGGTGACCAAACTGCAGACCACCGCGGTGAAAGACGTTGAAAACAGACTGTTGTGGGCAAGGTGGTCTGCGTTTTGGGGTAAACCGTGTTTGGTGTGGCTATTGTTTGCACGTGAAGCGGCTATACCGTGCGCTAACCCGATGGGTCGCGCGTTAACCCGTGATATTGCGCGTTTACCCATGAACATGCGCGTGGTCGGGGCTGCCAACACGCAAGGCGTCGGTTTAACGTGCGGGCTATCGGGCCAACGTGCTTCTCAGCGGGTTTGTGTGCACCCCGGTGGATTTCCGTACCGGCGACGGGGTGGAACCCGGCGATCTTTCTGGCAAAGAACGTAAGTTCTATTTACTTGGGCAGGCCATCGCCCGCTCGATAGGGAGCTTGAGTCGCTAGCAATGCACTGTCGGGTGGTTGACCTGTCGTGATGCTGTACAGCGGAGTAGTTGCCGATGCCCCACATAACCCTTGATATCGTTGATCCGTCGCACAGAGGCGTCGACGGCGGGGAGCGCTGGTGCTTCCCCGTAGACAGGAGGCCACACCGATGGACACCATCAGGAAAGCGGATAGCCGCCGCGGGCGGATCGCCTACGAGGTTGCGGGCCTTGCGTGGCTCGCCGATGCCTCGGACCCCGGCACAGCCGTCGTGCCCGTTCTCGATCACGGCGCGACGTGGCTCGAGGAGCCGCGCCTCGTGTCCGTCGCGCCAACTCCGCGGGCCGCAGAGGAATTCGGGCGGGCCCTCGCCCACACGCACGCCGCAGGTGCCACCCACCTCGGGGCCGCCCCGCCCGGGCATGCGGGCGACGGGTGGATGGGGGAGGCGCACCTGTCGCTCCCGGATCGCCCGACCCTGGCCCCGGCCTCGTCGTCGGAAGAATCCTGGGGCGCCTTCTACGCGCGCGAGCGCATTGCCCCCTACGTCGACGACCGCACCTTCACGGCCGCCGAACGCGCGCTCATCAACAAACTCTGCGACCGCCTCGAATCGGGTGCGCTTGACCACGGCCAGCCAAGCCTCGTCGAAGAAGCGAAAAGCCGCCAGAGTAACATCGGCGCCGCGCGCACCCACGGCGACCTCTGGAATGGCAATGTTATGTGGACCCCGGGCGGTGCCGTCCTCATCGACCCGGCCGCGCAGGGCGGCCACGCCGAGGAGGACCTCGCGGCGCTCGCGGTATTCGGCTGCCCGCACTACGAGCGGATCCTCGCCTCCTACAACGAGACCTCGCCCTTGGCAGACGGCTGGCGCGAACGCGTCACCTTGCACCAGATGCACATCATCATGGTCCACTGCGCGGTTTTTGGGCGCTCCTACGTGCCCGAGGCCATAGCGATCGCTCGCACGTATGCCTGAGATCGGTGAAATCTCGCGTAGACGGTGCGGCGGGTGGAGCGATACGAACCCAGTCCGGTAGGATGGCATCGCCCCAATAGCTCAGTCGGTCAGAGCAGCGGACTCATAATCCGTGGGTCGTCGGTTCAAGCCCGACTTGGGGCACCATTGCATCGGGATCTCGAAGCCTGGCAGGTTTGAAGGGTGCGGGGACCCATCCGCCCATTCCGTCTGGGGTGGGCATGAGGTCGGCGGGTTCGATGCCAAAGAAGCTGGCGGCAGTTAGTAGTTCTGTCACCGACCAGCCGACGTTTCCTCGCAGCTTGCGACTCACTGTGGCTCCGGAAACCCCGATAACTGGCCCAAAACTATTGCCAGACATCTTGCGTGCAAACAAATGTTGATTGATTGTCATGCCGATCGCTTCGTCGGGCGCTAGTCCGTGCTGAACCTTCGTTGTTGCCATGCTGCAATAGTACACAAACGCTGCAGAAACTGCAATGATATCTCTTGACGGTAACACTGTATGGATGCATCATATACGGTATGACACTGCAAAAAATGCAACGACTTATCAGCTCTGGCGAAGCTGCCAAGCTTGTGGGTGTTTCTCCGGACACCCTGCGACGATGGGCGAAGTCGGGGCGTGTTCGGCATGTGGTGACACCGTCGCGTCGAATCCTGTTTGACCCTGCGGACATCGAGGCGATGTACACGACTGTCGACCCTGAGCGCCAGTCATCGATGTCAGATGTTCCGCTGCCTGGTTTGGGTAGGGCGGGTAGGTGACTCATTGTGAGCATCTACGGTGTCGCTTGGGCTTTGGATCGGGTTCGCGGGATCTCGGTCGGCGCGAAGATCGTGTTGATCTCGTTGGCGGAGTTTGCGAACGAGCAGGATGTGACGTGGGTGTCGCGTGAGCGTCTCATTAGCCGTGTGGAGTGCTCGCCGCGCGCATTAAGTGGGTACTTCAAGGAGTTGGAGGCGTGCGGGGCGCTGACTCGCGAGGCGCGCTACGAGTGGTGCACGTCCGAATCATGCTCGCGTAAGGGTGAGCATAAGCACAGGCGTGGCACTGTCTATCGGATCCATCCAGAGCTACGCATTGACGTGCGCGAGGCCACAAGCGCAGATTCTGCGCCTGTGACGGCATCGTTGGAATTTCAACGAAAGTCTCACAGTGGCAATATCTGCGCTAGTGAGGTCACAGTGGCAAATTCACGTCGTTCACAGGCGCAGACGTCTGCGACCATTACTTATTGGAAAGAACCACCATTAGAACCACCAAACCTAACCCCCCCACCCCCTGTGGGTGACGGTTCGGTTGGGTTGGGACATGGATGCGCCGATCAAGTGGCTGTCGAGGGGGAGGCTGCGTCGCCGGTGGCGACGTCAGCGACCCTAGAGGGCCGTAGATACTCTCAGAAGCCCAGTAGAGCCCCGAAGAGGCTTGCGTCCCTGCCTGGGGGTGGTCGGGGTATTGAAAGTGCCTCAGACGGCGATCTAGCGATTTTGGCGGCGTGTGTGCCCGAGCAGTTTCGTGTGATGGACGCGCGGGGTCTTGGCCTCGTGGTTGGTTTGCTGCGTGAACGACTGGACGCTGGATGGAGGTCAGCGGAGATCAAGCATCTGCTGGATTCGCCGCCGCCGGCGGAAGGTGTGAAGTTCATGTCCCGGTTTGTTGCTAAGCGTTTGGAGCGTTTGGTGGCTGTGGGGGAGTCTCCTCGGGCTCAGACGGTGGCGGCCGAGCGTGAGCGTGAGCGGTTGGCCGCGGAGCGCGCTGCTGTGGTTGATGCTCGGGAGGCGCAGGCAGCTCCATCGGTGGTGCACGTGCACATTCATGATCTTGTGACTCGGTTGGCTCCTGGGTTATCGCCTGCGAGGCGGGCGGTTGTAGAGCTGGCCGTGAAGCAGGGGCTGGCGGATGTGTGGCGTCGGGAGAACCCTGGGGGCGGGAAGCCGTCGTTGTCGGCGCTGTTGGAGGTGCTCACAGCATCTGGTGAGGAGATTGCGGCTCGTGTGATTGCTGAGCACGTGGACGGGGAGGTGGCCTGAGATGGTGGACGTTCTTTTGTCGTGGCCTGCGTGGGCGCGAGCTCAGCGGGGTTTGGGGGCCTCGGCTCGAGCGTGTTTGCGTGAAATCGCTTCCTTGGCGGATGATCGCGGTGCCGCGATCGTCGAAATCGCCTGGCTGGCACAAGCCGTCGACCGCAGTGAACGCACCGTCTGGCGCGGCCTGGCAGCCCTCGAAGAACGCGGTCTGATCGTGCGCGAAGAACGCCGCGAAGAAGGACATCGCGCCGCCTCGCGCTTCCAGCTCGTGCGCGATCCTGCTCGAGCGATCAACAAGGCGCGCGCCCGCGTCGAACAACTCGGCGTCGACGTCAATACAGTCGCCTCATGCGCGATCGACCTCAACGACAATGAGGGCCTGCGCACCGCCCTTGCTCAAGCCTGCAGCGATGGTTGGCGTGGTCCCAGTGCGAACCGACTCGCCCTCACTCTCCTTGAGTACGGCCCGCGCCAGTTCGGGCGCATTGCCGCCCGGCAAGCGCGATATGAAGCCATGAGCGTCTCGACGGCGCTCGCAGACGTGCTCACGCTGGCATGGATCGAGCTGCGCACATCAGCTTCGTCGATGATCAAAGCACGGAGTCCCTGGGCGGTATGGTCGCGCGCAGTCGAATGCTCCGTTGCCAACGAATCGCTCGCAAGTGCCGAAGATCGAGCGGCAATCACCCTCGAAGGGATCCTCCCTGAAGATGGATCGGTCCCCTCGAGTGATGGCAGTGAGCTTTACGTCGGTATCGACGAGCTCACAGGCCCTCTCGAACGATTCATCCGCGCCCTCCGCGATGCTGGAATGCCCGCCACGCTCGCCTGGGCAGGCAGCGTGCGCATTGCCCACATCGCCGCGCACGGTTCACAAGCCAACGCGCACACGGCCGCGGCTCGCGATGCAACCCTGCAATCGCTCGGCATTGGCCCGCAAGCTGCGCGTGCCTGGATGACTCTCCTTGTGGGCTCGAGGCGCGGAACGGTTGCCTCTGCACTCCATGCGGACGAAAGCGCGCTGGCGACACAGGCTCAAGTGGTTATGAAAGCATGGCGCAACACAATGCTAGTGGCCTAGATAACATTAAGGGAATGGGGCTGGCTGACAAAAATGTCAGATAGCCCCATTTTCCGCAGAATACCGCCACAATTATAGTTTGTCGGGAAATGTGTAGCCGTCAATTTCTCGAATCTCGTCGATGAGCTCGTCAATGAGTTCATGGCTGTCGATCGGATTCTCGTCTAGCACCCAATCGCTCTTGATTGTGACTTCTACACGGTGAAACACCTGCATGGCGCTGGTGTCGATGCCTCGACGCATCGCGATATCGAGCGCCTGCGCGATCGCGAAGTCACGATCAACGGCTGGCCACCCTGCCGCGTTGAACTGACCGTCCGCACCGGGCGCCTGTCCGTCAAAGGTGACAGCCCAGTAATGCAACTGCTCGTGAGGCTTGGGAGAGGATTCCGGCGTCATTGGGCATCTTTCTGGCGGGGTGTAAAACCGTTCTCCTTAATGATGCCACTGTCATCAATGATCATGTGCCACTCGCCTTCGGCGCTTTGCACGTTAAGGCTCAGCGGGCGCCCGTAGAGGCGCGCCTGCGAGCAAGCAACATCAAGGCAACGCTGGCGCAGCTCAGACGAATGTGCGCTGATGCGCGCCACGGTAATTCCCGCAGCGTCAAGATGAGCATGAGTCTCATCGTCGACGTGTAGCACGAGCGGTGGCCACGAGGGTTTCGGTGATGGTGTCAAGAGCGTCTCGCTTTCATTGCGGTTGTTGAACAAGGTCGCGTCAGGTGTGCGTGCACCACGGTACGAATAAGACGTAAAGAAAGGAACGCACATGCCGACCCTGTTCGCACGGGCACAAACGCCTGCACCCACAGAGAACCACTGGCTCGCCCCTAGCGGCCCGTCCGTGCCGATCCCACCCCCGCCCGCTGTGGCCGCCGCGCGCCCGTGGGCCCCGGGCGTTGACGGGCTTACCGTTCGGCGCCACATCCGGCGCTCCACCGTTAACGGCGCGCCCCTCCTGTGGATCGTCGGCGCCCACGGCGGTGCAGGAACTTCGACCTGGGCGCGCATTCTCAGTGTCGGTGATGCAGGGGCGTCGTGGCCACAGCACAGCAACCCCACGCGCGCGCTGAGCGTTGTCGTCTGTTGCCGCTCAACAGCCGCTGGCCTGCGTGCCGCGCAAGACGTCGGCATCGAATGGGCGTCGGGCGCCCTCCCCGGTCAACTCGTCGGCTTGATCGTGGGTGACGATGCCCCCGGGCGAATGCCTCGAGAACTTCGCGAGCTCCGCGAAGTCACGAGCGGGGCATATCCCCACAGCATTTTCGTTCCCTGGCAGGCGCAATGGCGCCTCGCCGGAGAAAACGGTGAGGGTGTCGAACAGTCTCACCACATCAACAAGATCGCCGCCACCGTGGCGGCATGGACCGAAAGGACAGACTCATGACGATTATGTCGCATGTGCATGCAGCGATGGATTTGTTGGGAACGATCGATATCGATCCGACTCCGACAGCACCTCCTGGTGTTTCAGAGACCTTCACCCTGGTCCTGGGTTGGGTCATGTGGATTGCGGGCGCCCTTGGGCTTCTCGGCTTCTTCATTCTCGGCATTCGACTCATGCTGTCGGACAACAGGGAATCGACGATGGACCACGCAAAGGGCTTTGGGCGTGTGTGTGGCGGCCTGATTCTGATTGCATCGGCATCTGGTATCGCAAGGATGTTCCTGTGAACACCAGGAATAAGGATGCTGGCCCTGTAGAGGAGTCGATACAGTCAGCTTCACCTTGGGTGTCAAAGAGCTTCGTATTCGGAGCAGGATTCATTGTTGCGATCATTGTTGCCCTCGCCTTTGTTCTGGCTTCTGTATGGGGAAAAAGTCCCGCTTCTGTAACCTCGCCCACTCAAAGTGGAGAAAATGCAAGCACCGCTGCAGACAATGCTCCCCCTGCTTGTGAACTTGGTGTTACCGAAATGAAGCCGCTAACGGCACCTCCTGCATCTGTCGACGCTTCTTTCGTCGGTGTCACAGTGGCCTCAACAGCTCACGCTGGCCCCTCTCGCACTACTGATGGATTGCCCACCTGCTACGAGCATTCCACAGAAGGTGCCGTTCTTGCGGGGGCAAATTTTCTGCGTTTGCAAAGCCAGTATGCGGATCAAATGAAGCTGTACACAACTCTTGTTGCGCCATCCGATGTCCGTACCGCAGCTCTCGAAGATATGCGGGCAGCCGGAGGCTCTATGAGGGGTTGGTCCTCGGACGTCGTTGTGATCAAGGGGGTCTACACCGAAGTATGGTCTGACGACATCGTCTTCATGTCGTATGCCGTTTCCATTCCTTCGCAGGGACCTCAGACCAAGTCAATTCAATTCAAGATGACTTGGTCTGAAGGTGACTGGAAGGTAGAGCTCCCAGAGAACGGCTTTGGAGTCAGCGTTATTGACTCGCCCGCTTCGATGGGGATGCTTGAATGGAGGGTTCCTGTTGCCTGACGTCTGCTCTCCCTGGAATCCTCTGTGCGCTTTGAAGGAAGGTGCACATGCTGCTCTTGGTTCAGCGGCACAAAACGTTGTCGACTATTGGGTCGAAGCACTGAATGAGTCACTGGGTAACGTCATGATTACGTTAGGCAGTTTCTGGACAAAGGGGACTGTTGGCATGGATGTCGGCAAAGGAAGCCCGATCGAGTTCATGCAACAACACATGCAATTTGTTGTTACAACCGTTTTCGTGGCAAGTATGATGGCTTGCGGCATTCAAATGCTCGTGACTCGCAACAATGATGAACTGCAGCGACTTGGTCGGGGCGTCATTACGACAATCATTGTTTCCGGAGCTGGAACAGCAGCGATTACCGTCGGTGTTGCTGCAGCTGATGCCTTTTCAACGTGGCTCATGGATGAAGCAACGCAGGGGCAATCGGCAAGCTTTGGAAGCGTAATTTTATCAACGGCTTCCATCCCTTCGGGTGGGCTGTTTGTCGTGCTTGTCATGGGTGGCGCGGCACTGATTGCCAACATCGTACAGATTGGTTTGCTGTATTTGCGTGCGGCGCTATTAATCCTCGTGATTGCGATATTCCCTGTAGTAGCAGCAACGTCTGCATCAAAGATGGGGGAAACGTGGTGGCGTAAACTCACCGGATTTGTAATTGCGGTGATTTTGTATAAGCCAGTCGCAACGATCATCTATGCGCTTGGTGTACGTGTTCTTTCATCTGCAACAGGAAAAGAAGATGTTGCCGACGCATTGACGGCTTACATACTGGGAGGCATTTTCCTCGTCGCTGCTGCTCTGGCTTTGCCTCCGCTAGTTTCCTTCATTATGCCGGTTACCGCCGCTATTGGTGGTGGAGGTTTTGGCTTTGCAGCTGCCGGGGCGGGGGCCGTTGCGTCTGGTGCAGTAAATGTTCGAGGAAATGTCAGTGGATCGCGTGCAGAAGGATCTGGTGCTGCCGGAGGGGCGTCGTCAGATCTTGCGAAAGGTGCTGGCTCATCGGCAGGAGCTGCGAAAGCCGGGCAAGCAGCTTCTGGTGCTGCGGGTGCGGGCACTGCAGCTTCTGGTGCAGCAGCAGGAGCAACTGGAGGGGTCTCACTTATTGCTCAAAAGGCAGCTGAAGTTGCCGGAAAAGTCAAGGGTGAAGTCTCGAGCTCCATCGAAGAGGAGACACAAGCGACAGGAGCAAAAGCATGAGCGATGTTCCAACTTACGGGAATTTCCGCAAGCCACGGACGGTTGGTCTGTGGGGAATGAGTATGGGGCTAACGCTGTCGGTGTTTGCCCTCTCTGCCCTTGTCGTTCTTCTGCTTCTTCGCCAAGCCTGGGGTACAGCGCTTGCTGTCGTTGCTTGTGGTGCAGTAATTATCGGAGCCTTGAGCTTCACAGATGTTCACGGATTGAGCATTGCAGATCGTTGGATGGAGAAACTCATGTTCGGAATTGCAAAGCGACGCGGCCGCACCATCTACCGTTCAGGACCGCTCGGAGTCATGCCGAGCACGGCAACACCACTGCCCGGCATCCTGGCAGGATCCAAGGTCAGCGAACACCTTGACTCGTTTGATCGAACATTCGCTCTTGTCCACCATGCCGATAAAAGCGTTGCCGTGGTAATGAGTGTGACTCCCCCAGGTATTGACCTCATTGATCGAGATCAGATCAATACATCAGTTGCTCAGTGGGGAGAGTGGCTCGCGATGCTTGGTAACGAAATTGGTGTTGTCCAAGCATCAGTTGTGATCGAGAGCTCTCCCGATACGGGTGAAGCCCTTGCCCGACATATTCAGACGATGAATGCAGCTGAAACCTCGAGTGTTGCGTGTGAAGTCATGAACGAGGTCGCCGCAGAATACAGGGTCGGTGCCGCACAGATGCGTGTGTGGGTGACAGTCACATTCCAGCCGTCTCTGATGAGCAGTAAGAAGCGAACGATCACTGAACTGGCTCGAGATATCGGAGGCAGGCTGACGGGAATCACGCAGCAACTCAAGGCCGCAGGCGCCGGTGCTGTTCATCTCATGTCTGCATCGCAGCTCTCCCGCGCGATACGCACGGCATACGATCCTGCAGCACTTGCACTTTTTGAGATTGCGCAATCACGTGGCGAGCAAGTCGAACTATCTTGGAGAGACGCGGGCCCTATTGCTGCAGAAGCACTATGGGATGCATATCGACACGATTCAGGATTGTCGCGCACGTGGGTTGTGTCCCAGCCGCCGCAAGGCGTCATCCATGAAAATGTCCTTGAAAGACTCCTGCGTATTTCTGCAGATGTTGAGCGAAAGCGCGTCGCGATCATCTACAAGCCGATCAGTGCTGCGCGAACAGGAGATATCGCAGAACGCGATCAAATCCGAGCAACGAATGCCGTCACTGTCGGTGGAGGCAACAATGCTCGAGCTCTTCGCGAAGCCCGCATCGCACAGCGCAATGCAAATGAGGAAGCTGCAGGAGCAGGCATCGAAGACTTTGCCATCATCATCACAGCGACAACAAGCGATGACAACCTTGAGGATGTTTCCTCGGTTGTCAGGGCACTGGCATCATCGTCGAAGCTGGCACGTATCCGCATCGCATATGGGGCTCAAGACAGCGCCTTTGCTCTCGGCCTTCCTCTCGGTGTCAGGCCGTCTTCGTCGATCGTGAAGGGAATCTAGCGATGGGTATCGTGCGAGATGCTGCATACACCAGCGTCGATCTACTAAGACTCATGTTGGGAGTGTCCCCTGTTGAACGAACCTCTGAGTCCATGGCCTCGAAACAGCGTGGAGGTGGTGACCCAGCACGATACCCACACTTGGAATGGTATCGTGGCACATCCAGGCAAACATGTGGCTTGTATCCGTTCGTCGCGAGCTCGTCTACTCCCATGGTCGGAGTTCCTGTTGGAAAAGCGCTCGACGGTACAGGAACAGTATGCGCAGATCCGATCAACTGGTTTGAAACCGGACTGATCTCAGCCCCATCGTGCATGGTGCTAGGACTCAACGGACTAGGCAAATCATCTCTCGTCAGACGCATGGTGATTGGCCTCGAAGCGCAAGGCGCCCACACGATGGTGCTCGGAGATATCAAGCCAGACTACCGAGACGTCGTTGAAGCACTCGGCGGGCAGATCATCGCGATTGGACATGGGCGATCCGGAATCAACCCCCTTGATGCAGGAAACGCGGCACAAGCAGCAAGTGCCCTGCGCGAAGCTGGTCGTGAGGATCTCGCTCGCGAAGTCGAACAAGCAGCTCATGAACGCAAAAAGACTCTTGTCTGCTCACTTCTGCACGTCATTCGACGAACGCCACCCACAGATCGCGAAGAGACAATCATTGATGAAGCTGTCCGTGTCTTGGAGGACTGGGGACGTCCCGCGAAACTTTCCGACCTGCTCGACGTTGTGCGAGAAGCACCCGAACCGCTACGGTTAGCTGCTCTTGATCGTGGCGATATGGCGCGCTATCGGCAAATTGTTGAAGATCTAGAAGCATCTCTCACAGCGTTACTGAAGGGACGTTTCGGCGCTATTTTCGCTGCAGATAAGACTGTCCCCATGATGACGGATCGATCTGTCGTCTTCGACGTCTCATCCTTACTCCAAGCTGACGAGGATCTGCAAGCAGCAGTTCTCTTGGCCTCCTGGTCGTATGGCTTCGCAACAGTCGAAGTTTCACAGGTACTCGCAGATGCTGGCCTCGCCCCTCGAGCTCGCTACATGCTTGTCATGGACGAACTCTGGCGAATTCTGCGCACGTCGCCTGGCATGGTTGAGCGCGTCGACTCACTGACGCGACTCAATCGAACCGTAGGTGTTGGACAGATGATGATCACGCACACAATTTCTGACTTCACGGCTCTGGCATCAGAAGCAGATCGCAAGAAAGCTCAAGGCTTCATCGAACGATCCAAGATGCTCTTCATTGGAGGCGTCCCCAAGAAAGAAATCGACGAGCTGCGCCGCGTTTTCACATTTAGTGATGCAGAACAGTCCCTCGTTTCCTCGTGGAACGCACCCGGAACCTACGACCCTGCCACGGGGGCACGCACGGCCCCAGTCGGTCAGGGCAAGTTCCTCCTTAAGACGTCAGACGGGCCGGGTTTCCCCTTCTACATGCGCTTCACTCCCTCAGAGTTCCGCCTATCGAACACCAACCAGAGATGGGACATGAAATGACCTGGAAAGATCTCGACGAGAACGCTCGCCTCGCAGTGCTTGGGTTTGTCCTAGTTGCTCTTGCAGTCATGTCAGCGTATGCAGGCGCAGGTATCTATACCCTGACCGGAGGGCACGTCGATTGGGTCACAAACCCAATGGAGATGTGTTTTCGAGTATGGATTGGACAGTGGGACGCAAATCCTCGTTTTTATGCGATCGGCGTCCTAATTGTCATCGTCGTTGTCCTCTTCTTCTGGCTTGGACTTCGCGGGGTTTCTCCTCGTACAGCAAGACGCAAGCGTGGTGATCAGGTGGCGCGCAAGTCGGCCTCGAGGCGTGAAGTTGCTGTTCTGGGGAAGAAGGCTGCGTTGTCTTCGGCAGCGCAGCTGGGCGTGAGTGTTGATTCTCCTGGTTTGCCGATCGGGCGCATGGTCGCGGGCGGGGCACCGTTGTTTTCCTCGTGGGAGTTCGTGTCTCTCATGATTGCGGGGCCTCGCACGGGTAAAACGACTGCGTTCGTCGTCCCACGGATTTTCGCTGCTCCTGGTGCCGTGTTGGCGACGTCGAACAAGCGCGACATCGTCGATATCACTCGCGAACAGCGTTCTCAGAGCGGGAAGACCTGGGTTTTCGATCCGCAGGGCATTGCGGGTGAAGCACAGTCGTGGTGGTGGGATATCCTCGCAGGAATCAAGACTCCGGTTGATGCTGTTTCACTTGCGGAGGTCTTCATCGACTCGCAGCGCGATGCGACCGCCACGAAAGACGCGTACTTCGACGGAGCCTCAAAGGATCTGTTGGCGGCGCTGTTATTGGCTGCGGCGCTTGGCGATCGCGATATACGTACGACACATGACTGGTTGACTCGCCCGCTTGATGATGAGCCAGTGCAGATCCTCGAGCAGGCCGGTCAGCTCATGGTCGCGCGATCACTGCGCGGGATGATGAACCTGCCAGCCGAGACCCGAGGTGGTGTGTATGGCGGTGCCTCCCAAACGATGTCGTTCCTACTCAATGACGTGGCCACGCGCTGGGTGCTGCCACCCGCGGGCGCCGCGGATGATGAGGGGTCGACGATCGTTGAGTTTGATCCGGCGTCGTTCGTGGCCTCCACTGATACGCTGTACTGCCTGTCGCAAGAGGGGCGCGGTAGTGCGTCCCCGATCGTGACGGCTTTGACGGTCGCGGTCATTGAAGCTGCCCTCGAGCACGCGAAGAATCAGCCTCGCGGGCGCCTGGCGCTGCCCCTCGTTGTCGCCCTCGATGAGGCCGCGAACGTGTGCCGATGGCGCGAGCTCCCCGATTTGTACTCGCACTTTGGCTCTCGGGGCATCGTCGTGGACACGCTTTTGCAGTCGTGGAGCCAGGGCGTGAGCGTGTGGGGGGAAGCCGGCATGAATAAGCTCTGGTCAGCGTCGAACGTGAAAACGTATGGCGGCGGTGTCTCAGAGGATAAGTTCTTGCAGTCGTTGTCGAATCTGATCGGCGTTGAGTACGTCGACCAGGTGCAAACATCCTCGAGTCGTCAGGGCACCTCACGCAGCGTGTCTGTGGGAGCATCGCAGCGCCCGATCGCCCCGGTCTCGGAGCTCATGGCCATGCCCCCGAACCGTGCGTGGGTTCTCGCCTCGGGAACGCCTGCCGTTTACGTTGAGACTGTTCCATACTGGAAGTAGCACATAGGAGGTCATCATGAGCGACGCCGCTCAGATCGAACAGAAACTGTCGATGCAGGCTGCGCAGCTGATGCGCGCCGCGATCATGATTGCTCGTGCGCTCGCTGCGCGTGAGGCGGCCGCACGTCGTGCGGCAGCGCGCGCATCCCTCGAGCACGCACGTGCTTTGCGCACGGTCACGGAGCAGCAGCGTCGCCTCGCGGCGCCACTGTATCGGGCGGCGCGCCGTGAAGGTTGGTGGGATGATCCGAAGGTCAGCGCAGCGGAAAGAGCTCGCGCGGTTGGCCTGGCGACCCGCTTTGAGCATGTCGACGAGGATGCACGCGCCGTTGCCCTCGAGGCCCGGCAACGCCTCGAGCGCCAGGCGCAAGCTCGCGCACAAGAGCAAGAACGCGCCCGCATGGCCGCGCGAAACCCCGAGACCTTCCGCGACAGCGGCAAAGAAGCCTTCATTGACATGACTCTCGTGTCTGTGGCAGAGCTGGCCGCTGCCGCGCCCCTCGTCGACGGGGAAAAGCTCGAGCAATCCCTCGAGGAAATCCTCGAGGAAATTCGCACCGATCCGCAAGCGACCAATACACAGCTGTCGGATTCAGTAGCAGAGGATGTGGCTGTGGCCGCGCCTAAGCCGGGGGACAAGAAGCTAGATCTATTCACCGTCTACGGACTGATGACAACTCAGCCGGACAAACCGATGTCTGTGAGTGATCTCGACAGGCCAGATATGAGCGTGAACGTGCCCGCGTGGGATAGCGCCGAAGCGCGTCAGGCCTGGGCAACTCAGCTGCTCGATGCGGGTATCGACGCAGACGGGGTGAAGGCTTTCACGGTGGCCTCGCAAGCCCAGCCTGCGCCCGCACAGGACATGTTGGCGACGTCGGTGAGTGTGCCGGCCGGCCGAGTGCCGGCCGTGCCCCTCGAGGACGTGCACACACTGCACCGATAGATCGAACGATGGGGGTGGGGTAGCCAGTTTGGCTACCCCACCCCCATGTTTGCGTCCGTTATCGTCGCTCGTCGACGAGCCCGGGCGGCGGCGTCGTCGTTGGTAGCACGCGCCCCGGGTGAGGTGCGGACTCGTCTTTGTGTTCGCCCTTGCGGTGCCTCTCGTCGGGTTGGCAGCCCTTAAACGGGCCGTTTTCGGCCATGAGGCGATCCATGATCGGGTAGAGGTACTGCACGGACCAGGTGGCCATTGCCGTGAGCTCGCCGGATGCTCGCAGGCCCTCCCATGAGTGCCACAGGGCAGTGAGGTAGAAGACCGCCTCGGTGTGCTTCCACCATTCACTGCACCAGGTGAGACCGGTTCCGAGGGGCCGGTCGTAGATCTGGGTCAGGAACTCGTCGACGAACGCATGAACACTCGAGTAGTACAGCTGGGGCTCGTCCCTCGAGGGCGCGGCGGGCGCCACGTCCTCGGGGTCGCTGAGCATCGGCTCGACGTCGATCGGAGGGACACCCTCGTACGGGTCATGCTCATTCACAGCGATCGTCCTTCCGTTCGATGAAGCGGTGCGGGAAGCGTCCACCGCATCGGCTTAGATAACGCTCCTTGAGCCGTGGCATACGTCGGGCGCCCGCCTAGAACATCGCTCGGCATATTCTCACGCTGTGCCTTGAAACTTGCTACGGCCTGAGCAGTGCGCGCCTCTCGAACAGCAGAGACGAGTGGGGAATCAAGTGCCTGCGTATGGAATGAGGCCGCGGAACGTGAGAGAGAATCCAGATAAACTTGGATATCGTCTAAGGGAGCACCCATAGCCGCAGTTGTGGAAGCGGCATGTGGGGAGTCAGTTAGATCCTTGAGGTTGACGATGCCCCCATTGGTGAGCTGTACCTCCCTCTCCCCAGTAGTGGCAGAATAGATGAAGGTAATCGCAGGAATTCCCTCCTGATCGTGAAACTCCACAGTCAAAGTGGCTGGTGTCACGGCTATCTCTGGGGTCTCCGACTGTGCCCAGGATGCAAGTGCAGGTAGTTCATTAGCATACTCTGCCATGTGTCTACGAATACACTCGAAGGCCTCTAACTCCTGTGCTCGATGACGGCTATCGGAACTACTGTCGTGTGCTTGACGAATGAAATTGATTGCAGCCTCGCCAGTGATGAAGTGCTTCCATTCCTGTGACCGAGGCATATCGACACCAGCGCCGATCTCTATTGGGACACCACTTTCATCTGTAACTATCCCGATCCGCTCTCCGAAGGCTTGGTAGTCCAGGAAGTACGTGGTGTAGCTGGCTAGATTCCACGTAGGTCTCTCGTCGACGATGACAGGCGAACGCTCCGCAGCGGGAGTAAGACCGAGAGACGAGAGATGTTCGCGTCCGCGCTCTATAGCCGTTTCGCTATCACGGACTGCCGAGACGTATGCATCCCACTCACGTCCGAGAGCCTCTGGCAAATCCGTGGCTGGTACCGAACATCTCCGGAGGGGTGTGACCAGCTGCGAGTAGCCATTGGTAACAACAATCTGAAGAAGACTGGTGTCTTCTGGTTGTATGACTCCAAACGCGCCAGCACAGACATGTCCGTCGTAACGAGGCGGAGGTTCGAAAGACTTGATGAGCTTATGTAGGCTTGCATCAAGTTGGCTGTTGTAGGCGACAGTAATGCTGCCTATCGTCTCTACATGGGTAGCTTGTTGCACGTGCAGTTCCATGGGGCACCTCCGGTATCAATCACGAGGTGAGGCTCCTACCTCGCTGCCCTTGACGTGTCCCTGTGCGCGCACAGCGGAGAGGCTTACCTGGTAGGGCCGTTGTCCTTGTCGTGTGCCCGCTGGGCGGCCTCGGCTGCGAGGCGCTGGGCCTCATCCGTGTTTCTCGCCGCGGGCTTGAACGTGCTCGGCTGGCCACCCAGAACGTCACGCGGAATACCCGGCCGAGCGGCGTGAGGTCGAGAAGGCGCGAGCGGTATGCCGGCCGCGTCTAGTACCGTGCGTACACGGTGAAGGGCATCATCAGCCGATGCGTCGGCGAGGGCCTGGGCGTCGCGGGCGATCGCGCTGTCCTCCCTTGGTGTCGGCGGTGGGGGAGGAGGCGGTACAGCCTCGCGCTGGGCGGGCACGGAGGTGCGCTCAAGACGCTCATAAGCTGACGTGAGAGCGTCGACGTCGAACCGCGGGTAGGTGTTCACGCGATCAAACATCGCCTGTGCGTCGCGCTCGATTGCGGCGGCGGTTGTTGCTTGGCCTGCAGCCTCATGCAGATCCGCGATCGCTTGCACGAGATCGACGGTCGCGTGTGCGAGAGCGATCGCGGCAAGGCGCGGGTTTGTTGCGGCCGTGATCGACAGTGCCAGGTCTGACGCCATGCGCGCGCCCACGTCGACCAGGCGCTTGTTGGTTGGCCGAGTTTTGAGCTGCGCGCACCTGCCCACCTGGACGGCCGCACGCTCGAGCATGTCGCGGCCCCCTGTTGTGCGAGCTGTGATCGCCTGGGCGTGCAGGAGTCCGGCGATGTCAGCAGCGGCGTTCGCGAGTCCCATGCGATCGGTGGGGGAGAGGCGATCGAGGTGCGTGCGGAAATGCTCGAGGGCGCGGATGCGGTCCTCCCATAGCGGCCCATCGTAGGGTGCTCGCTTCGGGTAATGACCCTTCCACGCCTCCACGGCTTCGAGGGCGCTAGAGGGAGTATCCTCCCAGCGCGTGCGCAGCTGCGTGAGGGTGAGGTCGCGGGCGATTCTGCCGCCACCCCACCACCGGGTCTGCTGACCAGCTTCGGTGCGGAGCGCGGCGCTGTACCCGACTACGATGTCGGTGCGCCCGCTCGCAAACCTGGGATGCAGACGTACCCCGAGGCGACGAGCTCGACGCACGAAATCAGCTTCACTCGCTGCCGCGGTTGCAGCTGCGCGCAAACGTTCCTCAAGGACAGCGCGGTCCGTGCGCGAGCCACCCGCGCGCTTCGCGGCGTTCTGTGCGGCCGCGCTGTCGCACCTCGAGCCGCGACCGTGCTCGCGTGACTCCACAACCAGGAGTCCATAACGGTGCTCGAGCACGTTGCATGCCTTCTGAGCTCGCCGCTGGTCGTACCACGGGCTCCACTTCGTGCCATCCTCACGTACAACGTTCGCCGCGATGTGGATGTGGTCTCCGCCGTTTTTCGCGCTCCCGTGATGGATCGCGACCCACCGGCATGGCGCTTTTCCGTCTGACCCGGTAAAGCCCATCTCAGTCATGAAGTCCGCGGCGATGCGTCCCCAGACTTCGTCCCCCAAGGCAGCTTCCTCTGGTGACAGGGACAACGAGCAGTGCCAGACATGGGTGGCTTCGATCTCGCCATTCCACTCCACCGCTCCGGTGGCCGGGTTGAAGCGGCGTGCCTTGCCTGTGGGGAAGGTGCCTGTTTCATGCATATACGCGTCCAAGCGCGTCGCGATCTCACTGGCCTGCGAGACGCTGATCGTCTCCCAGTCACCCCACTTGCGCGCGATGTCGCGGGAGCCTGCGATCACGTGCGGGTTCTCGTGCTCATTGGCGCGCCCCGGCCCCACCAGGTAGCGCATGAGCCCGCCGGTATCGCCGCCGGTGACGATGTTGGGAATCATCGCCGAACCCCATCCAAGCGGCCGTTAATGTCTTCGATCGTATCGGCCACGCTCGACACGACAGACGCAAAATCCTCGGGCACCTCGTGCACTGTGTTCGCATGGTGTGCGATCTGATTCAGGTTCGTCATCGCGCCCTCAAGCTGGCGCCGATAGGCGCGAAGCAACTCAATCAACTCTTCCGCCTGAGCTGGCCCAGCAATCCCCTCAGAGGTGGTGACCGGGTGAAGTGCTGCCTCCACCATAAACCGAGACAATGACACGCCACGAAGACGAGCGCCCTCCTCAATGAGAGCGCGTTCCGACGACGTCAACGATACAAGCAGACGAGAACGCTGAACCCCTCGCACTGACCGCCGCGCCCTGCGAGCCGTCCGAGAATGCGACACTGCTTCACTATTCATCTGACCCACCCTCCTCACACGTTCTTCAGGCCAGCGCAGCGATCCTTCGGACCACACTTCCAGTGTGCCACGTGACGCCATATGCGTCTCGCCTAAAGCTTAATACCGATATCGGTATTATACAGCTTGCTACGCGAATCTCACTTCGTGGGACACAGCGCAGACCGGGCATGACAACGCAAGGACACAACCTCAACGTTCGCACCCGAAAACTCAGCCCAGTTTCTTCGTTCCGGGCGGACCGCGAATGCGGTTCGTCCGGGCCCTCGACGCTCACGCTCCGCGCTCTTTCTGACCGATCTTTGCGCGCTTTCCGTGCCGCTTCGTGGGCTTTGCTGACGCGTTCGCTGTCCTTGCATCGTGCGAGTGAACAAACAAGACGCTGGGAGATAACACTGGCCTGACGTGCGCATGTCGTTTCGGTCTGGTTGGGGTCGGGCCGTGCCCCCCAATGGAGGGGGCACGGCTGTCGCGTCGCCCCGCTCATTCGCCCGGCCCGCAGGAGCTTCCTTGCATCCTTATCCTCCTTGTGCGCGCACAGCGACACGGCACTAGTACGCGGTGCCACATCCGGTGGTGCCACTAATCGAAGGGACACACATGGATCCTCTACACAAGCTGCTCAAGAAAGACGAAGACCGGGAGGCAGCGGTTCGTGCACTCGGTGATGCTCACAGCATCCTCGACGACGCCATCGCGGCCTATCGCAGCGCATTCAAGGCAGCCACCTCAATCGGCTGGTCGAAAGCGGATCTGACTCGCGCAGGATTCCCCGACCCGACCCGTCTTCCCAAAGTGAGTACCCGAAGCACCGACGCGGACGCCTGACTATACCTACTGGTCGCGGACGTCGAAAACACTCGAATGCATGCGGCGGGGGCAGCGCTTAGTCTGTCCCCGCCGCATCCGCGTCATCTGCCTCATCGCACGCTAAGCTTCGTCAAGCTCGCGCTCCAGCCTGTGTTTGGCGAGCGCTCGCGTTACAGTCGACCGATGCACCCCCAAGGCGGCCGCAATCTGCTTATGTGTCATTCCCGCCTGATGCATCGCTTCGGCCGCCTCCAGGCGGTCCCCAGCCACTCGCGGCCGTCGCCCACCAATACGCCCCTCAGCTCGAGCATGTGCCAGGCCCCTTCGCGTATTCTCCCGAATCGTCGACACCCGTAGTTGCGCCAACACAGCCATGATCCCAATGATTGCTTCACCCATCGGCGTCGACGCGTCGACGTCCAGGAACGGCTCGGTCAGGGATCGGAGCCGCACCCCACGCTTGCCCAGATCGCGGATCACGTCGATCGCGATTCTCTCCGAGCCCGCCAGCCGATCGAGCGCGCGGACAACAAGCACATCACCCTCACGCAGGTACTCCATACATGCATCCCACGCGGGACGGTGCTCGAGCCGAGAACTTACGCCGTGGTCGACGAATACCCGCTGTGCGCCGGCCGCCCGCAGCTCTGCTTCCTGCGCGCCCGTGGCCTGCTCACGCGTCGACACTCGCGCATACCCGATGGTCGCCACACCAGCCTCCTACAACCCCAACCTGGTTATTACACGCCCTAACGCGTGTACCCGTCATGCTGCGTCGGCGTATACGGCCGTGCCGACAGCTCATCCGCACGCGGAACGTGCGCGCGACCGGGTGGTATCATCCCCGCCGGAAACGCGGCCGACGTAACGGCATGAGCCCTACGTGCCTCGATGGGCACAATTGGTCGGTGCTGCCTCTCTGGCTCGGTGAGGGGACGAACTGCGTAGGACAACACCTCTGCCATAGGACCGGCATCATGGCGATCCTGGTAGTAGAAACGCGCAGCTACCAGCCCGTCGCGTAGCGGGTTGGTCACTCCCGCGAGGATCTGCGCCTGGGACACAGGAGCGAAAGCATCGGCATCCACGTAATAACCTGCATGATGAGCGAGCTCTGAGAAGAACACGAACTGACTGCGTGTGTTGCCTTCGCGAAACGAATGAACCTGGTTGATCGCGGCCCATCGTTGCGCGAGCGCGTCGACGAAATCATCGACGTCCAGGCCGCGCAGGTAGTTGGCATGACGAATTGCGTCGTACTCGCGCTCGGCCGCTCGCGTCAGCTCAGGGCCGGCGCGCTGGTACTCATGTGCCACGGAGCGATCAGTCGGATCGTAATCAGGGAATGCGGACACGTCGGGTCCATACTTGACTAAGGGACCCAGCATCGGGGTTGTGCGCTCAGCGCCTGCCCACTCGTAGACGTCTTGGAAGATATGCCGGTGAATGGCCTTCATGTGGTCGTAATCAAACAACCCCAGGATCGGGTTGTCTCGGAGCTCAATAAGGCGCAAGCTCGCCCAGTGTTCCTCCAACGCTCGCAACGCGCGTTCCGAATCAACCCCGTACGGCAACTCGCCGCCGCCGGTGAACTTGTTGCGCAGTACCTGAGTGCCCGGGATGAAATACTCATCCCAACTCGGATCCTCACTCATGCGAATACCCGAACTTCTCGTACAGGTACCTTTCTCCCGCACTACCTGCTTCTTCGACCGTGAGTTCGCCCGTGGCCGTCTTCCACTGAAGGTCACGAAGACGAGCGTCAGTAACAACGTGCCCGGCAAGATTGAGCGCAGCGTCTGCGAAAGCGATCAATGCTTGCGCTTCCTCATCGGTACGGATCTGATCGTTGGCCATAACGTTCTCCCTTGATCGGCAACACCGCCGTGAATCTCCATCGTACGATGAGGTGCATAAACGGTCAATCACCATCGTTTTGCACCATTGGTTTTGCACCTGGTTTCTGCACCCATTTTCTGGCGACTTTTGGTCGTCGTCAGGGCAGGTGCGGGGTTGGTGTGATATCGGCCGTTTACGCACCTGCCACCACGCCAACGTTCACGAGCGTCACGAACACCCACACGCACACAAACGCCGCTACTGATGACACCACGAAAGCGGCGATCGCCGCGCCGAAATGAAAGCCGACAGACGGATTCATGCGCCTGACGCACGCGACATACAGGGCATGGATCACGCAATTCCACCACAGAGTCCCCAGAAACAGGAACGGCATGATCAACGACTTGGGATCACCACGGTCGACCGCAAGCCCATAGAGCCGAACGACGACGACACTGATGGCAGCAAGGCACACCAGACTCGGTAGAGCCCACAAGCGCCACCATCTCCAATGCCACCGGTCCCTCATCGGCACGGGCGTAGGACCAGGCGCACGCCACGGATTAACCGGAGTGCTCGAGGGTGGATAAACGATCGGCTCGAGGTAGGACAGATCCTCATGCGCGGCCGTCGGTGCAGCTACCGGCGGTGGTTTAGACGTACGGCCGCGGCCGCGTTCCTCCTCGAGGGCCATCATCACCGCCCATTCCTCATCAATCGACAAGGCTCGAGGCGCCGTTGGGTCGTCGCCGACCTGCGAGGACTGGGGCGAGCTCGGCTTGCGGTGAGGTTCATCGTTGACACTCATGCCTCAATCATCCCCCACCAGGCCCACATGTGCGTCCACCTCACGCCGGTCTGCGGACCGGCCACCACGCCATACCCTGCCAATACGGCGTGTCCAGCCGCGTCTCTTCGACGACTCCCCCGACGTCGGGTGCGTGCACCATGATCGGGTGCCCGGCGGCGTCTGTGCCGGCATAGACTCCGATGTGGTGCACGTGGCCTCCCGGCGTGTGAGAGAAGCCAATGAGGTCGCCAGCGACAAGCTGGTCGCGGGCGATCGGTGCCGCGTCAGAGTTCTTGGTGATCTGATCGGCCGTGCGCACCGATGCCGGGAACGGGTGGCCGAGCTCGGCATAGGACAAGACGATGAGGCCCGAGCAGTCGACGCCAGCAGGAGTCGTTCCGCCCCACACGTAGGGAGTACCCAAGTGGGTACGCGCCTGCGCGAGCAGGGTTCCGTCGCTTGAGGGCTCCGAGGTCACTGTCTCAACAAAACCGGCCTGCGCCTCACGAATGCTCTTCACATACGCCTGTGTCTCCTTGTACGGAGGGATCCCACCCCAGGACCTCACCGCGCCCGGACCCGCGTTATATGCCGCGAGAGTCAGGTCGACGCGATCACCCGAAACGAGACCTGCCGCGAGCCAGGAGTCGACACTCTTGGCGAGCTCGCACATATACAAGCCCTGCGAATAAATTGAATCAGACCCGTTGGTGATGTCGGCGCGGCCGTCGCCGTCGCCGTCGCGGCCGTGCGTGGCCCACGTCGCCGGCATGAACTGAGCGATCCCCTGAGCGCCGGCCGGGCTCGTAATCCGTGGATCCCACGTGTGCGCCGACTCATGATCCGCCTGCGCAGCAATCAGCGACGGCGACACAACATCGCACGCCTGACCCGCACGCCACACCGCATCCTGATACTCCTCGGGTACCCCTGATACTCGTCCGCTTCCACCTCGAGCGACCCCACCTCGAGCACCCGAATCACCGAGCATCGCAAGAGGCAACAGCGTCGCTCCAGGAAGCACAAAAAGCGCGACGACAAAGGCGCCCAGACCCTTCTTCATAGTTCCCTGCTTCGATGAGCCTGGGCGTCAGCCGTCGGCATGGGCATCCGGACTTGAGTTCCTCGAGCAGTCAGGTGTGCCGGCGTAGCGGCATTGACGATCGCGCGAATCCGATCGGGGCGAAAACCGGAGCTCCTCGAGGTGCCATCATCAAGGATTGGAGCCTGCAGCAGTCCTTCGCTGCGCATCTGCTCGACGAGATCCGGGCGCCCACTGAGGTCAATCACCTCATAGGTGATGCCAGCGCGATCCAACGCCTGGCGCGTGAGACGACACGACGGGCAATTCGGCGTCGTGTAGATCGTGAGCATTGGGGCATCTGGGGTAGGGTTCATAACTCCTCCTTCACCCTCCCCGTAACCGTGTGAACGCACGCCCCCTTTCGCGTGGCCACGCCAATGTGGCATACTGAAGGGGAGTCGAACAGCGTCACCTGTCCGACTCCCCGGGTATCCGGGCTGGTCTCAGCGCCCGATGAGAGCGCTGAGCAGGAATGCAATCGCCCAGATCAGCTGCGGCAGTGTCGTTACCACTGCTACAGCGATCTGGGCTTTCTGCTTCCCATCCAGACCCGACCGCCTCACTCGAGACGACCGACGGCCTTTCGTCATCACCCAGTCACCTCCTCTCGTCGGTGTCAACTCCCCGGCAGGAATACTGCTGGTCCGGGGTCGACGCCGCGGAGGCCCCCCAATTCTCTCACGCACACCCATCAACAGCACTAATGTTGCATTCCATTGCTGGCAGTGCTGGCGATACCGGCATTGCTGGCATTCAACTGGGGGTGTCCGTTCCCCCTTTTGGACAGTGTCAGTCATGTTTTGGGGGAAGTGAGGACTCCCATGTATCCCTCGTTCCATCGAGCCGTGTCCAGTGTATGCAGATACTCTTTGATCCACGTGTCTGCTGTGATGTTGCATAGATGAAGGAGACAGACGCGTTAGAGTCGATGCTCCTCGGGCCTGGGCCACCCTCAACGGTGAAGCGAACGGGTTTTATGAGGCATTCAATGACGACATCGTTAACAGTTTCCGCACCCGTATTCACCAGTAGGTAACGATTGCCGCTGGCCCAGCGCAACTGCCACGGTGGTGCTTGCTGCTGTCTTGCGACCGCATCTGCCAGCACCTCCAGAGACCGGCCCACCTTCTCAGCTGCCTCTTTTTCCTCCTTTGACTTGCGCGCCTGAAACACCGAAACGACGGCGCAGGCGGCGGAGACAAGGCCACCAATGACTCCTAGTAGACTGAGGTACCCTTGAAAGTCCATGTTCGTCTTCTATTCCTTCCCATTGAGGCCCTTCGGTGGAAAGCACGTTGCTTGGAAACTAATTTTACCGACGTCCCTTGGGGATCCTGTCCGCGGCAAGTGGCTCATACCTGCGCCCCCGCTTCTTCTCTGCCCGAGCGAGTGCGGCAGTCATTGCCTCGACGATCCACGCCTCGAAAGAAGCGGGTCCCCCCTCGAGCACGCCGTCGATATACGCCGCGCGACACCGGCCAGCGATGTCGGCGCTCACTCGCGCGGTCACCTTGACGATACGCTCATCCGCAATGCTGGCAATGCCAGCATTGCCGGAGTTGACGGCTTTGCTGGCACGTGTGGCACGGCTGGTAGATGTCGTCTCCCGTGGGGGTGCGATAACGGCGGCGGGACCCGTGCTGAGGTCTGACTTGATCGGTGTTGGCCTACCCGGAGTCATCGGCCGTTCTCCTCGAGGTTGGCGAGCATCGTTTCAGCATGGTGCGCGTATATCTTCGACAGCTCGACAGGGGCGCCGGGGTACTCATCTAGGCCCATTTGGGCCTCCGCAGCATCGGAGATCACCACGCGCCGAGGAATCGGAGGCTCGAACAGAGGAAGCCCCTTCGAGTTGCAGGCGTCTCGCACGTCATCAAGCCAATGAGAGCCAGCAACGGTACCCGCCTCATGCATGTTTACCAGGACCCCAACGACGCTGAGGGCCGAGTTGAGGTAATGGCGAACGACACCCACAGTGTCGAGCAGGTGCGCCAATCCCGTTGTCGACAGTAGCTTCGACTGAGTAACGATGAGTACACCGTCGGCCGCGGTCAGCGCATTCGAGGTCAGTAGGTCCAGGGCCGGTGCACAGTCGATCAGAACCACGTCGAAGCCCTCTTCGACAAGCGCGAGTTGTTCAGCGAGCCGCGCTTCGCGGCCAGGGCCAGCGATGACTAGCTCATCGCGCACAGCTGCCAAGGCCTCCCCTCCTGACGGGGCAAGGAACACGTGCTCCCACATGGTCGTCGTAATGACGTCGGGGAGCGAAAGATCGGAGCGTGTAGACAGGGCGTTGGCTACACCAGCCTGATTCTCAACCAGCGGAGGGGAGGCGAGCAGAGAGCTGACGTTGGCCTGGGGATCTAGGTCGACAACCAGGACGCGGTGGCCGTCGTGGGCCAGGGCGTTGGCGAGGTGGAAGGTGGTCACTGTCTTGCCGACCCCACCTTTCTGATTGGCGATCGCGATGACGTGCATGATGGTTTCTCGTTTCTCTGAAATCGTTGGGGCTGTTGGTGGCTGGCATTGCCAGCAATGCCAGCGTTGCCGGGTTGTCTGGTTATGCTGGCGAGTGGATGCGGGTTGCTGCGAGAACTGCGTTGCGAGCTCGGGGGGGGGTGGTGCGATGTAGCGGACGGTCGTCTGGAGCGATGCATGGCCAAGGAGTTCGCGCACAGTGAGCAGGTCATGCTCGGCCGAGTACGCCTTCGTTGCGTACCGATGGCGTAGCTTGTGCAGCGTCCATGTGCCAGGCAAAATACGGCGTCCGATCTGTGAGACGGAATTGGCGGCCATATGTCCGCCGCAGCGCCCAGGAAATGCGAACTGCCCCGTCGATGCGCATCTGTCGGTGATTGCTCGAGCCAGGTCAGCCGTGATCGGTACAGTTCTCGTCCGTCCTCCCTTCCCTCGCACGAAGAGGTTCCAGCCGTCAGCATCCTCGTATACATCACCGGCCTCGACCTGAGCGATCTCCACGCACCGCAGGCCAGCCTCGGCCGCCAACCGCAGAATGAGAGCATCACGTGGACTCGCACGATCAACACAGTCGACCAGGACGGAGTCAGGGATGGGGCGTGGGGCTCCTGAGGGGCGGCGTATGCGCGGGAGCACAGCGGCGATGTTGCCACAATGGGAGGTGGAGTCGAGCCATCCGAAGAACTTCCGGAACGTGCTGTAGTAGGCGTGTCTCGTTTCATTGGCCCATGTCCGCAGGCCACACCACTCCACCAAGGATCCTGGATCAAGATCTGTGGGAGATGTGTCGGGGAACGCGCGAGCCAGTTGCAGGACATGGTTCCGTTTAGTGCGGATTGAGGTCGCAACGAGCCCCTGAGAGCGCAGGAAGACGATGAAGTTGTCAACGTGCTCCTCCCACATCAGAGGCGTCGGCAGTTCCAAGACATGATGACGGTGAGTGCTCATGGTCCTCAACGTTTCCATCTACGTGGAAATGACAGGACCCAGCGTTCGCTGCTGGCAATAGTGGTGATGCTGGCTTAGCTGGCAGTGCCGGTAATGCTGGCATACGTGACAATGCTGGCAAACAGGTAAGTACGTCGAGGATCGCCAAGGCCGCCAGTAAAGAAATACGACGGAAAGTCAAGGCGTATCCGTGGGTCGTCGGTTCAAGCCCGACTTGGGGCACCACCACCCACACCAGGGTCCGCCGGCGTCGCGCCTGACGAACCAGCTGGCCACGGCCTCGTTCTCGTGAAACCCTGCACATATCACACGCTGCCTTGACTCGCGATGCGACTCACGGTATCCTGAGTGTTTGCGCCTTATCATGCCCGAGGTGACCCGTATCCAGCCGTCGTAACAGGCGCTTGACGGACCAGGACGCGTCAGATAATGGGTGATAAGGCAGCGTGCGCACCGTTCATGCAGGGAAGGATCCCCTTTGGCTGCCAACAGCACCGCCAAACAGCCCAAGCACCGCATCTCATTCGCCAAGCTTCGTGAACCCCTCCAGGCCCCCAATCTGCTGGGTCTGCAGGTCGAAAGCTTCGACTGGCTGCTGGGCAACGACGCGTGGAAGGCCCGCGTCGAAGCCGCTCAGGCATCCGGCCGTAACGACGTCCCCGACGTCTCCGGCCTCGAAGAAATCTTCCACGAGATTTCCCCCATCGAGGACGTCGCAGGCACCATGAGCCTGTCGTTCCACGACCACCGCCTCGAATCCCCCAAGTACTCCATGGAGGAAGCCAAGGCCAAGGACTACACGTACTCCGCACCCATGTACGTGACCGCCGAGTTCATGAATTACGAGACCGGCGAAATCAAGTCCCAGACCGTGTTCATGGGCGACTTCCCGCTCATGACCCCCCGCGGTACCTTCATCATCAACGGCACCGAGCGCGTCGTCGTCTCCCAGCTCGTGCGTTCCCCCGGCGTGTACTTCGAGAAGCTCTCGGACCGCTCGACCGACAAGGAAACCTTCGGCGCGAAGATCATCCCCTCGCGCGGCGCGTGGCTCGAGTTCGAGATCGACAAGCGCGACGCCGTCGGCGTGCGCATCGACCGTAAGCGCAAGCAGTCGGTCACCCACTTCCTCAAGGCCATCGGCATGACCGAGTCCGAGATCCGCGACACCTTCGCCGCGTACCCGGTCCTGCTCGAGACCCTCGAGAAGGACACCGTCGGCACGCAGGAAGAGGCCCTGCTCGACATCTACCGCAAGCTGCGCCCCGGCGAGCCCGCGAACGTCGACGCCGCCCAGACGCTGCTCAACAACTTCTACTTCGACTCTCGTCGCTACGACCTGGCAAAGGTCGGCCGCTACAAGATCAACAAGAAGCTCGCCATCGAAGCCGACCCCAAGGCCTCGACCCTGTCCCTTGAGGACATCGTCGCCACCGTCAAGTACCTCCTTGCCCTGCACCAGGGCGACAAGGCCTTCGCCGGGACCCGCGGCGGTGAGGCCGTTGAGGTGCGCGTCGAGGTCGACGACATCGACAACTTCGCCAACCGTCGCATCCGCGCCGTCGGCGAGCTCATCCAGGGGCAGGTCCGCACCGGCCTGGCCCGCATGGAGCGCACCGTGCGCGAGCGCATGACCACCCAGGAGACGGACTCGATCACGCCCCAGACGCTGATCAACATTCGTCCCGTCGTGGCCGCGATCAAGGAGTTCTTCGGAACCTCCCAGCTCAGCCAGTTCATGGACCAGAACAACCCGCTCGCGGGCCTGACCCACAAGCGCCGCCTGTCGGCCCTGGGCCCCGGCGGCCTGTCCCGCGACCGCGCGGGCATGGAAGTCCGAGACGTCCACCCCTCGCACTACGGCCGCATGTGCCCCATCGAGTCTCCCGAAGGCCCGAACATCGGCCTCATCGGCTCGCTGGCGACCTTCGCGCGCATCAACCCCTTCGGCTTCATCGAGACGCCCTACCGCGTCGTCGAGGGCGGCCGAGTCACCGACGAGATCCGCTACCTCACCGCGGACGACGAGAAGGGCCACTTCATCGCCCAGGCCTCGTCGCCCGTCGAGGCCGATGGCTCCTTCGCCGAGCACGACGTCCTGTGCCGCGTCGCCGGCGAGGACCCGACCCTGATCGCGCGCGAGCGCGTCGACTACATGGACGTCTCCGCGCGTCAGATGGTGTCGGTCGCCGCGGCGTTTATCCCCTTCCTCGAGCACGACGACGCTAACCGAGCCCTCATGGGCGCGAACATGCAGCGTCAGGCCGTGCCGCTGCTCACCACGGAAGCCCCGCTGGTCGGCACCGGCATGGAGATGCGCGCCGCGCACGACTCCGGCGAAATGATCCTCGCCGCGCACTCCGGCGTCGTTTCCGAGGTCTCCGCGGACCTGATCGTCGTCTCCACGGACGAGGGCGGCCGCGACTCCTACCGCCTCGAGAAGTTCGAGCGCTCCAACCCCGGTAACTGCACCAACCAGCGCGTTATCGTGGACGAGGGCGACCGCGTCGAGGTCGGCGACGTCCTGGCCGACGGCCCCGCCACCTCCAACGGTGAGGTCGCGCTCGGCAAGAACCTCCTCGTGGCCTACATGTCGTGGGAAGGCCTCAACTACGAGGACGCCATCATCCTGAGCCGCCGCGTCGTGGAAGAGGACATCCTGACCTCGATCCACATCGAGGAATACGAGGTCGACGCCCGCGAGACCAAGCTCGGTGAGGAAGAGATCACCCGCGACATCCCCAACGTCTCCGAGGAATCCCTCGCCGACTTGGACGAGCGCGGCATCATCCGCATCGGTGCCGAGGTCACCGCCGGCGACATCCTCGTCGGTAAGGTCACCCCGAAGGGCGAGACCGAGCTGACCTCCGAAGAGCGCCTCCTGCGCGCCATCTTCGGTGAGAAGGCCCGAGAGGTGCGAGACACCTCGCTGCGTGTTCCCCACGGCGAAGAGGGCATCGTCATCGGCGTCCGCGAATTCAACGACGACGAAGACGACCTCAACCCCGGCGTTCGCCAGACCGTGCGCGTCTACGTCGCCCAGCGACGCAAGATCACGATCGGCGACAAGATGGCCGGCCGTCACGGCAACAAGGGCGTCGTCTCCAAGATCCTCCCCGTCGAGGACATGCCCTTCCTCGCCGACGGCACCCCCGTCGACATCATCCTCAACCCGCTGGGCGTCCCCGGCCGAATGAACGTCGGCCAGGTGCTCGAGTACCACCTCGGGTGGCTCGCCCACCAGGGATGGGACGCCTCGGCAGCTGTCGAGGCCGGCGAGGAGTGGACGGCTCACCTGCCCGCCGACGGCATCACGACCGCTCCCGGCACCCACGTCGCCACCCCCGTTTTCGACGGCCTTGAGGCCGACGAGCTCGCGGGCCTGCTGCGCAACGTGAACCCGAACCGCGACGGTCTCGTCCTGACCAACCACGAGGGTAAGGCGCGCCTCTTCGACGGCCGCTCCGGCGAACCCTTCCCTTACCCGATCTCGGTGGGCTACACCTACATGCTCAAGCTCCACCACCTGGTCGACGACAAGATCCACGCCCGCTCCACGG
>ERZ773099.597-NODE-597-length-30262-cov-5.777899_pt1 | contig 30262 bp, 28 predicted proteins | sample MGYA00511120_ERZ773099 | MGnify/ENA primary metagenome ERZ773099 (study PRJEB29015, sample SAMEA2738012) | human oral metagenome | biome: human oral; feature: human-associated habitat; material: dental | place: China | collected 2104 ... | reverse complement strand
ATGAAAAATTTTGTAAAAGATAAGCAAAAGCTTCCGCTTTATGGAGTAGGTCCCGGCATTGTCTATAGTATGGCAGCACTTACTGTAATTGGAATCGTACTTTCTCCAAATGTATTGAAATCAGGGACACTTAACGGAGTGTGGATATTGGTTTTCAGGATTTCCGGGGGAATATTTATTATTTTAGGAGCATCTGTTTGGTTTATTGGAGCATTACGCTCGGGCATGAATGAGAATATAGCAAATAATAAACTTAAGACAGACGGAATTTATTCATGGGTCAGAAATCCTATGTACAGCGGCTGGTGGATCCTTATATTTGGAATAAGCCTTATGTGGCATAATGCATGGCTTCTCATACTTCCGCTTATTAATTGGGGGATTATGACAGCTGTATTAAAAAATACTGAGGAAAAATGGCTGCTTAACCTCTATGGTGAAGAATACGCAGCTTATAAAAAAAGAGTTAATAGATGCATACCTTGGAAGCCCGGAAAACAGCGGTAGAATTGTATAAATAAATATTTAATTGTATAAATAAATATTTATATGCTGATGCCTGCAAAGCCTGTATATTTGCTGTAAGATATAAGACCTTGCAGGCATTTATAGTTTTAACTTGCTTTATAATAATGCTTTATATTTTTTATAAATCTATGCAAGTCTTCAGTGAATATCACTTTTTTAATCGTGCATTAATTTCCCTGATGTGTTTTAAGTTTATCAGCATAAAGATAATCCACATAATAATGTAGATGATTACATATATTACAGTGAAGGAAAGTAAATTTATTAAATTTAATGAATACCAGCCGGCAAGTATTGTCAGAGGCACGAAAAGCACATAGTTTGTAATGCAGTGGATTAGGGTCATCTTAGTTATGCTCATTTCCGTATCTGTAAAGATAAGGCTGGTAGTAGAGAACAAGGCACCTATAGCTGCCCACACTAAAATGGCAGCAAGCATGGCGGTAATTTCATTAGGAAAACGGCTCATAAATTTGCTTGGTGCCGCTTGGTACTCGCCACCTGCAGCAATATAGGAAAATAATATAGACATAAACAAGCCTATATCAATACCTATGAAAAGACCGAATATAAAGCGATAAATAATTTTATTTTTCATGATATAAAACCTCCTTTATTTTTTTTAAATATCTTCTTGAAGAACTGGTTTTAGTACCGTTCTTAAATGCAATATTAATAATACCGCCTGCACTGAGCGAAAAATGTGATACATAATCAAGATTAATAATTTCTGAATGTGAAACTCTTACGAACTGCATCGGTAAACTTTCTTCAAGCTCATAAAGCCTTTTTGAAATATGAAACTCTGCTTCTGCAGTTTGGGCATATACTGACTTAGCTCCTGAATAAAATCTTATAAATTTAGTAACAGCAATTAAGTAAATATTATTATCTTTTTTGACCTTAAATTCATTATTATAAGACTTGGCATATTCTAAAAAGCCATGTAAATCTTCATAATTACTATTTGTTTTTATCAATGCGGTATTTAGTGGAATATTGTCATCAGCCTCATAAATTATATTCACGATAAACCCTCCTTTGTTTAAAATTTATTAGCTAAATTTAGAAAACCCTTTTCTTATATATAAGCATAAATAAGTAGGGAAGATTTGTCTATAGGATATGGATAGGTGGTAATATATGGTATGCAGACGGACATTATATTTAAGAAACAGGTTAAAAAGCTTTTGCGATTTATATTTCTGAGGGCTGACCTAATATTGACAATTCCACAAGCTGATAATAAAATGATAACAACGTAGAAAAAGAGGCTGAATATTTAAGATAAATAACCCCTATAAATACGACAAATACAAATGCTGTTATTTAGTAAACAGTCTTAGTATAATCAATCTATAATTGGAGCTATGGCTGGAGCTGTTGCAGGCTTTTTCAGCGACTACTACAAAGAAAAAAGACCAATTATTACGATTGTAGAGCCGGATAAGGCAGACTGCATTTATAGAAGTGCTAAAGCAAATGACGGAAAGTCTTGCTTTGTGTCCGGAGATATGAATACAATTATGGCAGGTCTTGCCTGCGGAGAGCCTTGCACTATCGCTTGGAATATTTTACAGGGTTATGCAGATTATTTTGTTTCAATGCCGGATTATGTTGCGGCTAAGGGAATGCGTATTCTTGGGAATCCGATAAAAGATGATGACAGAGTAATTTCCGGCGAAAGCGGAGCTGAAACAACAGGATTTGTAGCAGAAGCGATGACAAATCCCAATTTACAGGAAATTAGAAGCAGATTAAAGCTTGATAAGTCTTCCAGAATTCTCTGTTTTTCTACAGAGGGAGATAAAGATTGTGATAATTACAGAAAAATCGTCTGGGACGGGCTGTTTCCAAGCTAAATGAAAGTAAAACATTATGAGGTAAAAATATATTAATGAATTGTTTACAAATCCTGGAGCGATTTATGCTTGCACAAAATTTGAAAATAGATAATATAAAGCTGGTTATGGATAGAATTAATGCTCTAAATAAATCTAATCCAGATAAAAGTGATGAAGAATATTCAGAAAATATTATAGCGGCAGCAATTATTGATTCTTTTAAAATGAATGCAAATTCACTTAAGAGGTTTTCAGATTTTTGTGTAAAAAAAGGACTGCAAATAGGAAGACGACATAAAAAGGTACTTCTTAAATATTTGAATTATCGGCGAGAAAGCGATAAGGAGGAGCTTTTTAGAGAGCTTAAAGAGGACAATGCTGTACTGCCTAAAGACGAGTTAGAAATAAAACTAGCTGAGATCGAACCAGTTTCTTGTAAGGCAGCCTTTGATTGCTTTAATAAACTATGGGAAAAGGCAGTCAGAGAAGATGATAAAGCGAAATTGCGGGACTATCTTTTTGGTTTGTATTCAAAGATACATGCCTATTTAAATCTATCAGAGATGAGCAATATAGAATTATTTGCTTATAATAAACCGTTTATAAAAGATGATTTAGGAGTTGAAGCAATAGAAGAACTAAAAAAGTTCTGTGAAAATTCTACAGCTCCATTTTATGATAAATATGTTAGTTTATTAAAAAAAGAGCTCCAAAAAGCTTCTTTAGAAGGAAAATTAGAAACAGCAATGATTCAAGAAGATTATGATATAGAAATGGCAAAGCAGTCAAGAATTCTTGACAGGGGAGGAGATCTGCATTATTTATTGACAGAAGAATATGATGCCATATATTTAAAATTAAATCAGGCGGTATATAATCATTTTTATAATTATGACCGCTTTTTAAATTATGTATTAGATGCTTTACAGCAGTCATATAGACTTTTGGTGAACAATAAGGCGTTATTAATTGAAATAGATAATATATATATAGGAAATAGAAATATAAAATGGCTTTTATATGCGTATATAGGAGTATATAGCGAAAGATTTATCAAAGTAAAAGAACATCGTAAATTCTTTTCACCAGAAAAAATATGTAATGAAATGTTCAAGGCTTATGGTTATAAGATATTGGATTCGTCAGAGAATGATGTACTGGCACTTCTAAAAAGATATTATCGAAGCAAGGAGGATGTTATTGATAAAATCTATGAGCTATTAATTACAGATAACTCTTTGGAAGAATTAAAACAATTTCTTGAGGAGTGGGCTTATGTATATTATGGGTTTACCTTTAATGATTGTTATATAATTGAATGCAGAGATGATGTGCATGCTCAATTCTCAAAGGACATACAAAATGACAACAAGATTTTATTTGTTTTTTATAAGTATCGAATGGATGAAAGAAAGATTCCTTGCCCAGTTTGTAAGGGATTAAATGTATCGGGAAATTCGTATCCTGAAGTAGGGCATAGAAGCTGGGAATGTAAAAATGTTATCTGCCCAAGTCGAAGTAAGTCAGATAGAGGAAAACGATATTCATTTAAAACTAATTATATGCAGTTTGGAGCACAAAATCCTAAGCTGAAAAATATAATAGATAAAGAGCTAATATCAAAATGGAGAAAAGATATAACAGGTATTGTATCCGATGAGGATATTTACTATATGTTTATAAAATATTTTTCGTTTGTAGGTGAAAAGCTATTATTTATCAATGTAAATCTGGCTGAGGCTACACCTTTAAATGAAATGGAAAGAGAAATTGTTTGTATTACTCTATTAAAGGAAGAATGTCTTTACCATTCCTTAAGAGATAGAATTAAGATAAATCAATCCTTATTTCATAGCTATTTTATTGAAGGGACGTATATTAATCGTTTTATACAATTAAAAAAGTATAAAGAAATTGCAGCTAAGTATAACATTGAAAATAATAAGGAGATTAGTTATGTAATAAATGGAGATGCCTTTGATGTGCTTGCAGGCTTACCAAAAGGCTGTGCTTCTGCCGCTGTAACCTCCCCCCCCTATTTTAATGCAAGAGAATATTCGCAGTGGAAAAACATGTATTTATATTATATTGATATGTTTAATATTGTGCGTAATGCATTAATGGTACTGGATGATGGAGGCATATTTGTATATAATATTGGAGATATTAATGGCAATGAAATGACTGTAGCAAAATCAAACATGGGGATAAAGCGGATGCTTTTGGGGGCATATTCTATTCTTATTTTTGAAAAGGCTGGATATGAATTAGTAGAAAATTATATTTGGAATAAGGGGGAGCCTCAAAGCAAAAGGAATACTAATGATGGCAATTTTACTCCCCATTATCAAAAACCTGTCAACTGTTATGAGCATATATTCGTCTTTAAAAGAAAGGATGATTTATTAAAAATAAATTTTGACCTTCCTGATAAATGGAAAACCTACATCACTAATTTTGTTCCAGTATATAAGATTAATTGCTATGGAGAAAATATATTAGGGCATACTGCACCATATCCAGAAGATATACCAGATTTGGCAATTTCATTATGTGGGCGGCGTGACAAATATCTATTAGATCCATTTTTAGGAAGTGGAACTACAGTGATTGCGGCAAATAAAAATGGATGCTGTGGAATAGGTATAGAGTTTTCAAAAGAATATGCAGAATTATCAAAGGATAGAATTAAGAAAGAATGTCCAGGTAAAGTAATCCAATTATTTTAATAAGCTGCAGCCTTCTGTTTAACTGATAATTTATATTTCATGTGCTGTTCATACTTAATGGAGCACTTACTCATAATACAATGGTGGTGCTGCAAAATAGGTGAATACTCATCTATTTTGCAGCACCACTTGACAGCAGCTATGGACGGCTATTAATAAGTCGCTGACGCTCTTTAAAACGTTCTTCTTCATATTTGAAATAATCATTAAGGTTATAGTTTTGCTGCATCATATTTGATAAATGGTATGACCAAAATACATTAGTTGGACGAGCTGGAGAAAGAATGCATTTTTTGATATTATCCCAGTAATATTTCTCAAAAATTACAGCTTCTTCATGGGTAAAGTCGATGCTGTCTTCCTGTATTTTAGAAATATTAAACTTATCAATTGTAATTTGTTTGAGTTGAATAGGATCAGTAAGCTGACTAGGAATTAAAGAAACTGAGTAATGATTTTTAACATGATTGTATAGGTTGCCTTTAAAGCCTTTAAAATCATATTCAATGCTTTTTAGCATGCTTTCTATATTTTTCAGCAAAAATTTATATTCTTTCCAAGTAGCATCGTCGTCTTTTAGCTGCTCTAATCCATTTTTATCTATACTCATTAATGCAAAGTAAGCCATAACAAGATTTATATCTTCACAAACATCGCTGGCTGCATATTCACAGGCGGGATTAAACAAAGTAAGCTCTTGACCGGAATGAGTTTCAAGCTTGTCCTGCTGACCTCCTTTAATGGAGATGAAAAGGAATCCGCTCCAAGTTTCATTTCCCTGACCTTTTCCTCCAATATTTTGTTTAATTGCATAATCAGCATAGTTTCGTTGAGTATTGCATAATCAGCATAGTTTCGTTGAGTTAAGACAATTTTACTACCTTTATAGAAAAGTTTAGTTCCGCTGGTAAGCTTATTAAAGGCTTCTCGCTGCAAAGCAGAGGAGGAGCTTCCAGCTTCAGACCTAATTGAAATAATCGAAGCTACATTTTCATTGCTTCCAAGTCTTTGCGAAAGTTCAATAAATAAAGGATTACTATGGTTTTTAGGATTAAAAAAATCGTTGTTTTTAAATTCAACGGCAACCCCACCTTCAAAGGAGTTGAGCTGTGCTAAAGAAATTCTATTTTCAATTACGGCTTCCCAAGAAATAAGGACTCTGTTTTTTCTGGGAGTCCTCTTTTGAAATAACTCTAACGGAACTGAATATGAGCCGGTTTTGCTGCAGATATTGTTGAATTTTGCCTTCATGTTATCTCCGAATTTTGCAAGAAATCTAAAGGCTCTTCGCCTTAATAATATTTTATTCATTCTTATTCCTCTGTTTATAATTAATTTTGCTCATACATTCTCCCATTTTCCATACAGTAGATACGGTCTGCAATCGACATAGTAGATTCTCGGTGGGACACAAGAATGATGCTCTTTTTATGCTTTTGCTCCTTTAAGGCTTTTAAAATAATCCCTTCATTGATGCTGTCCACATTGCTGGTAGGCTCATCCAGCAGTATAAGCTCACTCCCTCGCAGGAAAGCACGAGCCAGCCCTATGCGCTGTTTTTCTCCTGCAGAAAGATTATCTCCAAAGGTACCGACCTCTGTTTGATATCCTTCAGGGAGAGTCATAATAAAATCGTGGACAGCTGCCCTGGAGCAGGCAGATTCAATTTCTTTCTGTGTTGCATCAGGCTTTGCAATCCGGAGGTTATTTTCAATGGTATCATCAAAAAGATAGGTTACCTGACTTACCATAGTAACATTGTTAAGCAAACTGTCAGTATTAATATTATCAATATCTGTATCATTGTAGCAAATCTCACCTCCGCGCTTCTGCCAAAAACGCAGCAAAAGCTCCAGGAAGGTAGATTTACCACAGCCTGACTCGCCTACAATACCGACAATTTCGCCCTTTTCAGCCTGCATACAAATTTCTGAAAGCACAGGGGCTGCTTCTTCATAATAAAAAGACAGCTCCCTTACAGCCAGATTTTTAAAATCAAATATTTTGCCGGCTTTTACAGGCATAACTGCAGGAGCTTCTATAAGCAAATCCAAGACTCTGTCCGCCGATGCAAAGGTTTGTGTCAGATTTCCCGGCAAAGCTGAAATCGCAGTAACAGGACCAAAGGAGCCAAATACTGCTGTTACTCCGATAATCATTCTGCCAATAGACAGCATATCATGCACTACTAGGAAAATACCTGCAGCAAGTGCTGCGATAATAAACACAGACACGCGCAATTCCGTATCGGCTGAGGCCTTGGCAGTGTCGTGCTTCATTTTTTTTGTTTCTGTAAGAAGCAGTTCAGAGCGGCGATTGACTTCCTTTTCCCTTTCCTTTCCGGCATTATTGAAAACTATGTCCTTAATGCCCTTGATACTGTCAAGAAAATAGGCGTTGAAAGCGGCAAATTCTGAGCGGTAGCGGACACCGGAGCTTTTGAGTTTAGCAGAAGAGATAACAGGAAGAATAATACCTACAGTTATAAAGCCTGTCATCACAATAAGTGCCAGATACCAGCTGGAAACCATACCTACAAACAGTATCACGCAGGCAGACACAATAACTGCAATGCAGATGGGAGAAATAGTGTGAGCATAGAATACCTCCAAGGTTTCAATATCCGAGGTAATCATGGCAATAATAGAGCCTTTTTGCTTATTCTCCAGTTTGGCAGGGCAGAGTATACGCAGTGCTCCGAAAATCTTATCTCGAAGCACTGCCAGCAGACGAAATGCGATATAGTGGTTGCTGTACTGCTCAAAATAGCGCAGCAGTCCGCGCAAAATACCGCACCCTACCGCAGTGGCAATAATACAATTATAAGATAGTGCAACTGCTTCACCTAGAACCTTTGCAATGCCGACAGCCCCTATCAGAGTTACACCTATTGCACAAAGAAAGCCTGCAGCACCGTTAATAACAGCAATGACCATAATATAAGCAAGACTGCCCAGCAGCAAAATTAAACTTGCCATGATTTTTGCACCGCTTCGGCGGATTTTTTGTTCGTTTTTCATGCTTACACCTCTGTATAACCTTCCTCAAGCTTTTTCTGTGTGGTATAGAGCTTAGCATAGTTTCCATGATTATTCATCAGCTCGGAATGAGTGCCGACTTCCTTTACTTTGCCAGCTTCCATATAGTAAATGCGATTGGCAGGGACTATATTAGCCAGACGATGAGAAATCACTATGACCGACTTATGTTTAGAAAGACTCTTAATAGTTTTCATAATAATGGCTTCACTTTCAATATCAATATTACTTGTAGCTTCATCAAAAATATAAATATCCTTGTCGGCTGTTAGATTTACTGCCAGAGCCAGACGCTGCTTTTGTCCTCCGGAGATATTGGAGGCATCTTCAGTAATAGCTTTGTCCAATCCGCCGCTGCTTCGGACAAAGTCCGAAAGATTCACCTGCTCTAAGGCAGCACAGATTTTCACATCGGTAGCCGCCTTATTCGCTAGCATAAAATTGTCACGAAGGGTTTCATTGAATATATACGTATTGTAGCTGACTACAGCCAGATGAGAATAGTAGCTTTCCCGATTCAGGCTTTTGATAGCCTTACCTCCGACAGTTACACGACCCGATTTAGGTGAAAGTGCACCGGAAAGGATGTTTACAATAGTTGATTTTCCACAGCCGGATTCTCCGGCAATAGCAGTCATTCCGGTCTCAGGGAAGGTCATTGACACTTCCTTTAAAGCCTCACGCTTGCCGTCATAAGAAAAAGTGACAGCTTCAATTTTTAGCTCCGTGCTTTCCACTTTCTCACTTCCCCAGACAGGCTCAGGCTGCTCAAGCAAAGTTAAAATTTTACTGCCGGCACTTGCCCCGTTCATAGCTACATGGAAGGCGGCACCGAAGGCACGCAGCGGAAGAAAAAAATCTGCAGCTGTTAAGATCAGAAATAATGCCGAAAAGGGAGATAATCCCCGTTTAAATACACCCGATAATGTAAAGGCGATGCCGATGCCTGTGCCGCCGTAAGCCACCAAATCCATTATAGTGGTACTGACAAGCTGCATTGTCAAAACCTTCATAGTAATCTTGCGAAATTCCTCACTGGAGGCGTTCATTTTGGAATGCTGTGCACTGTCTGCCTGAAAAATCTTCAGCTCTTTCAAGCCCTGCACACTGTCCAGAAAGCTGTCCCCCATAGAAGTGTATTTTCCCCAGTATTTAGCAAAAATCTTTTTGGCATATCCGGATACCGCCGCAATGGAAACCGGAATTAAGGGCACACAGACAAGAAGCACCAGTGCTACCTGCCAGTCTATCCAGACGGTAATACTAAACAGTATTATCGGGGCAATCACGGCATAGAAAAATTGGGGGATGTAGGCAGAATAGTATAAATCCAGCTGCTCCACGCCCTCCATAGCTACCTGAGTCAGACCTGCCATGCTCATGCCCTCTGTCGAGCGTACTCCTAGCTTTACAATTTTATTGTAGAGCTTTTGCCGCAAGTCTTTTTTTGCCTTTCTGCCTAAGGTGTCTTTTAAGCTGCCTATTAACCTAGAAACAATGTATCTTATTGTGATGCCGATTGTGGCAATAGGAAAAATGCGGCATTATCGCTGTGCCGACTATATTTTGCAGCCAGTGCGAGGGTGTAGCAGATACAGGCGGTAAGGGTGATATTTGCAAACAGACTCACCACCATTAGTGCCAAAGTATAAAAAATATATTTCCTGCTATCGCCTAACAGATATAGGAGTTTTTTATCGATCATAATAGTATTCCGTTCTTTTTATTATTTGCGCAGACTCTGCATGGAGCTTTACATGGTTGATTGTTTCACGCAAATATAGCCGCCGGCATATTAGCCGGTGCTGATTCCTTTAGGAATATACTCCATTACTTGCTAAAAGTCAATCTTTCAGCAGCTGTTCACAGAGTATTTATTTCTATTCCGATGCCTCGGCGGTAAAGACTCACAGCTAGCCTAGCTTTAAAAAAGAGCTCACGGACTTGATTTATATCATAAAAAAATGTAAAATTTAACTAAAGAAGAAAAGCGGACCCTGCTGTCTATTTGAGTAAGGCAAAAAGAAAAAAATACGGGAGGATTAATAAAATGAAAAAATATGATATTATTTTATTTTTAAACTGTTTGTTGCTTTCCTTTGCTTTAACCGCCTGTACAAATACAGGTCAGGCTAAAGCTCAGCTCAAGGGAAAGGATGGAGGCGAGGCAAAGATTGAAAAAGCTGATAAACAAAAAAATAAAAAAAGCATCTCAAAAGAAAAAAAATCAGATAGAAAGGCTGTAAATCTGGCAGAAGTAAAAGAATCCTCGGATGAGGATTCTGCCAATCCAGCCTATAATAACAATTTTTTTATAAAAGTTGGCGGCAAGGTTTATTTTAGAAAAGAATCGGAAAAGGCTATTGATACAGACGGGCTTTTTGGAGAGTACAGGACATTGGGAAATGACGGCAAAGTAAGTTCTCTGTATCTACATTATAATGAGCCTTCCAGCATTATGTCGGTAGATATTAAAACCGGTAAGATTGCTGAGGAGTTTCAGGATAAGGGCAGCGGAAAGCTTTCATATTATGAGGGCAGATTTTATTCGACCTTGGTAGCAAAGGATATGACAAATAAGAACGGCAGCTATATTCCGCCGGTTTATAAGATATATTCAGTAGACAAGGACGGCAGTGATTATAAAGAAGTGGGAGATGGAGCCTTAATAGGCATATCAGGCGGAAAGCTTATAAGTGCCGGTATGGATGCTACTGCTTATAATAAAATTCAGGTATCGGATATTGCAGCCTTAAAGCAAGATAATTACCGGATAAAAGATACAAATACTGCTCAGATAGCGGTCAGCTATGAAAGGGTGTATCTTTTTCCTGAAGGAATTTTGTACTGCAGCCAAGAAAATGATGCAGATAAAGTTTATTTTTACAGCTATAAAAATAGTCAAAGTGTATATTTAGGAACTTTGCAAAAAAATATACAGGAGGGTGATGACAGCTATTACGGCAGCTATGCTCAGATTAAAAGAGCTGCTCTCAATGGGAATAATTTATGCTTGATTTGTGAGTTCAAGGAAGGCAGCGGAGGATTTTACATGGGGGCGATAGCCTATACTGCCGATATAACTAAGGACAGCAGCCTTAATAAGCAAAATACCACAGGTCGTCAAGAAGAATTTACCTTTGTGATTTCTAAAGAAGGAAATCCGGTTTCAGCTAAATACCTTCCTGACTATCCCTATGCTTCGGATAATAAATTATACACTGTAAATAGCCAGGAAAGTGCTGAAGAAAGGGCTTGTGATTTTGCGGGGAAGTATCTTCAGGGAAGCGGCATTTCACGCTCAATAGATGTATTGACTGTAATAGACGGAGAGGTTTATGGTATAATAAATACCTACAGGTATAATAATGATTTAAATATCGGCTGGAGATACGGCACTGTTTGTTTAAAGAGCGAATATTTTAAAGCGGATTTAAATAATCCGCTTAAGCAGAAGCTTGCAGAAACTGTATATAAAGACAATTTAACATTGCTTGCTTATTGTAAAATGAGAAATGATAATATTGATTCACAGGGAGTGGAGCTGATTTACATGCCTATAGTAGTAATTACGGAAAATGATACGAAGCTTAGAGAGCGTTACAGCGGATATATTCCTTCAGATTTTAATTATGATTATGAGATTCTGCCCGAGGGAATTGCAAGCACAGCCAAGAGCTTATATGCTGCCAAGCTTCCTTATTCTGCAGGCTATAAAAGTATGATAAATTCAGATTCTGCTGCTCTTTATGATATGGATATAAAAAGCCTTGAAACCTATATGATAAATACTGGAAAAACTACCAATGCTGCTGAGCTTGGTACAGCTGATTATACAGGCTACACTAATACCGGCTATAAAGAAGAAGAAACTGGCTTTGGATTTTCTCCAAGTAGTCTGATGGCTTTAGAACTTGATCCTGATACAGGAAATATAAGCTCTATAGAGGATTATTATATACCTTAGATTTTATATTATTAAAGAGGGAGAATAAAAAATGATTAAGATTTATGGAATGAAAACCTGTCCTGACTGTACCTATCTGGATGAGCAGATTGAAGGAAACAGCGGCTTTACAGTAATTGATGTAGGAGAGCATGTAAAAAGCTTAAAGGAATTTTTAAGACTCCGTGATAAAAGTCCGGTGTTTGACGATGCAAAGCTGAAGGGATATATAGGACTGCCCTGTTTTATATTGGAAGACGGTACGGTAACCTTAAAACCTGAGGATGCAGGTCTTAAGTCAAGACCGCAGGATAGCGGTCAGTCATGCAGCATTAATGGTAAAAACTGCTAGGATAATATTCAGGCAACAGAATTAAAAATTCTGTTGCCTTTTTAATTTTTTTAAAATTTTTAATAAAAAATTACTTGATATAATTCATATTAACGATTAAATTATATACAGCAAAATAATGCGGAAATTTTTATTAAAATAAAATCTTAATTCAGGATTTTAGGGAGGAAGGACAAATGAGGGACGGCAGGTATGCCAAATATTTGTATGCAGGTATAACAGCAGTAAGTGTTATAGGAATCTCAATAATAATATATTTTATATTCAGAGAGTTTTCGGTAGTGCAATCCTTGATTTCAAAATTGATTTCAATACTTAGCCCTATACTTTACGGTGCAGTTATGGCTTTTCTTATGTCGCCGGTTTACAATAAGCTTTATGAAAAGCTGTCCGTACTGTTTAAAAAAATAATGACAAATAAAAAAACTGCTGTAAGCTTAGCAAAGACAATATCTACTGTTGCCTGTATACTGCTTGTGCTTTTAATAGTGTTTTCACTTATAATGATGCTCATCCCGCAGCTTATTGCAAGCATAAGGGAGATGGTAAATACTACGCCTAAAAATCTTGAAAAGCTTTACGTTGCGATTGAAAAGGCTGCAAAGGACAACCCCAATTTAGAAAGCTTTATTCTGGACAATTATTATTCTGTAGTGAAAAGATTTAATTCATGGCTTGAAAGCTCCTTTTTGCCGAATCTCAATAAATATATCTGGAATTTTTCTACGGGAATAATTAATATAGTTAAAATAATATTTTCTTTTTTAATAGGAATTATGGTAATGGTATATCTGCTCAATATAAAGACCTCGCTCGCTGCACAGGGGAAAAAGATAGCTTATGCTTTTTTGCCCTTAAGGGCTGCCAACAGATTAATAAGTGAAGTAAGATATATAAAAATAGTATTTTCACAATTTATAGTGGGCAAAATAATAGACTCTATTATAATAGGACTTGTAAACTATATAGCGATGAGTATTTTAAATATGCCTTATACCCTGCTTATCAGTGCTATTGTCGGAGTTACAAATGTAATACCGTTTTTCGGTCCCTTTATTGGTGCGATACCAAGTGCTTTTATAATCCTTTTGGTATCTCCGATACAGTGCCTGCAGTTTTCCGTCTGGATATTAATTTTGCAGCAGGTTGACGGAAATATAATAGGTCCTAAGATACTTGGTCAGACCACGGGGCTTTCAAGCTTTTGGATACTGTTTTCCATTATTCTGTTCGGAGGTTTATTTGGAGTAGTAGGAATGATTATAGGCGTGCCTACTCTTGCGGTTATTTATAAGCTTTTAAATAGAAAAACCAATGAAGCGCTGTCTAAAAAAGAGCTTTCAGCTGATACTATGGACTATTGGAATTTGGAATATATTAAAGAAGAAGATAAGGAATTTGTTAATACCCAGAAATAAGAAGAATTTTTATCTGCTGTATCAGCAACGGCAAAGCGGCAAAGCGGATTGAGAATGTTCACTTTACAAAGAATATTCCATAAGCTATAATTACGTGTGAAATACTGAATAGCAGATTTTAAAGCTTATACAGGCTCCTATAGGAGCCTATATAAGTTTTTTGATAAATAAAATAATTTATATGATGATATTTATTGAAAGGCGGTTTTTAATATGACTTTACTTGAAACCTGGAGAAAAAATGCTTACGGTGAAGGAACCGATAATAAAGCCAAGGAAGAGCTTTGGAAAAGATATTTTTTAATTGAAAAGGGTATCTATGAAAAGCTGCTTGCAGATTATAAAACTGTGATAAGCTGCAGTGTGGCTGAGCTTGCTAAAAGATTTGATACAGACATAGAAACGATAACGGGATTTCTTGACGGCATTAATGAATCAATTACAGAGCCTAATCCTTTGGAAACTATGGACGAAGCTACTGATATCAGAATAGAAATAGTACCTGAAAAGCTCTATTATAATATGGTTGAGGCGAAAGCTGAATGGCTTTATACCTTGCCGCAATGGGATGCAATTCTTACAGAGGAAAGGCGAAAGGAGCTTTATAAAGAGCAGAAAAAGAGCGGAACTGTAGTAAAAGAGAAAAAAACAGGCAGAAATGACCCCTGTCCATGCGGCAGCGGCAAAAAATATAAGCACTGCTGTGGAAAATAATGGAAATCTATAAAAATTTTGCGGCTGTCTATGATTTATTTATGGACGAGGTGCCATATACCGAATGGTGCAGGCAGATTAAAACTCTGCTTCTTAGTGCTGGAATTAAATCAGGCATAGTGGCTGATTTAGGCTGCGGTACCGGAAGCCTTACTCAGCAGCTTTCAAAGGAGGGCTATGATATGATAGGTATTGATAATTCGTATGATATGCTTGATATTGCACTTAGCAAAAATGTACTTTCCGGTACAGATATATTGTACCTGTGCCAGGATATAAGAGAATTTGAGCTTTATGGAACCTGTGCAGCTATTATCAGCAGATGCGATACCTTAAACTATATCACTAAGTTTGAAGAGCTGGTACAGATGTTTAAACTCGTAAATAATTATCTTGACCCTGAAGCTCCTTTTATATTTGACTGCAATTCTGTTTATAAATATGAAAGCATACTTGCAGATAATGTATTTGCTGAAAATCGTGAGGAAGGCAGCTTTATATGGGAAAACGACTATAATAGGCAAAGCTGTATAAACAGCTCCAGCCTGACATTTTTTATAAGAGATAAAGTGAAATCAACTGATTTAAAAGCTTTAAATGAAGTGGATTCGGTTTACAGAAGGTTTGAAGAGCTGCATCTGCAGAGAGCATATTCACTTGAAGAGCTTAAAAAGGCTGCTGAGATGTCAGGACTTTTATGGGGAGAGGTCTATGATGCTGACAGCTTTGCAGAGGTAAAGCAAGATACTCAACGATACCTTATATGTCTTTATGAAAACGGAAAGCGGGAAAGATAAATAATGCAGGATTATATAATTAAGGCTACTGCTGCAGAAGGCAGGATAAGAGCCTTTGCATGTACCTCAAAGCATACCTGTGAAGAGGCGAGAAGACTCCATAACACTAGCCCTGTGGCCACGGCGGCACTTGGCAGGCTTCTAAGCGCAGGACTGATGATGGGAAGCATGATGAAGGGCAGGGAAGATTTGCTTACTTTAAGGATTGCGGGCGAGGGTCCGCTGGGTGGAATGCTGGTAAGTGCCGATGCCTTCGGGCATACCAAGGGCTATGTCTTTAATCCTGCGGTTTTAATTCCGGCAAACAGCCTAGGCAAGCTTGATGTTTCCGGAGCCATAGGCAGGGGAGTGCTCAGCGTTATATCGGACATAGGGCTTAAAGAGCCCTATGTGGGTCAGACTGAGCTTATATCGGGAGAGATAGCCGAAGACTTAGCCTATTACTATGCTGTCAGCGAGCAGCTGCCTTCAGCTGTGGCACTTGGCGTTTTAATGAACAAGGATAATACTGTGGCCTTTTCGGGAGGCTTTATAATTCAGCTTATGCCCGCAAAAGAGGGAGAGGATATGTCTGAGCTGGCAACTGAAATAGAAAAAAGGCTTGCCGCTCTTTTGCCGGTGACTGCTCTTTTAAGTCAAGGCAAGGCTCCTGAGGATATACTTGACATATTATTTTATGATAGGAGGCTTGAATTTAATGAAAAAATTGAAGCCGGCTTCAGGTGTGACTGCAGCCGGGAAAGAACAAGGAAAGCACTGATAAGCATAGGCAGAAAAGAGCTTTCAGAGCTTGTAAAAGAGAGCGGCGATACTGAGCTTTTATGTCATTTTTGCAATAAAAAATATATTTTCACAAGTGAGGAATTAAAAAAGCTCCTGGATGAGGCATAAATAAAAAACTTTTCAAAAGATTCGTATAAAAGCGACTCTTTTGAAAAGCCTTTATGGGTATAAAAACAGCTTAAGCTATTGTATAACATTTACATTAACTGCCTGTGCGCCTTTTCCACTTTCGATTATTTCGTATTCAACCTCAGCACCTTCAGAAAGAGTTTTAAATCCATCCATATTCAGACCTGAAAAGTGTACAAAAACGTCCTCTCCGCCTTCATCAGAGATAAAACCATAACCTTTTTGGTTATTAAACCACTTAACTTTACCCTTACTCATAACCATAGTCCTCCAAAAATATAAATAAAACTACAGGCTTACCTTTTGAAGCAATACCTGTACCTTACTTTAATATAAGCAGCTTAAATAACAGTTATATTAAAATAAAACACTTATATTCTAGCACACTCTATGTATTATGTCAAACATTTTATGATATTGAGGTAGATAATTATGCAATTTGACAGAGTTATTAAACACTTTATGACTATAACTAAACATAAGCTCACCGTAATGGATTTATGCTTTAAGGTGGGAATGATAAAGCAGGGTTTGCTGCATGATTTAAGCAAATATTCACCAGAGGAATTCTTGCCCGGAGTTAAATACTACCAAGGGAATAGGAGTCCAAATGCGGCAGAAAAGCTTAAAAACGGATTTTCTAAGGCTTGGCTGCATCATAAGGGCAGAAATAAGCATCACTTTGAATATTGGATTGATTATTCCTTTAACCCGGAGGAAGGGCTGGTCGGCATGAAAATGCCGCTTAAGTATGTACTTGAAATGGTCTGTGACAGAATTGCCGCTTCAATGGTTTATAGCGGCAAAGAGTATAATTCGGCAATTCCTTGGGAATATTACAGCAAGCGAGAGGGACAGGTGATACATCTCCATCCGGAAACGAAGCTTCTTCTTGAAAAACTCTTGTTAATGAATAAAGATAAGGGGCTGAAAAAAACTCTTGCTTATATGAGGTGGCTGTATAAGCATCAGTATGTTTATGATGGAAAAATTTATAAAGGATAATTAAATAAGACTGAGCATAGAAAATACGCCCTTTATAAAGGAGGTAATTAAGTCTTTATTATTAAAATCGAAATCTTCAAGTTCAAAATATCCGGTTTTATCGTTATATTTTTTATAGAAGGTTTTAAGAGCACAGCCTGCACATGCAGGAAGAAAGGTGGAGTTCTTTTTAATATATGCAGTAGATTTGACTGCATTTTTTCTGACTGATTTATCTACAAAATTTCCTATACTTTTATGTACCGCCATATCTTCAAGCGGAAGATAATAATAATCTTTATAATTGTTAAAAAAGAGCTTTGCCTCTCCTGTATAAAGGCGGCACCTGAGGGTAAATATATTGTCTTTTCCATTTACGGAATACAGATTATTTTTTATCCGAAATGGTTTTGGAATATAATATTCGGATTCAAAGACCGCCTCAAGATAGTCTTGATTTATGCTTTTAGAAATAAGCTTAAATTCTCCCTCTATAAAATCTTTATAGCTTAATATGGGAAGAAGCTGCACCAGACCGGTGAGGTCTTCTTTATTATGAAGCACAAGAGGCTCAAAGAAGCTGTATTTATAATTTATAAGGTATTGATTATAAATATCTATCAGCTCCTTGCCGCTGAATCTGTCTTCACGCTTAATTCCCAGAAACTGCTCGAGTGATTTTTGATTAAATTTAAAGGAATTTATAATAATTCTTTTTCGCCTGGCGATTTTATAAATATCAAGCGATTTTATTTGGTCAAACGGGTGCTCTATATTATAATGTGCACAAACCTTTTTAATATAGGGTATATCAAATCTGTCACCATTAAAATGTATCAGAGCTTTGCATTTTTCCAATATTTTAAAAAAGGCTTTTATTAAATCAAGCTCATCTGAAATACTTTCAGAGAAAAATTGCGTGAGCTTAAAATTTACTGTATTATTTAGAGCGGAATTATCAGCAGGCACAAGCACGCCTATGATATAAAGCTCTGAATTTTCAGGGGAAAGCCCGGTAGTTTCAATATCAAAAAAAGCTATTTTTTCAGGTACTTCAATAAGATTTAAATCATAATTGATGTTTAATTTGATATTTTTTGTAATAGTTTTCATAATTAATACCCGTTAATATTTATATAATATATTTTATTTTATTTGATTGTATGCTAAAATATATCTGATTTTAAAGTTTTATCCCCCCTCAATATTATTATACAAATAATTCAAGCTTATTTCAAGAATAGAAAGGATAACTTTTAAAATATGATTTCATATATTAAAGGAAGGCTTGCTGAAATATGCAGTGACAGCATTGTGGTGGAAGCAGGGAGCATAGGAGTCAATATCTATATACCTCTGACTTTTATGCAGAAGCTCCCCAAAATAGGAAAGGAAGTTATTGTATATACATATTTTAAGGTTTCGGAAGACAGCTTAAGCCTGTATGGATTTGAGAACAGACAGGAGCTTCAGCTGTTTAAACAGGTGCTTTCAGTCAACGGTATAGGTCCTAAGGGAGCGCTTGCCATACTGTCAACTCTTTCCGGAGATGAACTCAGGGCAGCTGTAATTACGGAAGATGTAAAAACGGTGTCAAAGGCTCCCGGAATCGGAGTAAAAACTGCAAAAAGACTTATACTTGACTTAAAGGATAAGATAGGAATTGACGAAATATTAAAGGAGGCGACTCCAGCTCCAGCAAGCCTGCCACCAAATAAAGCCGGAAAAGAACTGGAAGCGGTGGAGGCTCTCTACAGTCTTGGCTACAGCACCTCGGAAGCGGCAAAAGCGGTTAAAGAAATAGAAATCACTGAAGATATGACTGCGGAAAATATTTTAAAGCTTGCATTAAAAAAGCTTGCCGTATTTTAAAATGGAAAGAAGTAATATTTAATGGAAAGAAACATCATAACTACAGATATAATCTCTGAAGAAAAACAATTTGAAAAAAATCTAAGACCTAAATATTTAGATGAATATATAGGTCAGGAAAAAATTAAATCAAATATTAAAATCTATATTGACGCTGCAAAATTAAGAAATGAAAGTCTTGACCATGTGCTTTTTTATGGACCGCCGGGGCTTGGAAAGACTACCTTAAGTTCAATCATTGCAGGTGAAATGGGAGTGAATTTAAAGATTACTTCAGGACCGGCTATTGAAAAGCCCGGTGAAATAGCGGCAATATTAAGCAATCTTTCTGAAGGTGATGTATTATTTATTGACGAGATACATAGATTAAACCGTCAGGTTGAGGAAGTGCTTTATCCGGCAATGGAAGATTTTGCTATTGATATAATTTTAGGCAAGGAGTCAAGTACAAGGAGTATAAGGCTTGAATTGCCCAGATTTACCTTAATAGGAGCTACCACCAGAGCGGGACTTTTGAGTGCGCCGTTAAGAGATAGATTCGGTATTGTAAATAAACTTGAATTTTATAATGAAAATGAATTAAAAAATATAATCACCAGGTCTGCGGCAGTGCTTGACATTGAAATAGATGAAAAAGGAGCTGCTGAAATAGCAAAAAGGAGCAGAGGCACTCCAAGATTGGCGAACAGGCTTTTAAAGAGGGTAAGAGATTTTGCTCAAATAAAATATGAAGGCGTAATTACAAAAGAAGCTGCCGACTATGCACTGGATATACTTGATGTGGACAAAGCCGGACTGGACCAGAATGACAGAGAGATTTTATCGGTGATTATAGAAAAATTTGCAGGCGGTCCTGTAGGAATTGAAACTCTTTCCGCTGCATTAAATGAAGATTCGGGAACCCTTGAAGAAGTTTACGAGCCTTATCTTATGATGCAAGGATTTATTAACAGAACTCCAAGAGGGAGAGTGGCGACAGAAATTGCATACAGGCATCTTGGAATAATAAAAAATATTGAATAATCCTATAAGTAAAGCTTTTAATTTTAATATAATTAAAATATATAATTATTTTATTGACAAAAATATTTATTGGTTTTATAATTTCAAAAAATAAATATTAAATTAATTATGGGTTAAAATTAAATGAGGTGATAAATATGATAGATGAGAAATCTTTATTAGAAACTGAATCAACTGAAAAATCTGAAGAAATTGTTGCCCCTGCTCCTAAAAAAAGAGGCAGAAAGCCTGGGAGCAAAAATTTGCCTAAAACCGAAAATACTGAAAAAGAAACAAAAGCCAGAGGAAGAAAACCGAAATCTGAAGCTGAAAAAGCTGCCTCCGGTGAAGCCAAAAAAAAGCCTGGCAGACCGTCATTAAAAGAGGCTGCAAAAAATACGGAGCCTAAAACGAATGTTACGATTGAGTATGAGGGCAGAGCAATTTTAACAAAGGATGTGCTTGCAAGAGCTGTTAAGGCATATAAAAAGGCTCACAGAGGCGTTGTTATTAAAAAAGTGGATTTATATATTAAACCTGAGGAAAATACTGCATACTACGTGATTAACGGAGATATGTCACCTTCATACAGAGTTGAACTTTAATTATATCAGTGTTGCAAAACTGTCAGAGCCGGTCAAGCCGGGTTATATTTTTAAGAGGACTGTTTTGCAGCACTTATTTTATTATATTTGAAATAATTAAAAGGAGGAAAATATGTATTTTGATAATAAAATATGGGCGGCAGTTTCTGAAAATGCAAATCGGAGCAGCTTATATGTCTTGCCTGAAATGGCAAACCGTCACGGGCTTATCACAGGTTCTACAGGAAGCGGCAAAACTATCAGCCTGAAGGTGCTTGCCGAATCCTTTTCCGATGCGGGAGTTCCGGTAATGCTTGCAGATGTTAAAGGTGATTTGGCAGGCATGTGTGAAAAGGGCGGAGATTCAATAAGCATCAATCAAAAAATAGAAAAACTTGAATTAAATAAAAACAATTTTGAATATAAAAATTTTCCTGTGCGTTTCTGGGATATTTATGCAAATTCAGGGCTTGCACTTCGAACTACTATAAGTGAATTCGGTCCCCTGCTGCTGTCAAGGCTGCTTGGGTTAAATCAGATACAGAGCGATATTCTAAATATTATTTTTAAAATTGCCGATAATGAAAAGCTTTTATTAATTGATATAAAGGATTTAAAAGCCATGCTTAATTATGTATCGGAAAATGCCGCATTATATAAACAGGAATATGGAAATATAGCTCCTCAAAGCGTCAATGCCATAGTACGTTCACTGGTGTCCTTATCAGACAGAGGCGGCGATATATTTTTTGGAGAACCTGCACTTGATATAAATGACTGGTTTAAGACTGATGAAAATTTAAGAGGCGTTATAAATATTCTTGATTCTTCCAGTCTGATAAGGGATGCCCTCACCTATTCAACCTTTATGCTCTGGCTGCTGTCCGAATTATTTGAGAAGCTTCCTGAAGCAGGAGATCTGAAAAAACCCAAGATGGTATTTTTCTTTGATGAAGCCCATCTGTTGTTTAAGGATGTTCCCAAAACTCTGATGCAGAAAATAGAGCAGGTAATGAAGCTCATACGTTCAAAGGGCATAGGAATTTATTTTATAAGCCAGAGCCCAAGCGATATACCAGATGAAATCCTCGCTCAGCTCGGCAATAAAATACAGCACTCCTTAAGAGCTTATACTCCTGCCGAATTGAAGGCTGTAAAGGCGGCAGCAGCTTCATACAGAGCAAATCCTGAATTTGACACATTTAAAGTAATATCAGAGCTTGCAATAGGTGAAGCATTGGTATCCTTTATGGAAGCCGACGGCTCTCCGGCTGTGGTGTCAAGAGCCTTTATACTTCCTCCTCAGTCAAAAGCCGGTGCAATAGCTGTTTCGACAAGAAAGGCGATTATTGAGGCTGACAGTTTAAATAAAAAATATGCGGAGAGCTTTGACAGAGATTCAGCTTATGAGTTTTTGCAGAGATTAAAAAATGAACAGGAAAACGAGAGAGCTTTACAGCAGCAGACCTTGCTGCAAAATAAATTAAATGAAAAGGAAGAGGCACTTAGAAAAAAGCAGGAAGAAAAAGATAAAAAGAGAATGACAAGAAATATTGCAGGGGTTGGAACTGCAGCCGCCGGTACCATAGGCAGGGAGCTTGGAAAAGGGCTGGGAAGCTCTGTGGGCGGTACGTTTGGAAAAAGACTGGGAGGCAATGTGGGAGCTTCATTTGCAAGAGGAGTTTTTAAAACTTTATTTAAAATATGAAAAAATATGATTTTAAACCTAAAAGCCTTTCCCAGCTTCAGTTTATTGCACTTGGTTTTATTATTATGATATTTATAGGTGCCGTACTTTTAAACCTGCCAATCTCATCAAGGAACGGGGAAAGCATAGGCTTTATAGATGCACTTTTTACTTCAACAAGCGCAAGCTGCGTTACTGGATTAATCCCAACTGATACGGGAAGCCATTGGACTTTTTTCGGGCATTTGATAATTATCTGCTTAATACAGGTCGGAGGACTTGGCTTTATCTCTATAGGGGTATTTTTTGCAATAATTTTAAGGCGCAAAATAGGTCTTAGAATGAGAGGATTATTAAAGGAGAGCATAAGCTCGCTTGAGATAGCAGGCGTTGTAAAACTGACCAAGCGAATACTTTACGGCACGGTATTAATTGAATGCATCGGAGCTGCCTTATTAGCTATAAGATTTATTCCCGAATTCGGACTGTTAAAGGGGATATGGTATGGCATATTTCACTCAATTTCAGCCTTTTGCAATGCGGGATTTGACCTTTTAGGCGTTAAATACGGAAAATACTGCTCCCTTACTCCTTACTGCTCGGACTGGCTGGTAAATCTGGTGATTATGCTTTTAATTATTATTGGAGGGATAGGCTTTGTAGTATGGACAGATGTAATAAAATATAAATTCAGATTTTCAAAATACAGGCTTCACAGCAAGATAGCAATTATGATGACTCTTATTTTAATAATAAGCGGAGCTTTATTATTTTTGATTACTGAAAGGGATACCGTATTTAAGGGCATGAGTCTAAATACTAAAGTCCTTGCGGCAGCCTTTTCATCGGTTACTCCGAGAACTGCAGGCTTTAATTCGGTTGATACGGCTTCTTTAAGCAATTCAGGGAAGCTTATAACTATGATGCTTATGTTTATAGGCGGCTGTCCGGGTTCTACTGCGGGAGGCATTAAAACCACTACCTTATTTGTGCTTTGGGCTTATGTATGTGCTCATATACAGCAGAAACGCGGAGTTGATGTTTTTAACCGCCGGCTTGCAGAGGATGCTGTAAAGACTGCGGCAACTATTTTAAGCATTAACCTGTCTCTTGTACTTATTGCCGCAGTAATTATCAGCACCGTAGAAAGTCTTGATATGACAGATATAATGTTTGAAATATGCTCAGCTATGGGAACTTCAGGCATGAGTACCGGAATTACGAGGCAGCTGGGAAATATTTCCAAGATGGTGCTGATTGCACTTATGTATCTGGGCAGAGTAGGCAGCTTATCCTTCGCACTTTCGTTTACGCAGAATAAAAAAATGCCGAATATAATGCAGCCTGCGGAGGAGATTAATATAGGTTAAACAGAGGTGTAAATTACAATGAAATCAATACTTATCATAGGAATGGGAAGGTTCGGACGGCATTTATGCCGTAATCTTGCAGAATTTGGAAACCAGATAATGATAGTGGACGAGGATGAGGCGGCACTTGACGAGGTGCTTTCTTATGCAGTGAGCGCTAAAATAGGTGACTGCACAAAGGAAAATATATTAAAGACTCTTGGAGTGTCCAATTTTGATATAGTTTTTGTATGTATAGGCAATAATTTTCAAAGCTCACTTGAAACTACTTCACTGGTCAAAGAGCTGGGGGCAAAATATGTCATCAGTAAGGCTGACAGAGATATACATGCAAAATTCTTATTAAGGAATGGAGCAGATGAGGTGATTTATCCCGACCGGGATATTGCAGTAAAAACCGCAGCAATGCACAGCTCAAACCGTATATTTGACTATATAGAGCTTACTGGTGACTATTCAATCTATGAAATATCTGCCCCTGAGAACTGGGTGGGCAAGAGTTTAAGAGAACTTGATTTAAGAAATAATCATAATATACATATTATAGGTTATAAAAGAGGTGATAAAACCAAGCTTACTCCCAATGCCGACTATGTTATAAATGCTAAGGAGCATTTACTTATAGTGGCAGAGGATGAAAAAGTCAGAGATATATTAAAGGAGGTTGAAAAATGGTAAAGGCATGTATATTTGACCTTGACGGCACACTTTTAAATACCGTCTATGCATTATCCTACTGCATCAGCCTTACAATGAAGGAATTTGGAGGCAGGGAAATTGACATATCTCATACTAAGCTTTTTGTAGGGGACGGCTATAAGGAGCTGGTAAAAAGAGCGCTGATATATTCAGGAGATACCGAGCTTAGAAATATGGATCCCGCCTGCAGACTTTATATGGAAATTTTTAATAAAAACAGCCTGTATAAGGTCAAGCCCTATGAGGGGATAATTGAAGCAATTAAATTTTTAAATGGAAAACAAATTAAAGCTGCGGTGTTATCCAATAAACCGGAGGAAGCCGCAAGAAAAAATATAAATGAGTTTTTTGATGAAGGCTTGTTTGAAAGAGTTTACGGACAGAAGGAGGGGATTCCGAGAAAGCCCGACCCTGCTATGCTTAATAGCTTGATTCAAGAGCTTGAAGTAAATAAGGATGAAATTCTTTATTTTGGTGATACCTCCACTGATATGCTTACTGCAAATAATGCAAAGGTCAGGGCTGTAGGCGTACTATGGGGCTTCAGGGACAGAAAAGAGCTTGAAGCCTACAGTCCCTATAAGATAATTGAAGCCCCGTCGGATATAAAATACCTGGTATAACAAGACTGTGCTGAATTAAAAAAATACATATAGCAGATTGACTACCCGGATAAAAAATGTAATAATAAAACGTAATTTTGGTGGATATTTAAGAATGCCAAGATATTGTTAATATTCAGGAGGAAATTTAAATGGCAACAAAAGCTTATTATCCTATCAGCGAGATAGGAGCCGGAAAAACTGGATTTTCAAGGACAAGGAGTATTATTGAAACAGCATTTTATGGCAATAATGTCATTAAAATTAATAATTTAAAAGAAGCGTACGAGCTTGCAAAAAATTCTCCCGGTACTGTAATCACCGATATGCCTGTTTATAGAGGTGAGGAGTTCGGACTTGATTCAGATGCGAGAGTTCTATTATTTAATGACGGTGCAATAACAGGGCGTTATGCTACAGCCAGAAGAATTGCGGGAGAGCCCGGTGTTGACTGCAGCGAGCTTGATAAGGTGGCGATGGATGCTGTATATCTTTCTCGCTGGAAAACTCTTTATCATGCACAGGTTTATGTAGGACTTGACCCTGAGTTTATGGTAAAGGCTCATCTTTTAATCCCCGAAGGTGAGGAAAACGTTCTGTATAACTGGATGCTTAATTTTCAATATATGTCGGATTCCTATGTAAAAATGTACAAGGAATCAAAGCTTGTAGGAGATGGAAAAGAGCCTGATATTTATATCTTTTCCGACCCACAGTGGTGCGGCTCGGACAGCCCTACAATTAATCTTAATTGTTTAAGCGACCCTGAAAAAAAGACCTTATGCTATTTTAATACCAATGAAAACTGTGCCTGTATTCTTGGAATGAAATATTTTGGCGAGCATAAAAAAGGAACTTTGACTATGGCATGGGCTATTGCAGACAGAAACGGCTACGCTTCCTGCCACGGAGGTCAAAAAAGATATAATCTTGCTGCCAACAAATCCTATGTCGCTTCGGTATTTGGTCTTTCAGGCTCAGGCAAATCAACAATTACCCATGCCAAGCACGGCGGTAAGTATGATATAACTGTACTCCATGATGATGCCTTTATCATCAATACCGATTCCTGCTCCTCAATAGCTATGGAGCCCACCTATTTTGATAAGACCAATGATTATCCTACCGGCTGTGCTGATAATAAATACCTGTTAACTGTCCAGAATGTAGCTGCTACTCTTGATGAAGACGGCAAGGTTCAGATAGTTACCGAAGACATAAGAAATGGGAACGGACGTGCTCTTAAGTCGAAGCTATGGAGTCCGAACAGAGTAGATAAGCTGGAAGAGCCGGTAAATGCAATTTTCTGGATTATGAAGGATCCGACCCTCCCTCCGGTAGTAAAGCTGAAAGGCTCTGCACTTGCTTCAGTTATGGGAGCGACACTTGCAACTAAGAGAAGCACTGCTGAGAGGCTTGCTCCCGGCGTTGACCCGAATGCGCTTGTAGTAGTGCCTTATGCCAATCCGTTTAGGACTTATCCTCTTGCAAATGACTATGAGAAGTTTAAAAAGCTGGTGGAATTAAAGCATGTTGACTGCTTTATAATAAATACAGGAGATTTTATGGGCAAGAAAGTAAAGCCTGCTGATACTCTTGGAATTATTGAATTAATCATAGAGGGCAAGGCGGAGTTTAAGCCCTGGGCTTCTTTTTCAGATATAGAAATTCTTGAATGGGAGGGCTTTGTACCTGATATGAAGGACAATGAATATCTTTCACAGCTTAAGGCACGCATGAAGGACAGAGTCGAGTTTATCAAGGGACTTGATACTGCAAAGCAGGGCTATGATAAGTTGCCCAAGGAAGCACTTGAAGCGATTGAAAAGGTATTTAATGAATGTAAATAATAAATTGAACTTTAGCGGCTGATTTCAACGTAAAGCCGGAGATATAAATGCAGCCGCTAATAATAAGGAGAATAAAATGGTTAAGGCTTCTGATTTGCTTAATATAAGGTATTATGATTATGGACAGGCGTTTTTTGGAAGTTATAAGGGAATCAGGTATAGAATTGCAAGAGAGCCGCTTATAAATGTTTCTCATACTCCCAATGATAAAAGGGGAGAGGAACAGCTTAAATTAAGTCTATGGAAAGAGCCCTTCAGCTTTGAAAAAACCAATCAGGAGCTTATTAAAGAAAACTATTTTGAATATTCAAACGAAGGCTTAAGCTTGATAGCGGAATATTTAAGCACTCTGAAGCAGCTATAAATATAGTGGTAATTCCTCCATCTTATGCATATTGACGGATTATAAATACATTCTTACAATATTTTGATACAAGTCAATGTTTTTAATACAAAATATTGACTTGTATTCAATTTAGTGTTATAAAATAATCGCTACTTAGAGGTTTCATTACCGTAACATTGAGGTAATGAGTTTGTTTTTAAAAGTGAGAGAGGTGAATTTTAATGAAGGAAAAGAAAATCAGACTTAAGACAGTACAGGCTGCAAAAGATTTCGTTGCCGAGGCAATGAAGTGTGACTTTGATATTGATGTGTATTATAACAGTAAATTTATTGATGGAAAGTCAATTATAGGTGTGCTCAGTCTTGATTTAAGGAATGCTTTGACTATTAGATTTAACGGTGACAACAGTGATTTTGAAGCTTTCCTTGAAAAACACAGTATATCTAATAACTCAGCGGCATAAATATAATCAGCTCTGGCATACAAAATATGTTGGGGCTGATTTCCTTTTAAAATCAGGCTTGGCAAGTTTTTATCAGCACTCATTTAAAATGAGTGCTGATTTTTGCTTGACATCTTATTGGCTGGTGTTTATAATCATTCTATCAGAGATTTATATAGAAAAAGAGGTAATGAATATGACAAAGAAAAAGGGAAGCCTTTCAATACATAGTGAAAATATATTTCCTATAATAAAGAAATGGCTGTATTCGGACCATGACATCTTTGTAAGAGAAATGATTTCAAATTCAAGTGATGCCATCACAAAGCTGAAAAAGCTTACTTTAATCGGAGAATTTAATGAGTCGGCAGAGGAGAGCTATAAAATAGTGGTAGAGGTAAGTCCTAAGGCTAAAACTATTAAGTTTACAGACAACGGCATAGGAATGACTTATGAAGAGGTGGAAGAATACATAAATCAGATAGCTTTTTCAGGAGCGAGGGATTTTCTTGAAAAATATAAGGACAAAGCAAATGAAGACCAGATAATCGGGCATTTCGGACTTGGCTTTTATTCCGCCTTTATGGTGGCAGATAGGGTTGAAATTGATACTCTCTCATATAAAGAGGGTGCAGCTGCTGTGCACTGGAGCAGTGAGGGTGGTGCAGAGTATGAGATGGAGGACGGCAAAAAGACTGTGCGCGGTACTGAAATAACCCTGCATCTAAATGACAACAGCTATGAATTTGCAAATGAATACAGAGTCAGAGAGGTTTTACAAAAATACTGCTCCTTTATGCCGTTTGAAATATTCTTAAGAGATGTGGATGCTGAAGAAAAAACTCAGCTGATAGCAAAGGATGAATTGCTTGAAACCGATAAGGTAATTGAGAACATAGTAGAGCCTGCAAAAACCGAGGAAAAAACTAAAGAAGACGGAACTAAAGAAACTGTAGAGCTTGAACCTGCAAAGGAAAAAATAAAGATTAAGGCACGTCCTGTCGCAATAAATGATACAAGACCGCTTTGGTCAAAGCACCCAAATGAGTGCAGCGAGGAAGAATATAAAGATTTTTACAGAAAGGTTTTTAAAGACTATAAGGAGCCGCTTTTCTGGATACATTTAAATATGGATTATCCGTTTAATCTTAAGGGTATACTTTATTTCCCGAAAATAAACATGGAATATGAATCAATAGAGGGAACTATAAAGCTTTATAATAATCAGGTGTTTATAGCAGACAATATTAAAGAGGTGATTCCTGAATTTTTAATGCTCCTTAAAGGAGTTATAGACTGCCCGGATTTACCGCTTAACGTTTCAAGGTCTGCACTGCAGAATGACGGCTTTGTAAAGAAAATATCGGATTATATCTCTAAAAAGGTGGCTGATAAGCTTACAGGTCTTTGCAATACCGACAGAGAAAAATATGAAAAATATTGGGACGACATAGCTCCGTTTATAAAATTCGGCTATCTTAAGGATGATAAATTCGGTGAAAAGGTTTTGCCTGCAATACTTTTTAAAGATATTAATTCAAAATATCTTACCCTTGAAGAGCTTGGTGTCAATGAAAAAAATGATAAAGACGGTACAGAAGCTAAAAATCAGGATAATCAAAAGGAATCTGCCGAAAATAAGGAAGGGGATGACAAAGAGCCTGCTAAAAAAGAGCTTAAAATATATTATGTGAATGATGTCAATACCCAGAGCCAGTATATCAACTTATTTAAGGAAGCGGGCAAGGATGCAGTAGTACTTCCTCACAATATTGATATGCCCTTTATAGCTCAGCTTGAAATGAAAAATGAGGGGCTGAAATTTTTAAGAATTGATTCAGATATAAGTGAAGATATGAGAGAAGCTCAGGCTGCCGATGAGGAAGCCAAAAAAGCCCAGGAGGTACTGAGCGAGACCTTTAAGAAAGCACTTGGCAATGATAAGATTAAGGTCGAGATAAGCCCGCTTAAGAATGAAAATGTAGCTTCAGTGCTGCTTGTATCTGAAGAAAGCCGGAGAATGCAGGAAATGATGAAGCAATATGGAATGCTTGGCATGGATCCCTCGATGTTTGCAAATGAAGATGAAACCTTGCTGCTTAATTCCAAACATGAGCTTGTAAAAAAGCTTCTTGAAAATCCTGAAGAAGCAAATACTGCTCTAATATGTGAGCAGCTCTATGACCTTGCAGGTCTTAGCCAGGGCAAGCTTTCGCCGGAAAGGATGACAAAGTTTATAGAAAGAAGTAATAAATTGCTTGGAATGCTTTAAAAATATTTTTTTATTAGTAACTTATAGAAAAATATTAATTAACTAAATAAAAGTTAGCAATTTTTAATGAAGTGCCGTTTTTTAGTAAGACGGTACTTTTTTTTTACCTCCCAAATATTTTTAACATAAAGCTTAGTAATTCGTTACTGTATTCGCTGTTTTTTTCTTTATATGTTTTTTTTGTCGTACTTTCCTATACTGAATACCGCAAAACTATTGACAAATAAAGGAGTTTAATATATAAAGTGTATAAGACTTATGGGCCATATTTCA